>Ga0184615_10000081_pt1 | contig 59697 bp, 42 predicted proteins | sample PLM4_65_coex_FD_133134 | JGI IMG/M metagenome (GOLD analysis project Ga0184615, IMG submission 133134) | Groundwater sediment microbial communities from an aquifer in East River, Colorado, USA - PLM4_65_coex | ecosystem: Environmental > Terrestrial > Soil > Riparian zone | place: USA: East...
CGCTGGGCGATCTCCGGACTCAGATCGTGCACGCTGATCCCGGCAAGGCCGCCGCCGGCATCCTCTTCCAACGGCCCGCCACCCTTCGTCAGTTCTTTGGGTTGTTCGCCGATCGTCACCTCGACCTGTTTGTCCTTTTTATCGCGAATCAGCTTCAACTGGATCTTGGCGCCGATCTCCAGACCGGCGACCAGGTTGCGCAACTGCACGGCATTTTCGACCGGCTTGCGATCGATTTCGACGATGACATCGCCGCGCGCGATCCCCGCTTTCTCCGCCGGGCTCCCCTCCAAAATATCACTCACCAGCGCGCCCCGAGACTCCTTGAGCCCAAACTGCTTGGCCAATTCGGGGCTGACCTCCTGGATAGTGACCCCGAGCCAGCCGCGGACCACTTTGCCCTTGTGAATCAGGCTGTCGATCACCGCCTTCGCCATCTTGCTGGGAACGGCGAAGCCGATCCCCATATAACCGCCGCTCCGGGTGAAAATGGCGGTGTTGATGCCGATCAGTTCCCCTTTGACGTTGACCAACGCCCCCCCGGAATTACCGGGATTGATCGCCGCGTCCGTCTGGATGAAATCTTCGTAGTCGGCGATGCCGACGTTCGCCCGTCCCACCGCGCTGACGATCCCCATCGTCACGGTCTGGTTCAAGCCGAACGGGTTCCCCACCGCCAAGACATATTCGCCCACTTCCAAACGGGTCGAATCGCCCCACGGAATGGTCGGCAGATCCGACGCCGCCACTTTGATCACGGCCAGATCTGATTTGGGATCGGTGCCGACCAGCGTCCCCTTGAATTCCCGCTTGTCCGACAGCACCACCTTGATTTCGTCCGCCTTCGCGACGACGTGGTTGTTGGTGACGATGTACCCCCCGTCGACGATGACGCCGGAGCCGAGGCTCTGCTCCTTCCGCTGCCGGGGAGCCTCAAACTGTCGATAGAATTCGTCGCCAAAAAACCGGCGGAAAAACGGATCCTCGAAAAACGGGTTCATCGGCGCGCCGCCGCCCTCCTCACCCTTGACCACCCGCGTCGTGGAAATGTTAACCACCGCCGGCGTGACCGCCTTCGACACCGCCACGAAATTCGGCGCCGTCCCCAGCATGGAGACGCGCTCGACGGATTTCACGTCGTTTTGGGCCCGACTGAAGGGCAGCCATCCGACATCCGCGGCGAACGTGAACCCCAGCACCATCCCCGCCCCGATCAGGAGCAAGGCCAAGAACGCTCCGCGAACACCGTTCCGTGGTCGTCGATCTCCCATCAACCATCCTTTCAAAAAAATGTAGCTTACCGATGGATTATACGATGCGGTTTTTCAGATTGTAAAGCTAACGACCTGATCGAGTGGCGATCGCGGGGCATGCGGTGAAAGATCTTCGCATTTCTTGCCGAACTGTTCGACACTCGATACAATCAGCCATCGTGGTCACGAATCGCACTGTCCTTCTCCAGCAAGTGTTCTCCAACATTCGCACCGGCATTCTTGTGATCAATGCGAACAAAGAGGTCCTCCTGGTCAACAACGCCGCACGCACGATCCTGGACCTCGGCGCCGGGCCCTGTGAAGGACAACCCCTGCCGAGCGTGCTGGGTGAGCACCCTCATCTCGTCGCCTTTCTGTCCGACGCCGTGCTGCTGCAAACCCCCTTGGACCGCGCTGAGATCCAGATCACGGGGCGCCGCCCGATGACGATTGGCATCACGACCACCCCGCTGTCCCCCCCCGACGAATACCAGCAGGGAGTTATCGCGCTCTTAAAGAACCTGACGCAAATCGAGCGGATGGAAGAACAGGCGCAGCTCAAGGAGCGGTTGGTCGAGCTGGGACAGATGGCAGCCGGCCTCGCGCATGAAATGCGGAACCCGCTCGCCAGCATCAAGGTCATGGTGGGGTTATTGAGAAAAACATCCGCAGCCGATCCCGATGTGGACCGTAAACTCCGATCGATCATGGGAGACGTCCAGCGGCTCAATCAAAGCATCACCGATTGCCTCGCGTTCGCCAGGCCGATTCGCTTCGACCCCAAACACGTCCGGATCGAAGATATTCTGGAGAAAGTCTTAGGGCAGGTGATTTCGCTGGAACACACGTACCCTTTTCAAATCATCCGGCGGTTCGCTCACAACTCTCCGAAGACGTGGGTCGACCCCCAACAATTGGAAATTGTGTTTTTTAATCTCATCAACAACGCCATCGACGCCGTCCGCCAACGTCATGGGACCATTATCATCACCACCGGCAGGGAAACCTGGGCAGAAGCAAGTCACGAGAGACTAGTGGTCACCATCAGCGATAGCGGCGAAGGCATCCCTCCCGACCGACTCCCGAAGTTGTTTATGCCATTCTTCACGACAAAAGGAAACGGATCCGGCCTTGGACTGGCCAACGCAAAAAAAATCATCGAAAACCTTCACGGTGCCGTGGAAGTCAACAGCCAAATAGGCACCGGCACAACGTTCACGATTCACATTCCATTGCTGCTCTCACCTCCCGCGCAGGCCGCCTAAGTCATGAAAAAACTCCTCGTCGTCGAAGACCATGAACCGCTCCGACAAGGCATCGTCGAAGCATTTAGGCGTTCGGGCCATATCGTCGTCGAGGCTGAAGACGCGGAAACCGCGATACAGTTCATCAGCCAAGAAAGCTTCGGGATCGTGATCACGGATATGTCCTTGCCACAACAGAGCGGAATCGACGTCCTGAAAGCGGCCAAACAGACGAATCCTCTCACCACCGTGATCGTCATGACCGCACACGGAACAGTAGAAAATGCCGTTGAAGCCATGCGGATCGGCGCTGATGACTACCTCTTGAAACCCTTCCCGATCGAAGAATTAGAACTGAGAGTCTCAAAGGCACTTGAACATCAGACCCTCGTCCAGACTCTCGATGATCTTCGACAGAGCACCGACTGGCCGCACCGCCTAGTTGGCCAGAGTCCGCAGTTTACCGCTCTCCTGACCCTCATTCAGAAAGTCGGGAAGAGCCATGCCACGATCCTGATTCAAGGAGAGACCGGAACGGGAAAGGAGTTGGTTGCCAATGCCCTCCACGCGGCGAGCCCGCGCGCGAAGAGACCCCTCATCAAAGTCAACTGCGCCGCTCTTCCCGAACCGCTCTTGGAAAGTGAGTTGTTCGGACACGAGCGAGGCGCCTTTACCGGTGCAGACCGTCAGCGGATCGGGCGATTCGAGCTCGCCGACTCCGGAACGCTGTTTCTCGACGAGATCGCCGAAATCAGCCTCGCGACCCAAGCGAAGCTTCTACGGGTGATTCAGGAACACGAGTTTGAACGCGTGGGGGGAGAAAAAACCATTAAGATCGACGTCCGGGTGATCGCCGCGACGAATAAGGACCTGAAACACGAGGTGGACACTCACCGATTCCGGGAGGACCTCTTTTACCGCCTCAACGTCGTCGCCATCGTCCTCCCTCCCTTACGCGAACGAAAAGAAGACATCTCGCTCTTGGCCCAGCATTTTCTCCAGCGATACACCAAAGAGATTGGAAAACGAATGGGGCCTCTAAGCCCGTCGGTCCTTAAAATGCTCGAGGACCAGCCGTGGCCGGGAAACATCCGTGAGCTGGAAAATGCGATCGAACGCGCCGTGCTGATGACCGAGGGAGGCACCATCGAGCCCAAAGACATCAATTTCACTGTCTCCGTTGCGGCCGACCACGAACGTGGGTTTCGCATCCCTGCGGGAATGCACCTCGATGAAATCGAAAAGCAAGCCGTTCTTGCCGCGCTTCACATGTCCGGGTGGGTCCAAAAGGACGCTGCAAACATCCTGGGAATCAGCGCGCGGGTGCTCAACTATAAGATCAAAAGTCATCACATCACCCACCCGAGCTGGATTCGCCACAAACCACCCCCTCAGTAATCGCGTCATCGCGACCTGAGAACATTTCCGCAGCAACGGTACGCCATCGACCGATCTCGCAGGCTTCCGTGTGTATTTGAGTCAGACGGCTCGGCGTTGAAGAGAAACCAGCCAGCAGATTTCAGTTGGCGACCATTAGTTACGAATCTGTCATCTCAATCTCAGGTTTGAGCTAGAATTCCGTCACCCCCTCGCTATTTACGATCCGACGCCAAGGCGATAATCAATTTAAACTGTAATTAAATCAATATATTCTAGATTATTAGCCCAAGAACATTAAATGGCATAGCTGTTGCTTATACTCGGCCGACACTCGATATTGGGGGAGACGGTTATGGGATCAAAAACACGCAGTTTTGGCCTGTGGTTCCTACTCAGCCTACCGCTCGTATTCAACCAAGGGTGTGGTGGGGGCAGCGGGCCGACAGAACTCTTTACTGAACAGCCGCCTCCCGGCCAGAACCCGTCACCAACATCATCGCCCGACACGTCAGCTCAACTGCTGTGGGAACCAGCAACGATGAGCGCGGATGGTAGCCCGTTAACGGATCTCGCGGGATATCGGGTGTATTTCGGTACAACCTCGCCCCTCTCCAAGGCGTCCAGCTCCTGGGTCCCGGTCGACGGTGGCACGACCTTTACCTTCACGGATCTCGAGCTGGGAACCACCTATTTTGCAATCACGGCCGTCGATATTGCCGGGAATGAAAGCGACTTCTCCAACGAAGGGAGCAAGACGGTCCTCTAAGGAAATCCTCGGCTAGAAATCGGAGGACCGCGGTGTTAGTTTTATTTTAAGAGATGTCGGTCTCTACAGTCTTGAGGCTCGCGCCTGGACTCATTCGCGAAGCCAGTGAGTCCCAGATTGAGGAATTTTCGTTGGCAACCCTTGAGGCGAATATGACACAAAGAACACGGATACAATCGATTCGTTCGTTGCTGGTGTTGCTCGCTACGTGTGCAATAGCGAGCATCTGGACCCCCGCGCAGGCCGAGGTCGTCATTTGGGCGGCCGATGATCTCGCAAAGATCAAGCCGGAAGATCCCATTCAGGCGACCAACGCCGTTTGGGACGGACGGCAGATCACGTTGTTCTCGGCCAAGAACGAGTTCGTCGCGTTTCAGTTGTTCGTGACACCCGCAGCTGCACAAGCGAACAATGTGAACGTGTCAATTTCCGACCTCCGCTCGGGTACCAATTCTCTGGCAGCAACGGGGTACAACAAATACGAGGGCAATCCCTCCGTCTGGTCCGGCAGGATAAAAATCTACAAAGAACAATACGTGAAGACTACCGATGGCGGCCTGTGGCCAGACCCGCTCATTCCTTTTGATGCTTCGCCTTACGGAATGCCCACAACCGTCGCAGCAAACACGACACAGGGCTTTTGGATTGATATCCGGGTCCCCGCGACTCAGCCGGCCGGACTCTACACGGGATCCATCACCGTGACCTCTGATCAGGGATCTAAGACGATCCCTGTCACGCTGACCGTGCATAATTTCGCACTTCCCGCGACCAACTCGCCGCCGTACTTCTTCGCGGACACCGTAACTGAGGAGATCTCGAAGCGGGAGGGAGTGGCTAATCTCTCGGCCGAGCATAAAGCTCTGGCTATGAAATACCACGAGCGGTTCGCACAGTGGCGTATCTCTCCCAAGAATGCCTGGCCAGCGAATCCGCGGTATAACATGACGTTCAACGGCGACACTGCGGTAATCAACTGGACTCAGACCGACCAGTACGCCGCGACATTGATCAATCAATACAAGATCAACCTTTTTGAAATCCTGCTGGACGACTGGGCGCCAAACGGATTGCCCACTGATGTTTGCACGGTCGGCTCAGACTGCTGGAAGGCTCGCGCGAAGAGCTACCTCAGCCAAGCCTGGGCACACTACAAAGCCAAAGGCTGGGACAAGATGGCCTTTGTCTATCCATGGGGCACCGACGAGCCCAGCACATCTCCCAGTAAATTCGCCAAGGCCTTCATTTACGGCGATGTGATCAACAGCGTCACCCCAGACCTCCCGTATGCGGTCACGGTCTCGACCGACGCGTATAATTGGGACGAAGGTCATACGAACCCCGCGAGCAATCCGGATTACCGCAACTGGGCCGGAGGCAGGACCCTCTGGGAGGTTGTTGATTGGTGGATCCCCAACGGCCGACAGTTCATCGGGACAGAATATATGAATGGGAGTCCAGACGTGGTCACGTGTGCCGATCGAAAAAAGATCGCGCCTCCACTCGGTGGGAATAAGTGCGGGTTTTATCAGTCCAAACCGCCATTCATCGGGTCGGCTGGTGTAAACACTAGACGTTTGGGCTTCTTCACATGGCCTTGGATCGCGTGGAAGTACCGTGCTGACGTCGACTTCATGTATTTCTGGGGTACGACATACTGGGCGACCAATCCGTATGACGACCTGGCAACGGGCGTCTCATATCCCAATGGCGACGGCGTGATGATTTTTCCAGGACAGCCAATCGGAATTGCGGGTCCAGTGGATAGCATGCGCACGTTGGGAGCTCGTCGCGGCCTGCAGGATAAGGAATACCTCAATCTGTTAGTGCGCCTTGGGCAAGGAACCTATGCCCAACAAATCGTGGACGCGCTCATACCTTACGCGCTAACCGAAGGACGTGTTTACGGCACCCGGTGGACCTACAAGACGCAGGCGTGGTCTGACGACCCTTTGGTTTGGAACACAGCTCGTCAGAACCTCGCGTCTAAAATCGTCGCAACTTTGGGTTCAGGAGGCGACAGCACAGCGCCCTCCTCGCCCACCGGCCTCTGGGTCAAATGAGCACCCACGTCCATATGTCCATGAAAAAGCCGATCCCGCATCTATTGGGACCGCGGTCTACAAGGTCCTCATCCAACCGATGGCTGAGTCAGCAGCAGCTCCAGCTTTTTCGCACGCGTGAAACAACCCTGCCGGTGTAAAGCATCGACGTAGGTGATCTCTTAGGGTCGTCCCTGAGCAGGCATCAAGCATCCTTCAGGGAGTCCCGTCATGCACTAGGACCTGACGACTTACTCAGACCTTCTTGAGACCATCCCTGAGCGGGTCCAGAACGTCCACGTCCACGAGCGTGTCATGGACCATTCCTCTTCGCATGCCTTGAACATCTTGGTTTTGATAGACCGCAACCAACCGCTCCTTGCGGTCGGCTATGACCGAGACCACAACGGGCTTGCGCTTCGTCCACATCTCCAACTTCTCCTCATCGACAGGATCTTGGACGTGGTACTTACAGGCCCCCTTCGGCCATTTGTACGGCACGCTAACGATGATGGTCCGACCCGTCTCCAACAGCTTCCGGGCAAAAACATCCGGCTCTTGTAAGTGCTCCAAGACCTGCAGGCAGATAACAAGGTCAAACTCAGAGACCGGCTGATAGTCCATGAAGTCCATTTTCACGGTCTCAATGCCCGGTTGCGGAGGGATGGGCCGTTTGTCGAGCGCGACCCGCCGCGTGAACCAGTTCAACTGCTGAAGCACCTCCGTCTCGCTCGTTCCCACATCGATGACTTGGCCCCCAGACGATGCATAGACTCTCGCAAGCCGTAGGACTTCCTGATAATAGTTGAAGTGCCTCCGGTCGTCCCAGTAACCGGGCTTAGGGAACCACTTCATGACAGCGCGCCACGCCGGTCGAGCCATACGATAGATCGTAGGGAAATGGCGCCTTAGCCAGCCTGCTAAAGACAAGACAGTCTTCGAGTGCTGCACTCGAACTACCCTAGAGAGAAATCTCACGCACTTGTCCTTGATCTCCACAACGGCACCTTTAGTAGATGGCGGGCCAGCTTTGTTCATAATCACCGCTTCGCGAACCAACGCAAGTTCCGCCGCTGATCCAGATGTTCCCTCCGCCGACGCTTATCCCTCTTCAGATAAAATGTAACCGGAGGAACGCTTGGCGGCTTCGCAGGTCTTGAGAGTGTGGGGCGTTTATACAGGACGCCCCGTCAAGAGGCCTATACAGCCCGGGGCGTTGCCCCAGGTCGATTCGAGCCGGATGGTGTTTTAATACAATTTGCACGATGGCTTTGTCAACGAACAGGCAGACACCTGGAGTCAGGTTAAATGTTGATTGTCACGTCCTTCGCGGTTTTCTCCGCCAACTGATCGTCAAGCAGTGCGGCCCCACTCAACTCGCAGCCGCCGACTGGCCGTACCCGTCGTGCTCCACCGGGCCGATGATCCGCGCGTCGCGGGTGGCTGGGATCCGCTCTGCTCCTGGTCCGCTGAGCACGTACGCGTGACTGGCAGTGGTCTGGGAGACGATCCAGGGTCCAGGCCGACAGTAGAGCCTGAGCGGTCCCTCCCAGAGTGAGCCACTCGACCACCAAGTTACATGGCAGGAATCGATTAGGTAGGGCGGTTAGATATTTTACAGTTTACTGATCCGTAACGTTGAATCGTGGATTCTGGTTGAAATCCGTCATCCCGGCGCCTAGAACGCGTCGGGAATTGAGGTCAATGTGTAACGTGATTTCAATAAAAACAATTAGATCAAAGAAGGTTATAATATTTCGACGACGGGCACACGATTTGCTATAAAATAAGCAGTCACGTTCGATGGTAACGGCAGGGCCGCTACAGGAGGTTGACCATGTTGAGGAGAGCAAGGCGAATCGCGCCCCTATTTGGAAACCTGAGTTGGTTTGGAGCGGGCTGCGCGATTCTTCTGTCTTTGATTGGTGCCCAAACAGCCAATGCGGCCAGCGCTACCCTATCGGTCGACGCGGCTAAGACCAGCGGACCACTAAAAACCTTTGTGAACTTCGCCCAGGGCAGGCGTGGCACGTTTGATCGGTTCACGACGGGAGAGCAGACCCGCCTCACCGCCGTCGGCACGAGATTGGTGAGGATAGATGCCATGCTCCATATCATCTCCACCGCCGAGGGTGTGTACGATTGGACGCTGCTCGATGGCAATATTGAGAATGTCCAGGCGACCGGAGCGGACGTGCTTCTCACCTTGGGCTATATGCCAACATGGTTAGCAGACACCTCCTATGGAACGGACCCGTATGTCACGGGCTACGGGTATGCGCAGAATCCCCCGACTGACTTTGCGAAGTGGCAGCAATTAGTTCGCGATGTGGTGTTTCACTTGAATATTACTAAAGGGTATGGGATCAAGTATTTTGCCGTATGGAACGAACCGAATCTTACGCTGGTATCATCTACCGGCATGAGTGGATACTACCCTCTCTATAAATATGCCGCGCAAGGTGTGAAAGCTGCCGACCCGACCGCAAAGGTTGGCGGACCAACCGTCGCAGGCTTTGATACCGCAGGGCTTCAAGGATTGATTAACTACGTGAAAGCGAATAGTCTCCCGCTCAATTTCGTTAATTGGCACGGATATGAGGACACATTGCCCTCGAAACTTCCAGGTAGAGCCGCCACTGTTCGCTCCTGGTTGACCGCCGCCGGATTACCGACAGCCGAACTGATAATGACTGAATGGAACGCAGATCAAGGCCCCCCTGTCATAGAAGATGACCCCTTGGTGATCACGCGGTCCGCTGGCATGGTCGCTCCGATGAACTGGTACGCGCTCGACGCAGGGTTGAGCGAAATCTTCTATTTCAGGGTCAAACGACCTGCACCTACCCTACAAGGGATTATTCAGGACGGGGGAACTCCACCGTTTCCTCAGTACAACAGCTTCACGATGCTGAGCATGATGGCCGGCACCCGGATCAGTGCCTCGGAGGCCATGGATGCAAACGGCATCGGCGTGGGCGCCTTGGCGGCGAAAGATCCGGACGTAGTAACGGTGTTGACGTGGAACTACCAGAACACTGGAACGACAAGTTTCTCCACCGACCTGGTGGTTTCAAGCTTGCCTTCCGAATTTAGCGGGAAGTCGATTCGCATGAAGCGATATCTGGTGGATGAGACTCACAGCAACGTCACCTACGATCCGACCAAGGCGGAGCTTGAGAAGGTGGAAGATCTGGTCTTACCCCCGGCCGCTGGGGTGAGTCGGACGTTCACTCTTCAACCCAACGCCGTCTCGTTGATTGTTTTGAGTCCAGAGGGTGGCTCGTCTGCGGCAGACACCACCGCGCCCTCGGCGCCCACCAACCTTCGGAATCCGTCGGTGTCATCGTCCGCCGCGTACCTGATGTGGTCCGCATCATCCGACAACGTGAAGGTCGTTGGCTACAAAGTCTATCGCCAAGGGGTACAAGTCGCGACGACGGCCAGCACGAGCTACTCGGACCCCGGCCTCACTGCGTCGACGACCTACTCCTATACTGTGCGCGCGTACGACGCGGCCGGCAATACCTCAGCCCCGTCCAACGCGGTCTCGGTAACAACACAAGCACTGGATGCTGCGCCCGCCCCACCCAAAGGGCTCCAAGTGTTCTGACCCGAACGATGATGAAGACCCTGAACGTGAGCACCCCCCCGGGAGCTGGAAGCTTCGACACCCGAATGGACTCGCAACAACACCCGGGTCACCAAGCGGCACGAGGAACAAGCATGCTGAACCCTCTCGGCGCGCCGGAGCGTCCGCGTGTTAAGCAACGTGTGGAGCGCGCGCGACACGCCGCCAACCCGAGCTTATGGCGTGCTCCTCGCACCTCCTCGGTAAACGGAGGCCAAGAGAAATCCTCGCCTAACACCGCGCCGCCAACAACCAAGAGGTTCATCGACACACGCGCCAAAATTCGTGTGACGCGGTTTGTATCAACCCAACTTGAGATTGCACCCGGACGACGACCCACCTCGCCAAGCCCTGCGCGAGTTGGGGTAGCACGTGCAGCTCACTGAGGCGGCCACCTACGGCCCGTTTCTGAGGAACGTCCCAGCGGGGCTCCGACATTAGTGGCTGGATGCGCGAGGAAGTACCACTCGCGTTGTTCAGCGAACTCTCGCTCCGTCAGTGGGCGTTTTCCCGACAACCAGTGTGGTAATAGAGAAAGGTGAAGCCCACACTGATGGACCAGAAGGTCATAGATTTTGGCACGGGGTATTCCAAACGCCCTGTTAGAAGACGTTCCGTCTTCGAAAACAATGAATGGTCTGTCCCTCTTTATCGTGTCAAGAGCACCGGCAATAACGAGTCCCTCGGCTCCTTCCACATCGATCTTAATGAACGCAACTCTGATATCGGGGGGAAGCAGGGCGTCGAGTCGTTCAGTGCGGACTTCGGTCGCCTGACGGGGCTCTGCATGGCGGAGAAAGTCGCGCCGGTTCAGACCGCTCCGTGCTGGGGACTTAGCGAAAATATAGAAAGGAGCCTCTCCGGATTTGTCGCTGAGCGCGAGGTCAAACACTTGGGCGGAAGGGAAAGCGTCACGAAGCTGCGCGGCAAGCTGCGGTATGGGCTCGAAAGCAAAGTGATGGCCATCCGGCGCATATTTTAGAATCTCGCGCATGAATCGACCGCGATGGCATCCGATATCTACGCAGTTCGAGATCGGGGACAGTACGCGTCTCATGACTTCGAATGCTTGGCGGTCATATATCTCATTTTTCACTAACTCAAAACGAATTTTATTGCCGCGAATTCTCTTCACAAGCCATCTCACTAATGGCTCAACTTTCGTATCGCTAATGAGGGCTTTGATTTCTGCTTTCACGTTACTTCTCACACGACGATTGAAGCACAGCATTATCATAGACAGCGATCGAGGGGTTTTTCAAGAGGTGGGACAACTCACATCACACTCCCAGAAGAGAGCCTGCGTGAACGATCTACCGGTTAGACCAGACATCGTCGAAGCGACACCGGATGATAGCGCGGTCTTGAGTCTTGGCTGGAAAGCACACGAGTGCCAATCGTCTTGTGCTAAACACCGCCACCTCGCAGAAAACCGTTACGATCTCGGGATTGCCGAATGGGACGTTGACTCCTTTCAGAACTAGTCAGAGCGAGAATTTGAAAACCGTTGGTAATTTCTCTGCGGGCGGAGAACAACTCACGATTAGTTTACCAGGAGAGAGCCTGAGTAGCCTGCGGGGAGTATTAACGTCAAACACCTCCCCTGATACCACGACTCCTGCCGCTCCGAGCGGTCTCCTGGTCAGATAGGAGGATTGAAGGACGTACCCCCGTATCGCTCGACAAGCGAGCGACGATTCTCAGTCGTCGAGTACCCCGGAGATCGTCCTAAACTTGGTTGAGATTTGAGCTGCGGCTCCTGATGTGGTGAAGTGGGTGTCGGCGAAGACACCCCCATCTCACACACAGGAGGAGCCGCATGAAACGGACAGTAGCGAAGTCGATCGGAAACTGCAAGAGGAGCCCGGAGGTGGCGTGGGAGTTGGAAACGGTGGATGCGAAGGTCGCGTTGATCCAGGCCTTGATTCCCTTGGGCTTGCAGGCCGTGCAGGAGACGTTGGAAGCGGAAGTGACGGCATTGGCGGGGGCCCGGTATCAGCGGGCGGGCCGACAACCCGGGCATGTGCGCTGGAGCCAGCAGCAGGGCTCGGTGTATCTCGGGGACCAGAAGCTGCCCGTACGCTTTCCCCGCGTCCGCAATGTGTATACGAACGCCGAAGTGCCGTTGGTGACCTATGAGAAGCTGCAGCGGCCGCGGGATCTGGACGACGGGCTCCTGCGGCGGGTGGTGGTGGGGCTGAGCTGCGGCCGGTATCAGGAGTGTGCCGAGACCGTGCCGGAGACGTTTGGGTTGTCGCGCGCCACGGTCTCGCGCCGATTCATTCGGGCGAGCGCGGCGCGGCTCAAAGCGTTGGTGGAGCGCGATCTGACGGGCGAGGACTTCGTGGCCATGTTCCTGGATGGCAAGAGCCTCGCTGGCGATGCCGTGGTGCTGGCCGCCGGCATCACGCTGACGGGCCAGAAAATCGTGCTGGGGCTCGTGCAGACGGCCACCGAGAATACCCGGGTCCTCACCGAGTTCCTGCAGGGACTGGTCACCAGGGGACTCCACCCCGAGGCGGGCCTGTTGTGGCTCGTCGATGGCGGGAAAGGCCTGCGGGCCGCCATCCGCATGGTGGCGGGCCCGGACGCGGTGGTCCAGCGGTGCCAGTGGCACAAGCGCGAGAACGTGGTGAGCTACTTGCCGAAGCCCCGCCAGGCGGCCGTACGCACGCAGCTCCAAACCGCCTATCGGCAGCCGACCTACGACGCAGCGAAGGCCCAGCTCGACACGCTGGGCCGGGCCTTGGCGCGGGAGAATCCATCCGCGGCGGCCTCGCTGCGCGAGGGGCTGGACGAGACGCTCACGCTCCATCGGCTCGGGCTCGCGACGGTCTTGAGCCGCAGCTTCGCGACGACCAACGTGTTGGAGTCGATCAATGCGCAGGTGGACCGGGCGATTCGTCGCGTCACCCGGTGGCAGAGCGGCGAGCAGAAACTGCGGTGGGTGGCCAGTGCCGTGCTGGATCTGGAGCCTCGGCTCCGGCGGGTCAAGGGGTACCGAGCCTTGCCCCAGTTGCGGGCCGCCTTGCTCCGGCGAGCGGCGTGCGCCACCGAAGCCACTGCTCAGGCAGCATAGGCATCACACAGGAGCCGCGATCGAATCTCAACTAAAAATGGGATTGACTCGTACCCCGAGGTCAGCGGGATTAACTCTACCCTCCCTCCGTAGGCCTCGATGAGTTTCCGGCCGGAATTCGATTTGAGGAACGTACCGCAGCGCATCCACTTTTCTATACAATGCCTTAACAGCGCCATTGAACGAAAAAGCCTGTTGATTACCTCACTGATGCGGCCCAGATGTTCATGTAGAATTCGAAGTATCCAAACTTAGACTTCTCGTTTCTGAAATTGGATGCTTCCAGGTATCTGGCGATTTTCGAATGAGTATACGTGTCCTTGTGGTCCTCGATTTCAATGGGACTGACGAGTCTAATTTTCGCCATGGTCTTCAACAAATGATCTGTCCACGCTGCCGGTGTTGTCAAAACAAAGAGACCTCCCGGTCTCAAGACGCGATATATCTCGCCCAGCAGGGTTGGTAACCGCTTGGGTTCTATATGCTCGAAAACCGCGAGCATCGTGACCACATCAAAACACTGGTTCTTGAAGGGCAGCGCGTCGTGGCGATGGACATCAAAGCTGATGAGGCAAGTCTTGTTCCTAGCGCATTCCGTGTTCAAAGCCTTATTGACAACTTGATCCAAACCGTACTTCTCGCGAAACTCCGTATGGAACAAGAAGTAGGGATATGACCCACACCCGATATCGAGCAGCCGTCCACCCCTGTATGCGTGGGGGATCAGTCGATTGGCCATCCTGGTTCGCTGTCTTGCCAAGAAGCCCTCCAGAAAACCAAATCCTCTTGTCGCTGTGGATGCCTGAGATTTCTGAGTCATCAGAACAAAACGTCACCCTGTCACGGGTCTAATGCGATCAATCACTCTTTACCCCTTCATCAGGTTGTATTTGACGATGCACCATAACGCTGCGACTCCATCCCTCCATCCGATCTTCTTACCTTCAAGATAGTCGCGGCCTCTATACGAAATCCCGATTTCATAGATCCTCCATTTCTTCTTCACGATCTTCGCAGTGAACTCCGGCTCGAACCCAAACCTGTTCTGTTCCAGCTTCATCCCCTTGATCACTTCGACCCTAAACATCTTGTAGCCTGTTTCCATATCGGTCAGATTCAAATTGGTAAACATGTTCGATAACAACGTCAGAAATTGATTTCCAAGCGAGTGCCAGAATAACAACACGCGACGCTCATCGGAACTCAGGAACCGAGACCCGTAAACCACATCGGCCCTGCCGTCCAGGATTGGCTTGAGAAGGCGATGATATTCTTCTGGGTTATACTCAAGATCAGCATCCTGTATCACACACACATCGCCGGTAACATGACTGAGCCCGGTTCGCAACGCCGCCCCTTTGCCTTGATTCTTATCGTGATAAAATATTCTGATATTGGCCTCCTGCACTCCTTTTAGAAGCTCTCGGGTCCCATCGGTCGAGCAATCATCCACAATGATAATTTCCTTCTCGATCGCGACGTTTTGAACCCGCTTGACGATCGTATGGATCGTCCCGGCCTCATTGAAGACCGGCATCACGACGGATAATTTCATTGTGCCATCTCCCTTGTGCCGATGTTTCCCCGATCGCTTCCACCGGAATGGCGCACCCAATCCGGTTATCATTGCCGACAGTTCGCATTCTCTCTCCGAGATGAAACACGTTAACGCCTGCAACCCAGAGGGCGATCGGCGAGAGGTGTAGAATGACTCAATCGATCGAAGTCGTTAAATGCCTTTCACATCATATTGCGACATCAATATAGACCGCTCCGTATATCAGAAGCTGCGCCGACCAAGAACGCACTGGATCTCAACGGTGTGCTGAGAATCCGCCTCCAGTTCAAGGAGCCGAGTGATCACAAACACGGGCCAGATCAATCCATGCAATCCGCTGCCGATCATACTTCTCCACATCCACGCCAGTACCATCGGCAACCGGTGAATTTCCAGGAGCGGGTGCGCGCCATCCGCCCTGGCTCATCACGTCGTTCGGTAGAGATGCCCAGATCTTGAATATCGTCCATGGGGGGCAAGAAAAGGGGATAGGCTGAGCTACCCCATTTTCTGTTCCTACACCCCCGTGAGGTCGTACAGCACCAGCGCCGCTCCGGGTGCCTGGTGGGAGTCGAGGCGTTTTCCGATGCGATCGAGGTATTGCAGGATCAACGTCTGCTCATCAATCCCGTTCAGGGAGACACCGTGCGAGAACAATATCCAGACCCGCGGCAACCCGTGCAGTTGCTCGACGTCGTCGACATAATTCCAGAAGCGCTGCTTTGCCTTGATGCCAAAGATCGTCTTGCTCTGATCGAGGCCGAGGCGCTTGGCGTAATACTGGTAGGCCGGAAAGGCGCCGTGATGGACGTAGACGACATCGTTGCTTTGGCGCTGGGTCAGGAGGTAGTGCAACACAGGCCTGATCTGCTCCGGTGCGCGCGGCTTGGCGAGATTGCTGGCCGCTCCCAGCACCGGACCCGCGAACAGTGCGATCAGCAGAAGCACGCCACCCAAGGCGTGGGTGTAGCGTAACGCGAGGCGCGTCTGCTCGGCGCCCGCAGCCACGACCAGGAGCAGACTCGGCACGATAAATAGCAGCAGCCGTCCAGAGAAGGGGTATAGCCCGAGGCCCGACGCGAGCAGTGTCACGGCGATTGGGGCCGTGACGAGGGAATACCGCCACGCGCTGCTCAGGATCATGGCCGCCGAGCCGATCACAAAAAAGAACACCGCGAGGCCCGCTGAAAGCCCGCCGGGATGATCGAAGACCGCCAGGAAGTGGTTCTTGAACCAGCCCACGTCGGTCAGCGAACGCGGCGGAAACGGCATGAAGCTGCCGGACCAGTACTGGATCAGCCCCTGGTTGCTTGCGAGTGGCCGGGAAAAGAACCAGTAATTGATGCCGAAGCTGCAAAGCCACAGCGCGCCCAGGGCCGAAAGGCGGACCATCCCGGCCCAATCCCGGTTCCGCCAGTGCCACGCCAGGAGAGTCACGCCAAGCCCCGCAAGCACGAACGCGGCAGGGTGCGAAAACCAGACCGCGATCACCCCGGCCGCCCCGAAGAGCGCGGTCCAGAGGCCGCTCGGTCGGCGCGGCTCGGCATACCGCGCGCTGAGGTACAGCAACAGGAGCGCGATCGCGAGATCACTGGAGTACTGCTTGACCTCGGACGCGTAATAGATCGGGTAGTACGAGAGCGCGAACAGGCCGAGGGAGATCAGTGTCGCGTACCCCTCGAGCAGCCGGCGAGCCACGCCATAGAAGAGAAACATCGAACCGATCCCAGCCAGCAGCGGCACCAGACGCAGGGCAAGTTCGCTGTCCCCCTGCAGTTCGACCGCGAGCCGCTGTAGCATCAAAAAGGCCACGGGAGCAGCCTGGTTGAAGTCGAGCGGCTTGAGCAGTTCGGAAAACGAACGCCGGATTATGCTAAGGGCTAACATCGCCTCGTCCATCCAGAGCGAGCGGTTCACAAGATACTGCGCGACGCGCAGTATGATGCCGCACCCGATCAGAAACCACAGAACGAGCTGCATTGAATCCCTCGGTGCGTGTCCCGCCTGGAGACGCTCCGCCTCGGTCGCAAGCGCTGGACTGAAGGAGATCGGCACCCTCATCTAATCCAATCTAGATAATCGACCGGGAAGGACATCCTTATTGCGGCTGACCTCCTGTAGAACACACGACAGGACAAAATCTATATTATGTTTGTCTCGAGCTGTACGCTCAGCTATCTCGGAGGCTTTACTTACTACTTTCATAAAAGAGCCCATCAGTAACGTCTTGATATTCATACGCTGTTTCTCTCGTTACAATTCCTAATTCTGAGCTACCTAAACGTGCGCTTTCCGCCTTTGCTCGGGGCGACAAGCTATCGCCGGGGCAGAACTGCGTCTGATGACGGAAAGAAGACAGGTTCCAGCGTACGGAGGTTTGTCTTCCAGCTATACCGTTCCTCAACGAACCTCCTTCCGTTCTCGCTGAGGAAGCGCCCGAGTTCGTGATCGGTGGCCACGCGGATCGTCTGCCGAGCAAATGCCTCGGCATCCTCCGCCAGCAGGATCTGGGTCTCGGGCTCAGCGCGGACACCTTCAGCCCCCAGCGGCGTCGTCACGACCGGCACCCCCATCGCCAAGGCCTCCAGAATCTTGTTCTGGATGCCGGCGCCGATCCTTAACGGGCAGACCGCGACCGTCGCGTCTTTGAAGTACGGCCTGATATCCTGAACCGGCCCCGTGACCGTGATCCGTGGATCGGCCGCCAGTCGTCTGACAGCCGCCGCGGGTCTCGCGCCCACGATGGTCAACCGGGCATTGGGGATCGCTCGCCAGATAGCCGGCAGAATCTCCTTCCAGAAATACAGCACGGCATCAATATTCGGATAATATCCCATATTGCCAGAAAAGAGGATCGAGGGCGGACCACCGTTGGAAACAATTTGCCGTGAAAAGTAGTCAAGATCGACACCGTGGGGCGAGATCGCCAGGTCTCGGAAGCCCCACCGTCGCTCAAGCTCGTCCTTGTCGGTGGGAGAAACGAGAAGACATTGGTCGAAATGTTGGACGATCCCCTTCTCGTACTCAAGAACCCGCCGCCACTCGATCCGGTAAAAAAGACGAGCCAAGAGGCCCCAGTAGGGCAGCGCCCGCTCATAATGCAATGAGAGCGGGTCTTCGATCGCCAGGATCTTCCTCACACCGCCGATATCCTTCACGTAGTTCGCCATTCGGATGAGATGGACGTAGATCGCATCGAACCGATGACTGGAGGCGACCCGACTCACGGTACGCCGCATCTTCTCCGAATCGAAATACGCCAGTTGAAATGGCTGCTTCGATGGAATGCTCCCAAAGCATTTCAAGATGCCTGTCAACGGGCGGTGAATGACCGGAACGATCTCGGCGCAGTACGGCCGAAGTTCGTCGACAAACCGAAGCTCCTTACGGGATCCCACGAATGTCACAAGCGTGATCGCATGTTCGCGCGAAAAATGCCGAAGGAGCTGATAGACCTTCAGTTGGTCGCCCCTGTGCGGCGGATAGGGCAGCCGCGAGGTCACAAAAAGGAGTCTCATGAGCTGAGGTCGGCTGAGCGTTGGGAGGCCGTGAGGCGCGCCACGGCGGCGTGAACCTCCTCGACGGAAATCAGGTCCATACAGGTCACGGTCTTCGGACACACCTTGAGGTAACAAGGAGCACATTCGATGGTGGTTGTGATCTTCTCACCCTGACCGTAGAGATCGATCTCCTGTGCGCAGGTCGGTCCGAATATGGCCACCACCTTTTTCCCGAGCGCAATGGCGATATGCATCGCCATGGTGTCCCCAGTCACCACGATATCGCAGCGGTCCATGACCCCGCAGAACTCAAGCAGCGTGTTATCGCAGCCGGTGTCGATCACCGGGGCGCCCGGGGCATTCTTGACCGCCTCGACGATCTCGCGGTTCCTGACCCGCTCTTCCGGCCCCCCGAGAAGCGCCACCCGAACTCGGGGCACCCGTCGAATCCGACCGATCAAGTCGACATACCCACTGATCGTCCAGCTCTTGTTCGCGAAGATCGTTCCGGCGCCGGTATTGAGGCCCAAGACGAGGTCGGAATCGGTCACGCCGTTTCGTGCAAACAGCTCTCGGCCGAACACCTTCTCGGTCTCTGGAATCCCGATTCGATATTGCTCGCCCTGGAATTCGAGGCCCAGACCTTCAAAGATCAATTGCTGGTAGGGCTTCTGGTTCCTGCGGAACTTCAGGTCGTTATCAAGCCCCAGAGAGAAACAGTACTCGAACTCTTTATTGAGGGGGAAGGGGTTTCCCTGGGGGCCCATGCCAACGCCCACCTTCGTATGAGCCCGGATCTGCATCGCCAATGCAGTGGCCTTCGGCTCTTTGTCCAGGCAGATCATCACGTCAAACTGTTCGACCTCCAGCCGCATCACGTTTTCCCAGGTATAGGCCATCAGCCGGTCGATCTGGGGGATTGGACGCAGGAGATCGGCCGCAACCGGGCTGGTGAGCCAGGTAATCTGGCACCGCGGGTATCGGCGTTTCAAGCCATCCAGAAGCGGGGTCGTCCGCAAGACGTCTCCGATCGCGGCCAGCTTGATGATCAGGATCCGAGTACCCATGGGATCGTACTTGTCGCATCCCTCGCAAAGCCGCTGGTGGATGCACGGCTTTTCCCCGATGTAGAATTTACAGTCTTGCTTGAGTTCCACTCGACGCCTCCGCTATCTTATGCTTCCCTTCCCAGAACGCACACTCCGTCTCGTTCAGCCAATGATTCATCCGGTATTTCCGCTCGGCCTCTCGGCGGCCGCCGGCCGCGATCTGCATTCGCAACTCCGGATCAGCCAAAAGCCTCGAGATCGCGAGCCCCAATGCAACCCCATCTGCTGGTGGGACGAGCAGGCCCGTTTCACCGTCCCGTATCAGCTCAGGATTTCCGCCCACCCGGCTCGCGACCACCGCCCGTCCCGCGGCCATCGCCTCGCGAATCGAAAGGGGGAATGATTCACGAAGCGAGGCGAGGACGAAAATGTCGACCGCAGGGAGAAGATCCGCCACATCCCGCCGCGGACCGAGAAATAGAACATGGTCCTCGATCCCGAGCTGCCGGACCAACTCCTCGAGGTTCTTTCGCTCGGGACCGTCTCCGATGACCAGGAAGCGCGTCTGAGGAAATTCCTTCAAGGCGTATGACGCCGCCTCAAGAAAGTAGCGGTGGCCTTTGAGCGGGATGAGTGCGGCCACGGTCGCGACCACGGCGTCAGCCGCTCCGATTCCGAGAGCCTGCCTGCTCTCGACCCGCTGGCTCCCCGAATCGGAGAAGAACCGGTCGGCCGCACCGTTATGAATCACTCGGCAATGGGCCGGTTGGCCGTCGGGAAAGACCTGGCCCATTTCATAATGGGATTCAAAGATCACCCGATGCGGCAGAAACCGAAGGATCCAGTTCACCGGTCGGAGGTATGCCGAATCAACCTGGGTATCTTCCTTTCTTCCGATCGCATGGATTGTCGTGATGAGGGTCGGCCGCCGAAACCGGAGGCGAAGCAGGAGGAAGAGCCGGCAGAGCGCGCCGATCACGGTCGTATAGGCCGACTGGGCGTTAATGATCTGCCACCTCTCGCGTACGGCTTCCCGAGAGAGCAGCCAAGCCGCCCGAGCGATGGCCGCCGGTGACCGCCCGTCGACCGGAATCTCGAAACAGGGGACACCGTCCTTTCGGAGTTCCTCCAGCAGCCGGCCGCCATGGGCCACCACCGCCACCGCGCAGCCCCTTGAACGAAGGCCCTTCGAGAGATTTAAGACGTCCGTCTCGGCACCGCCGATGTCCATGCTTGGGATCGCAAACGCGACGGACCGAGGCTTCCCTTCCAGGAGGAATTCGTACAGATCGGTCATGCGCTGGATCATCCGATCCATCCCAAACTCAGCTTCCGCCAGGGCGCGGCCGGCCAGTCCGAAGGACTCGGTCTTCTTGAGGTCGCGCAACGCCCCTGAGAGCACCGCGTGAAGCGCCTCGCGATCCTCGGGCGGGAAAAGCCATCCCGTCCGGCCGTCGACCACCGCTTCAGGATTTCCACCGTACCGGCTCGCGACCACCGGTTTAGCCATCGCCATCGCCTCCAGGATCGCGTTTGACAACCCCTCCTCGCCGGTGGAGGCCTGGATCAGGATATCCATCGCCGCAATCCACGGCCGGACGTCCTCCTGCCTGCCTGCAAAGGTGATCCGGCCGGCAAGCCCCAGCATCTGAGCAGTCCGCTCGAGTGCACCGCGCAGCGGACCATCGCCGACAAAGATCAGATGGAGATCGTGGTCCTCACGAACAAGACGAGCCGCCACGTCGAGGATATCCGCGTGCCCTTTCCAGGGCACGAGATTGGCCACCGTTCCCAGGATCCGCCTTTCGGATCCAAGCCTTAAGGCACGTCGGGCCGATGGCCCCTCCCGCGGCGCGAAGTGTGCCAGATCGACCCCGTTGTGTATCGTGACCACCTTCGAATGCGGAAGGCCCTCGCTCCGGATCGATTCGTCGCCGACGGCCCGGGCCACGGCCACGATGCAGTTGGCCAGCCGGTTGAAGAACCGCCAGGCAATGCGGTGGCGCCGCTTGAGCGTGTTGCTTCCCGTTCCGCGCCGCGTCGCGATCCGGACCGGGACGCGGGCCATCCAGGCCGCCAGGATCCCTAGCATGTTAGCCCCGAGAAGATAAGCATGGACTACATCAACCCGATCCCGCCTGAGCCGCGCCGCCATCCTGAGTGTCCAAAGCCAAGCGGACCATCCGTAGAATTTTTTCAGATCAAACGTCTCGAAGGAAAGATCCATCGCCTGTATCATCGGGGCCAGATCGGCCCGCTCCGCTTGAAGAGAGACAACACGGGCCGACACGCGGCTTCGATTCAGGTTCGCCAGCACCTCCACCAGGTGGTGCTGCGCGCCTCCCATATGGAGATTGTCGATGATATAACAGACCCGGATCGGCTCCGGATGCGGACTCATGATTCTCCTTCCTTCTACAGGGCGCCACCGGCGTCGACTAAAGATCCCACGATTCCTTCCTTGCAGATTTAGCCTTGCAGCTCCTTCAGACTTCGTTGATAAAGCGCCTCGGTTTCGCGCACCATTCGCTCGGCCGAGAACTCCACTTCGATGCGCCGCCGGGCGGCCTCTCCCATCCGCTTTCTAAGCATCGGATCATCTAGCAACTGGGTCATCCGTTCGGCCATCTCTGCCGCATCTCCCGGAGGAACCAGGAATCCCGTCTCCCCCTCCACTACCACTTCACTATTTCCCCCCACCGAGGTCACCACCGAGGGAAGTGACGCCGCCATCGCCTCCAGTAGTGAGACGGGAAGGCCTTCCCTCCAGGAGGCCAGCGCAAACAGGTCCGAGGCCCAGAGCGCCTCGTGGACATTTTTTCGAAAACCTGCAAAGATAACCAAGTCACCGATGCCTAATCTCCTGGCCTGGGTTTCCAGCGCCTCCCGAAGCGGACCCTCTCCAAGCATCAGCAGGCGCAGCCGCGGGTGGCGGAGGGCTGCAACTTTAGCCGCCTCCAGCAACACCTCGCACCCCTTTTGGGGAATGAGACGCGCCACATGGACCATCACGGGCGCATCGAGCGGAAGACCCAACTCCGCCCGGATGGATTCCCGGCTCCGCGCCACGGGTTCCAGAAACTCCTCTGAGACGCCGTTCCGTATCGTCACCAGTTTTTCGGCCGGAATGCCGATCTGGTCCCGGTAAAAGGCCTCGACTCCCTCGGATACCGCGATGATCTTTGCCGACCACGGCGCCAACCGCCGGTCGATCCATCGCCGGACCGGACCTTTCCAATCATCCAGGTTGTGCTCTGTCGCGATGCGGACCGGGATCCCTGTGCACACTGCCCCGATCCGCCCCCAGGAATTGGCTGTGAACATGTGAGTGTGGACTATCTGAAACCCGCCCTGATGCATGAGTCTCATCAGGCGGACCATCATCCTCAGATCAAAGGGTCTCCGCTTGCCCAACACGTGGACTGGCACATTCCACCGTTTCACCGTCTCAAGATATGTTCCCCCTTGGACCAGACAGCACACGTGAAGGTCAAAGCGCAAGCGGTCCAGATAACGAGCGTAGGTGGCCACCATCCGCTCGGCCCCACCTCCCTGCAGCGTATCAATAGCCATGAGAACCTTGATTCTCTTCACTCGCTTCCTGTCCCCTTCTCGCCGACAAAAAAGTTCGATGCCGCCAGGTGGGCCGCTGTCGGATGCCGGATCACCCACAGGTCGTCCAGATACTTGACTGGAAACGTCGCCCATCCCAGCACGATGCGAAGTCCCCGCTGGAGGTATTCGTTCTGAAACGAAAGAAGCATAGAGAGATACTCGTTTAGCATCAACGAAAACATGGAAGACGGCCCCATCGCCATCCCGCTCTCTCTGTGGCGAAACCGACGGCAGAGCCGTATCAGGCCAGGGAGCGTATATCTTTGGTAGTCAGCCGGCGAAGGATGGTATTTATACATAAATGGGATTTCCACGTACACGAACCCGCCGGGTCGCAACACGCGGTAGATCTCGTCGAGCACCACGGATGGGGCTTCGACGTGCTCCAGCACGGCCTGAATCACGACGCCGTCCACCGACTCGTCCGCGAACGGCATCCGATGGGCATCGCCGACCACGTCGATGTTCGTGTAGGTGTCGATGTCGTAGTTGACGACATTCGCCCCCAGTCTTCGGCCCGGCGAAGGACCGATGTCCAGCACCAGGCTTTCTGGGCCGGCTCGCTCAAGGAGCGCCGCGATCGTCTTCCATACGATCGGTTGGTAGCGGGTCGGGTGCGGAGGATACAACAAGCGAATCGTACGCGCCAGGAGCGGGCGGCCACGAGCCCACTCGGCCAAGGAGAATCGCGGCCGTCGTTTGATCTGCTTCTCGGTTATGAAGCGTCGATCGCCCTCGTCCAAGAAGATCGGCACGCCATTCACCACCGGATAACGCCGCGCGCAGCCGACACAGATCAGGTCCTCGCCCTGGCGGACGATCCCCTTGCGGCAGTAAGGACACACCAAAGCGCGATCGAGCCGTTTGGCGGCATTCACGCCGGGAGCGTGCTGGGCTTGCGAGACCACGTGTCTATGCCTCCTTGTGGTTCAAGGTCCTTCGCGGTGACGTCTTCTTGCCGCGTCATCAGAATCCGGGTGGCCAACGCGACGATAATGAAATAGTAACCGACGATCATCCCATTGAAGAATCGGTTCCCAAACAGGTTGGTCACCATCAATCCTACGGTGATCGCGATCAAGCCCACGCCGAGCGTTCGTGCTGCGGTGTCGCGGTCGGCGTACCGATAGAGCCACCGCCCGACGCGCATCGCCCGCACGATGATCCACAGAAAGGCGGCAAGGCCGAGCAATCCCATCTCAGAGGTAATTTGGAGGAACATGTTGTGGGCCACGTTCCGCTTGGAGTAAATGGAGGGATCGAGGTACCGTTGGACCCGATGAACGAAGGTGCCGAACCCCACGCCCCAAATCGGACTCTTTTTGATCATCCCAAGAGCGGCCTGAGCGTAAAAGATGCGGCTGGCGGCCGACAACTCGATTTCCATCCCCAATTGCGGCACGTACACCATATCCCGCCCCTCGTACGTCGCCTCCACGCGTTCGACAGCGGCTTTGGGAAACAGGGCCTGTAAGTTGACGCCAACCAGGACGAGAATTCCCACCACGGCTCCGATCACAAACGCCGCCCTTCGGGCGCGGAAGTACAAGAAGACCACCATCGCTGCGACAAACGTGAGGTAGGCTCCTCTCGAGAGCGAGTAGACAAGCCCAAAACCGGCGAGAAACAGTCCGGCTCCGATCGCAATCTTCCTTCCCTTGCCGCGCTCCTGAAGAAAGAGAACAATTCCGACAATCATGTACAGGGCCAGAAACGCGCCGAAATCGTTCTGATTTCCCCCGATCGTTCCCCTAAGTCGGCCCGTGAAGGCCGTCTTGTACTGATAGAAAGCCACCAAGGCTTCAAGCGCGACACCGAGCCAGATCGCGCCCAGGCAGCCCCAGACGGATTCCGGTTCCCGGATCCGAAGAAAGATGAAATACAGAAGGATGAAGGTGAACCAGCGCTTAATGGTAAACAGGTTCTCCAGCACATCGTAACCCGGAACGCGGCCAAACACCACCACTCCGGCCCATGAGACCAGCGTGATCACTAGCAGCGCAATGATTGGCGGACCGAGCGACAGAGCTCTCGGGACAAACACGCGCTCGCGCGTCAACGCCAGGACAAGTCCCAGGCCCACCAGAACGGTCACACTGTTGATGCCGGGTACCGGCGAAGCCGGAAGCATCTCAATGAACGGAATGAGCACCGCCAGGCTATAAAGACCGTACTGAAAACGGGTCAGCAACAAATACACCGTGACGAGGGCAAGAGCGTATGCGAAGGCGACAACCATGGGTCTCTCTCGTTACTGTGCCTGCACCGCACGCGCGCGACGGAAGCGTCGTATCGCCGCGACAAAGTGTTCAGGCAGAAATGTAGCCACCCAGTAACCGTAGGTTCGAAAGTCAACGGGGCGGAACTTGAGGCTAGCGCCGAACTCCCGGCGGGCCTCTTGGAGACGCCGATTCTCAAACAGGCGCCAACCATAACGGAAGTGCAACGACCCAAACCGGGTCCGAACGATGTCCCGGCGTGCTCTAAACAGCTCAGGATTTTCCTTCATGATACGGCCACTGATCTCAAAGTCCATCGCGTAGAGGCGGTCGAAGTTTTTGGAAAGGCTCTGGGCCACGGACCAGTACCTCACCAGAACCTCCGGCACATAAAGAAAACGATACCTCAGAGCCAGCCTCAACCAGAGATCATAGTCCTGTGCGTTCAGATAACGAGGATTGAAATACCCCACCACATCAAGACAGTCCCTGCGGACAAGCACCGACGAAGTAATCACGAAATTTTCCACGAACAGCGCCTCAAACACCCGGCCTCTGTGCGGACGTCTGAGGGATGCGTACGACGGCAGCGTCATACCCGTCTCACTGAAGTGAGCGCTATCCGTATAGCACAGGGCCGCGGCGTGATCCCCCTCCATCGCAGCGACCTGCTTCGCGAGCTTATCCGGCAGCCATTCGTCGTCCGCATCCAGAAACGCGACATATTCCCCGCGGCTTAACTGAATACCAGCATTTCTTGCAGCTCCTGCGCCTTGGTTCGCCTGGTACACCACCTTCACCCGGCCCTCATACCGACGCAAGATGCCCGAGGTTCCGTCCGTGGATCCATCGTCTACTACCACAATTTCAACGTGGGGATAGGTCTGGGCCAAGACGGAATCCAGGACCCGCGGCAACAGTGACCCGGCATTGTAGGTTGGAATGATCACACTAACCAGCGGTTTTGGATCAGCCGATACGATCGACCCGCTCATTGGGATACTCCCCCCTGAAGCCGATCGATCAAGGCAACCACGCCAAACAGAGGTAACAGAATTATCATCGCCATTTTAAAAGTCACGCCTCTTAGATCTCCCACACGTCAGCCTGGCGGCATTTGAGCAGGAACTGAACCAGCCATCATGAACAGAGCTCGTCTCAGTCACCCGCGGGGCCTGCAGAGAATAACCAATTATGTATTGCCGCTATCGAGCTGCCGAAGAACTTCCCCCCTCTCCTATGTCCCCGACGCCCTCCCGAACCGATAAACCCTCACGAGCCACCGAGGCACTCGCTCTCCCATTCGGCTGACTAACCACATCAAAAGGAGGTCTGCTCGTATCCCGACTTTTAGACCGTCAGCGCACGCTTTACGGGTGCCTTCTTTATCGCCGTGGAGCAAGGACCATCGGCCCAAGTCGGCATAAGCATACAGAAGCCGATCGCGACAACGGTTTTTCGCCTTGGATGATATGTCTTCTCGTTTCTCGGCAAGGTGAGCAATCTTTGTCCGTAGTTTGATTCGATTGATCAACGCCGTGTGGCTTCGGGTTGAAATATTGGCGTGATGACATCTCTTCCGAGCCAGCACACCAGCAACGAAGCCTCCCTGCATCTGGGTCGCAAGGCGAAACCACAGATCGAAATCTTGCCCGTTATAAAGCCCCTCGTCGAAATACACCGTTTTGTGAAACCAGTGTTCCCGTGGCCAGACCCCGCCGCGAATCACGACGGTGGACGTCACAATAAAATTCTCAAAAAGCAGCTGTTCATAAAGCTTACCAACGATGATGGTCCCGCCGGAATCCGTGAGATCGACCGGAAGCTTGGGGAACACCGTCTTGCTCTGAAGGAATGATCGCGCTTCCTCACCCCTAGCATCGAACTCAACACAATCGGAAAAGCAGAATCCGACCTCCGGGTGCCTTTCCAAAAATGCCACCTGTCGGCGAAGCTTATCCGCCAACCACAGATCGTCGGCATCCAGAAAAGCGATGTAGTCGCCTCGGGCCTCAGCGAGACCTCGGTTCCGCGCCCGCGCCGGGCCTCCGTTGGGCTGACCAATGTAGCGGACGGGATCGCCGTACGCGCGAACGACTGATGCGGTGTTGTCGCTTGATCCATCATCAATTACGAGAATCTCATCAGCGTGTACCTCTTGGGACAACACGCTTTCGATCGCCGCGCCAATAAATTCAGCGGCGTTATAGGCTGGGATGATGACGCTAACCGTTGGCTGCACGGAACGTCTATTCCCTCGATGTGACCGCTTGCAGGATACGATCAACAATCGTTGGGGCCAGCTCCCACCGATACCGCTCCTCGACCAGCCGACGTGCCGCACTGCCCAAGGCCTCACGCCGGCCACGATCGGCCATGAGGCCGAGACACGATCGGCTGAAGTCAGCCGGACGATCGGCGATGAGAAGATGTTCACCGTGGAGCACATCAAGACCTTCGCATCCAATCGTCGTCGAGACGACGGCCTTCCCAGCCGCCATGGCGTCCAGGATCTTGATGCGTGTTCCCCCGCCGATACGCAGGGGCGTGACCACTACGGCGCATCGGGCCAAGAGGGCGGCCAGGTCGTCGACGTAACCGGTCACCATGACCGACGTGCCATCGTGAAGCTGCTGAATCGATGGTGGCGGGTTCGCCCCGGCAATCCATAGGCGAGCGGTAGGTCGAGCCCGTTTGAGTTGCGGCCAGATCGCGGCGCAAAAATACTCGACCGCGTCAGTGTTCGGACGGTAACTCAACAGTCCAAAGAATACAAGATCATCATCCTGTTCCTTTTCGCGGGGACCGGCCACCTTATTCGGCACTACGACCGTATTGGGGAGCACGAAGACGTTATCCGAGCCCAGCGCTTGGCGGTCTTTCTCCGACGTGACGACCACGGCACTGTGTCGCCTCACAGCCGCTCGCTCAGCTCGGGCGAGCTTGAACACTTCCGCGTAGCCCAGAACCCGCGTCAATTTCCACGGCATGGTTCGGAGCGTACGCCGCCGTTTCACCGATTCGAGATCATCCAGGTCGAGAACCGTTTTGACGCTGGCCTCCGGCAGCAGGCCGGTTAACCACAATCGCGCAATCCAGACCACGTCGTACCCGTCGCCTGACAAGAGTCTCCCGACCTCGCGTTCCATGGCAGCCGATCGCCAGTTCGTAATCATCGAAGGCTGTCCTTCGAATAAGGCATGCCGAATGACGTCGAGTCTCGATGCTCGCACCTCTTGGTATCGCAGGCAGGACTGTATTGGGACGGGCACCACCTTCCGACAGAAACGGCCAAGGGTGGGTAACGCGTTCAGATCCGCCTCCTGGCGATAAAAGCACAGCAACGTCACCTCATGACTTTCCGCCAGCGCGCGCAACAGTCCGATGGTTCTGACCTTGATCCCGCTTGTTGCAGGAAGCGGAACCACCGGGGAGACCACGAGAACCTTCATGATTGCTTCCCTGTGTAGGGCGCCGCGTCCAATTCAAGCGCGTGGACCAGGTGCGAGATCCTCTCCGGCCAGGAGTTCTCACGAGCGGCGGCTATCCGCATTTCTCGCAACGCTGCCTGTGATGGGGCAAGGCACTTCTCGATACCCCGGACAAACTCGTCTGAACTATCAGCCACCTCCACAAGACCCTTAAACCGTTCCACCCCGGCAACAGGAGTACTGACGACGGGTTTGCCAGCCATCAGATAGTCGTAGAGCTTGATGGGGTCATTGCCGTTGGTGTGCGCGTTGACCGTATGCGGGAGGATACAGACGTCGAACATTTGGAGGTAGTCCATCAGCTCGTGGTGAGGGACAGCCGGAAGAAGGACGATGTTCTCGCGGACCGGAAACTCGCCGACCCGCAACATGTTTGGTCCGACGAATACGAGCGTCCACTCGGGACGGGCTTTCGCAACGTCGCGTATCAGATCGAGGTCCATTCTAAGCCCCGTAATAGTGCCGGCGTACCCGATCATCGGCCGCCGAAGCCCCAAGCGCACCCGCAGCCGTTCCGCGAGGCATTCTTCCCCGTTCTTCGGCGAGAGACTCGTGCTATTCGGCAGGGTCACCACACGTACACGGGGGTTCCCCGCAGCCTGGGCTCTTACGGCAAGGTGCTCGTTCACTGCTAGAATCAGGTCAGCGCTCTTGATCAACTCGTCGGTCACCTTCTGGAATTGGCCGCGTTTCTCGGGACGCTGGCTGAATTCCGTGAAGTCATCCGACCAATCAAAGAGCAGTCGTCGGGCTCGGGCTCGCAGTCTCCGCTGGAGGTCCTGGTCGCGTAGGTTGACACCCAAAATCAACAAGTCGTACGGCTCAAACCGGTTGAGCAGTCGGATGACCTGGTACATGAGCCAAGACTCGATCCTCGTGATGAGGCCAACCGTTCTGGACAACGGTAACAATCGGAGGGGGCTCCACACGATGACCGGCCCGCTGACCGCCTTCGGAACCACCCGGATCCACCGCTCCCCGAAGGAACGCCGCGAGCGGGTGAGCCGTCGGGACATAAGATCGCTCAGGCGGACGGAAGGATTGACGAAGACCACGCGACCGACTCCCGGTTGCTGCGCGAGATGATGAACCATCGATTGATGCCGTTTCCACTGATCGGACCACGGCAGTCGAGCCAAGCAGATCAGATGAGGGCTCCGAGCCCTCATTGAGCGCTCGCGCACAGCCTATTCGGGACGGGCATGTGGCCCCCGCCCACGAGATTCCGCCCCCAGATCACAAACGTCATGAGCGCGCAGATTTTCTCGAACGCGTTTACCTGGCCCGAGAGATGGCGTTCTACCAGGTTGTGGACGCGGTCGATATCGAATACGTCCTCGAGATACTCGGTTTGGTTCAGCGTTGCGCGAACAAAATCGTGACACCCCGTTCTCAGCCACTCGTCGTAATGCGCGTACTCCGACCACCGATGAACCCTGAACCGCCCGCCGCTCACTGCCGGCACCACGTGATGGGTCAACCACCGCCAGCGCCCCCGGAACAATCTTCGGATGCGGGAACCGTCATAGATCGCGATTCCATTTTTATCAACGGGAATAGCGGCCAAATCAGGATGAAAACGCCTAATCATTTCCCGGATAAGACGTTTCCCCTGTCGATACTCCACCGGGACCGTCTGGAGAAAGTCGACCAACTCGTTGTCCAGAAATGGCGCTCGCACCCGAGAAACCGTTGCAAGCAGATCGAGTTGGTATGAGATAAATCTTCTCGTGCGCTGGTGGAGCTCGAGGGCATACCACCGGTCGTAAATGGTCCCACCCTGGCTACGGGAGAAGCTGTCCTGCAGTGCATTGAACGCCAGGTTCCGGGTCCGGTGATAGACCTCTGGCCGCAGGAATTCGGCGAGTTCCTTTTCGGTAAAGACACGGTTGTAAAACCTCCGATAACGCGTCGCGAAGGCCGTGTCTGTGTCCTGCACCAGACCGCTCGATGGACCCAACCGCCCACCGACCACCGGACCACCTGCAAACCCGCTCAGCACGACCGGCACACCCCCGATAGGGCATTAACGCCGAAAGACAAGTATCGGTTCAAGAGAAGGGAGGCGGGATTGCCCGAGTCGGATCGGAGCGGACCGCACATGCCTTGGTCAAGGTCGTGGATCTCGCCCCACAGAATGAGCTGCGCACGTGGATCGGAGACCGCCGACACCACCTCTCGGTATGCCCCCGCCGCGACCTCGACGCCGTGGTCCACAAGGGTCTCCATGCGTTCGGACGATTTCAATCCCAGAGACTCTATCATTCGACAGAGTACTGTACTGGATTCGTCGGGACGACTGGTGTCACGTATGGCTGCTATTCCGGCTCCCATGACTCTCAGTTCGATAGCATCCGATCAACTCGCCGAGGAGGGAACGGATTTCGAGTTCGTAATAAAACCATCTCTCCCATCGGAGCAACACAACCGCCACGGCCGCCTCGCCGACCCTCACGGCCAATTTTCGGAACAGGTGCCTTGGGATATTCCAGTATTTGACCGCGTGTGACGGGTATCTATTCAGCCTGGCCCTCGCTCGACCAATTTGGTAATAGTACTGGCGGAAGACACGTTTCGTGAGCCGCGTTGAATCGACCGGGTGGTACACCACCGCTGTCGGAACATAGAGAAGCCTGGCCCCGCCTGCTTCCAGCCTGGCTGTAAACTCGACGTCCTCACCGAAAAACACCGCGTCTCCGGATTTGCCCAAATCTGTACGGAACAGCCCGAACTGTTCAAAAGCGCTCCTTCTGAAAAACAGATTCGCCCCAACCGGACGTGAAGCCTTGCCGGTGTATTCTCGCTCCACATCTCCAGGGTTATGGCTCACAATCACGCCCCCCCTGTTCAGAGCAAAGCGGCCTTTCAACACCAACCAGCATGGCAGATCAGGAGGAACCTGAGGGATGACCTTCCCCCCAAATCCTATGAATTCTTCCCGCGGCAGCACCTCGGCAATCGCTCCCACCCAGCCTGCATCGAGGAACACATCGTCGTCCGTAAACGCGATCATTTCTCCCTTTGCCTCGCGTACTGCCCTGTTTCTGGCAAACGACAGGCCTTGAGAGGGCTCGAAGACGTACCGCACGTCAAGGTTAGGATGTTGCTGAGCAAAGCGGCGTACCACATCGGGCGTGTCGTCGGTGGAATTGTTGTCGACCACAACAATTTCCCAGGCCAGTCCAATAGGTGGCCTTTGCTCCGCAAGTTGGCCCAGCACCCGATCGAGGCTGTAGGAACGATTATAGGTGCAGATGATCACGCTGATATCCACGCGAGCCCTTCTGTACGAGTTTGCTGAAAAGGTCGAGCCTTCGAGTGGCTAGGCCCGTCCGCGGCGTGGACGTACTCGTTCCTCGGAGTGTTTCAGCGGTGGCGGGATCACTTGACATGATTCCCAAGCCTGTGAAGCAGCAAGACGTACCGGCCCTTCAGCGGCGCCGGGAGTTTATCGTACACGTCTTTCATCAAGCGGACGTCATCGCGGTCGATGACGCCAAACAACAACAGCCCGACTCCATACAACACCACACCGACCAGAATCGTCACAAGGAGCGCCGCGATATTCTGGATCCCGAGCAACATCCAGACCGCGTACACCCCGCTTCCCATAAAACTCGCGGCAAGCATGACCCGCAGGATAATCGTGGTCGGAAACTCAAATTTAAAAAAGTAGTAAATGACAAACGGGCCGATCACGATGCCGAGAAGCTGTGTCCCAGAGTTTGCAATGGCGGCGCCCCACATCCCATACTTGGGAATCAGAAGGAAATCCAGAAGGATGTTCAGGATCGCGTACCCAATCCCAAACTTTATCTTGACGGCGACCAACTCAGCGCTGTACATGAGGCTGGCAAATCCTGCACCCACGCGGGCACCAGCCGATGAAATAAAGAGTAAACACGCAATCCCCACCACCGGCAGGTATTGAGAGCCGTAGATAATCCTGATGAGCGGCTCGGCAAGCGCGATGCCGCCGGCCGCGATTGGAAACGAGGCCATGGCGAGGTACTTTACCGACTTATGGTAAATCTTTTTCATCTTGTCGACGTTCCTCTCGCCGAACGCCTGGGATTGAATCGGAACGAGGACACTGCTGATCGCCGACGAAATAAACGTCACGGTCATCGTCGTAAAACTGTAGGCCAACGAATAAAATCCCACTTCGTGAATCGGCCTGAATTTCCCGAGGAAAAAGACCTCGGACCGTTTCCACACGATCTCATCGAGCACCATCATCGTGGTCACGCCCATATTGAACCGGACCGCTCTCTTCCTGAGGTCATCAGGAACCTTGAGCTTCCTATTGAGCAGACCTTCCAAACGCGCCGCAAAGAAGTTCGCCATCATCCGCAGAATCGACATGGACAGGCTGACGAGTAGCAGCCCGGGCACGCCGTATCCTTGCAGCAGCACGATGACTGACGCGGCGAAACTAATCGGGGTGGACACCAGATTGATCTTGAGCGAATAATGGTACTGCTGCACACCGGACAGAGCTGAAGAGAAAATCCCGCTGATCCCACCAGGGATCAAGGCGAGGAAGCCGATGATGAAGAGGTTTCGCCCCTCCGGGTAATTGAAAAACCCCGCGATTTGTCCAGAAAATACCACCAGGGTAAAGACGACCAAACACGCGGCGCTGACCTTTAGCATCAACGCGAAATTAATGAAGGCTCCGATGGTTTCGCGATCCTTTTTGCCGTCTAACTCAGCGACGTACTTCGTGACACCGAATGCGATGCCGAGATTCACAAAGAGCTGCCCAACCTCCGTGAACGATCCCACGAGGCTTAAAACGCCGAGATTTTTCGGACCCAACAGACGCGCGGTGATGATCGACAGCAGCGTTCGTGAAGCAAATCGAATACAATTATTCAGAAGAGTAATACCTGCGTTTTTGACGACGCGCGTCGATCGACTGCCCACAATTACGTCCTCCACCGCCGAATGCGATATACGCAGTCTTTACAAACCGGATGGGGATCGTCGGACACCAGTTGCTTGCGGAAGGTCTTATAGAGCGGGCCGTTCCAGATCTCGTCAAACGACTGTTCGAACAGGTTGCCGAAGTTCACCAGACGCGGATCCGTTCCTTGGATCGGACAGGGAATCGCGTAGCCGTCCGCGGTGACGTAGATATCCACCCACGGGACGTGGCACACGCTATGATCGGCCCCCTCCCATTCGAAGAACGGCCGGATCAATTTGATCCCGAGTTTCTCCGCTTTCTCGTCCGCCATCCGCCTGATCTCGGCCATTTCATCCTTGGGCACGTTTTCGAAGAGGTTTTGCTTACCGTAAATCTCGTCTTTGATATTGACCCCCTTGATCTGAAGCAACGCCTGCTCGTCCTTGCCCCAAAAGTGCATATATTGCGGCTGGACCGCGGACACGCCGATTTCTTTCGCCAACTCGATCAACCCAAGAAATTCCCGGACGTTGTCTTTCATGCAGACCATCGAAAAGTAGATCCACGGGGTCTTGGAGTTGAGTTCATTTTTCAACTCGACGAGGCGTCTGATGTTGCGGATCAGCCGATCGAAATTTCCCCGTACGCGGATCTTCTCGTACGTCTCCTTGGTCGCGCCGTCCACCGAGATAGACAAAACCGCCAGACCGCTGGTGATCAGCTTCTTCCCGTTTTCTTCAGTGATGGGAATGCCGTTGCTGCTCATGATCGACTTGAGCTTGCGCTCTTTCGACGCGTACTCGATCATCCGGTAAATATCTTTATTGAGCAGCGGCTCGCCCATCCCGTGCATGATCACGCGCTTGAGATCCGGCATCTGATCGATAATTGTTCTGAACCCCTCGTACGTCAGATCCGGGCACATCCGGTCCCAATACGTGACGTCACAGTGGACGCACTTAAGGTTACAGCGCACGGTTGGCTCGATATGCACCACGCGGGGTTTGACAAAGACATGGGGTAAGTTCGTGTTTTCGGCCAGCTCTTCGCCGATTCGCCGAGCGGCGTGACGCACGTAGCGCCGCAGGCCCATTTTCGCGATCACGCGTGGCGCGCTGATCACCCTTTTCGTCCAAGCTTCGACGCTCATTAGGTATCTCCGTTTTTCCTGTGGACGAACCCGTGTCATCTCGGGTCGGTCGTCATGATCACCGAGAATTTGGAAGGGCCCGGTCGGCCAGCGGCTTGACGGGCGGCGGGATCACGACCGTCACGTCACCCCGCACCCTCGCTTGACAGGCCAGCCGATAGCTTCCATCCAATTGCTCTCGTTCGAGGACTTCCTTCTCATCCGTATCAATGCCCGAAAGCGCAGGGACCACACCGGATCCGTCCGCGACCTGGACACGGCAGGTGCTGCAGGAAGCGACACCGCCGCACTCATGATTCAACGTAACCCCGAGCCGCTCAGCCGCCTCCAGAACCGTTTCGCCCTCGGGAGCCTCGCCGCTCTTATTTTCAGGAAGGAATGTGATCCGAAACACGCCAGCCATCTTCAAGCCCCTTTCCGATCCTTTTCCATTTTTCATCGGAATGGTTAAAGGTTCATGATAATATACTGTTTCCGACCGCGTAACGCCACTGATAGTTCATCTTTTCCGCCACCGGAGAGGGCTCCGGCTCGAACAGCCGACCGATCACGTTCTACGTCCAAGTGAGCGTCGCGGGCACCGCTTGAAAAGATCTCAACCCAACAGGGGACTTTTCTTCCGCTCGGCCCGCGCGGATTCCCACGTGATGTTGGCGTTCATCCCGTAGTTCCAGAGCGTGGCCGCGCCGACTCCAAAGAGGTTGCTCAGCAGGTAATGCAGTCCTGCAAACTCCGTCAGTGCCCACAAAATCGCGAGGTTGATCACGGCGCCGCCGGCGGAAAACAGGTTGAACTTCAAGAACCGGATCATGCGGCGGACAAACCCGGGCCGCTTCTTCGAGAAATCCGAAAAGGACCAGAACTCGTTCAAAAGAAAATTTGTCACAATGGCGGTCTCCACCGCAATCAGACCGCCTTGAAGATATCCCAGACCCGCCGATGTGAGGAGGGTCAGCACTCCCATGTTGACAAAGACACCCGACCCGCCGACGGCGGAGAACTTCAGGAACCGCATCACCTCCCCCGTTTGCCATGAAAGCCGGAGCAGGTGAACAATGAACTCTCCATATTGTCGAGGGCCAAGCTTGCTCCCGCCCCGTTCCCGCTCCACGAAGGTGTAGGGGATCTCTTCAACGCGCCGGTACCGCCCCCGACCCAACACCTCCAGAAGGATCTTGTACCCTTCCGGCTCCAGACGGCATCCCTCAATCACCGATCGGCGAAGCGCGAAAAACCCGGACATCGGATCCCGTATCGTACGAAGCGTTCCGGGCAACACCCAGGTCGCCATGAGCGTGGCCGACCACGACACGCCCCGCCGCAAGATATTCCACCGGCCCACCCCGCCCCCCTTCACATGGCGGCTGGCCACGGCGATGTCCACGTCATCGTCCCGTACGGCCTTGACCAGGCGCCCCAGCGTCTCGGAGGGATGTTGAAGATCGCCGTCCATCACGGCGAGAATTTCGCCTCGGGCCTCCTGCCATCCCCGCACCACCGCCCGAGCGAGTCCGCGTTCGTCGAGACGCCGGATCACACGCAGACTGGGGAACTCGCAACGGAGGGCCTCGGCTGCTTCCCAGGTCCAGTCCGGGCTGTCGTCGTCCACCACGATGATTTCGAACGGGATGCCCGTCTCCGTGAGCGCCCCGTGGGCACGCTTGATAGCCAGCCCAATGTTCTCGCGCTCGTTGTACGTGGGAATTACCAACGACAGCTCCGGACGTGTCATGTTAGCGCTTCCGTGCTGTGAGAAGGTCCGAGTACACGGCCAACGTTTCGCGAGCCATTCGTTCAAGACTCAAGTCTTCCAAAGCCTTCTTTCGGTTGTTTTGACCGTAGCAGTCCCGCACCTGAGGGTCTGCCAGGAGATCAGAGATGGCGTCGGCTAGGGCCTTCGCGTTCCCCGGCGGAACCACGAGCCCGTTGGTTCCATGCGTCACAACCTCGGGCGATCCCCCCCCGGACGTCGTGACGATCGGCAGCCCGGCCGCCATGCCCTCGATCAACACATTGGCGAGATTTTCGTAGATTGATGGGACAACGAGAATGTCTCCGAGACCGTAGATCGTGGCCACATCCTGGTGGCCCACTCCTCCAAGAAACGTCACGGCGTGTTCGATCCCGTGCTGTCGAACCAGCCGTTCCAGGTAAGCCCGCATCGAACCGCCCCCGGGCGCGGACTTCGTGTCCCCTCCGGCAAACACGAATCGGGCCGCTGGAAAGCGCTGCGCGATACCAACCGCCGCTTCAGCCAGGACATGCACACCTTTGCGAAGTTCGAGGCGGCCGACGTAGAGGATCACGGGGCCATCCCCGATGCCGTACCTGCGGCGGAGGTTGGGGTCCTGGCAGGGTTTGAACCGCTCCGTGTCGATACCGGGATAGACGACTCGACACGCGCCGCGCAGCCGGATCCGGCCGGTCATCAGGTTCATCAGATCGCGGCTCGGGAAAATAAGGGCCCGCCCGCGCCGTGCCGGCGTGTTTTCGACCCACCGATCAATGGCGTGGTTGATCAGGGTGCGGGGACCGGCGCGACGGGTACGGTTTAACTCGTTGACCAACCACCGCGGTGTCGAAAACCGCACCACATACGGCGTGTGGCCCAAGAAACAGTGAGCCAATCCCTCCCCTCGATACTCCGGAAACTGGATCACATCGAGACCATCTTGCTGAATCAGTCGCTCCAACACCCGATGGACACGGTAGCTGTAGACGATGTCGCCGACCGAGCGATCCAACCCCATCAACCATTGGCGCGGTTTGGGGACTCGATACACCATCACCGGTCCGTCGGGATGGGCAGTGACGGCATCACCCTTGACGGAACTGGAGACCACCGTCACACGGCTTCCGAGGGCCGAGAGGGCGTGGGCGAGCTTATAGGTGTAGCTTCCGAGCCCCCCAAAATCCGTCTCAGGGGGATACTCTGCCGAGACCAACGCTATGTTCATCCAGGCCCTCCCATACTATTCAGGGGACGTCGATCGATCACGAGCCCGTATCCGCCAGAGACGAACAAGCGAATCATCGGGTAATCGTAATGTCTGGATGGTGTCTACCTCTAGAAATACAAACTGCTTTGATACATCAGTCTGAATTTCCTTAACGATCCGGTCATTCGGCCGAGCTAAAAGATAGTGGGTTCCCTCCCATTTCTCCGGATCAGCCTGGAATCCAGCGAATCTAGGATGTTTGACCTGTCCTGGCCATTGCTTTAATTTGGAAAAATACCGCAAGTTATAGTAATTGAAAAACCTCTCGTGAATGGCGACAACCAGAACTGCCTCACGGCCAACTGAATCGCTGCTGACCATCTCTAGAACTGACTCGAGCGGCCAATGCTGGCTTAAAGGAGGATGCGAGTGGAACGCATCCAGATCTAAGTACATTCTCGCGGCATCAGAATAAATCACAATCTGGGGCGGGACGCTTCTATATTCCGTTACTTGCATATGTGGAAGTGGAATGCTCACGGTTCTTTCTGCAAAACTATATCCATATGCGACAGATGCATACTGGAGGAAACCGACCAGAATCACCACAGTATGTAGGGAAGCTCGAAGCAAGGGCCGTCTGGTACAAATCCAGACACTCGCCAGAACGAGGAGCATCGGAACCATGGGAAGGGAAAATCTAGTAGCCTTGTTAGGAATAACAGTCAAGACGAAATACATCATCGTAAGACAAGCGACAATTAAGGCACACTCTCGGTGAGCATGACGTGTTCCCATTGCCCACACGACGCCACACAGCACAAGCACTCCGTATGGCAAGAAGAGTTGACTGTTCAAGAGATTCCACAAATAGTACAGCAACCAGGGGAGGGATAGCGACAACGGGTCTCCTTCCACACCGGCAGCATCGACGCCAAATTTATGAAAGTCCGACAGGAGGCGACCAATCGAGTTAAGATACCATGGACCAGACACAATTAATGTCAATATTGTGACGCGGAGAAGGTTGAGCCAGGAGAGGGCGATGCCACTGTTCAGCCTCGCGAACATGTTCGGGTGGACCAAAGCTCCAAGCCATATCAAGATGGACGGAGTGGTGACCACACCAGCGATGATCGCCACTCCAAACAGAGACACCTTCACGAAGACTCTCGCCTCTCCATCGAGGAGTCCGTAACCTAATATGCCTAGTGCGGACACAGCCGAGATGACTAAGGCTGAAGCCACACCGGCTACGAGCCTATCATTCACACTTGGCCAGGTCTCCTTATATAGCTGCCAAAAGACCAACACAAAAGGCCCAACCATGTAAAAAGCGAATGTCCATTTGGTCAACATTCCAAGTCCACAGACTATGCCCAGACAAATCGAGTAACCGGTGTGTTTGAAACATTTGCTTTGGATTAGAAAATAGATAGCACCTATTACCATCGCCGTGAGAGGGAGGTCAAGCCAGAACTCTCTAGAAAGCTGAATCACCATCGGTGATGTGGCTGTAAGGAATGCCGCAAGAACTCCTGCCCTGGCTCTCCCTAAGCGATTTCCCATGGCAAAGATTGACCAGAATAGAAAGGCTACGAACGGGAACATTGCAAATAATGCGGCGTCCGCGCCTGTTCCAAAGACAAGATACGTGAGCGCAGCAGTGAACGGTACGAGTGGCGGGTAATAGTGATAACCAGTTGCAATGCTCAGCAATGCCTCGTGCAACGGCCGCTCTGTAAGCAAGACATAATGGTAAAGGCTTTGTATGAGAATGTTCGATTGATCGGGTAAGGGTGGTGTTGTATCCATCACCACCCAAGCTATCCGTCCAGCTTCGTAAGCAAAAAACATCAGGACGAGTAGAAGAAGGTAGCCCAAGTCCTGCCGCGATGCATCACTCTCTGTTTTCACCACGGGCATAATCTTCTCGTCCATGAGACCTCTAAGGAGACAGAATGCGAGCGAAGCTGTTACGCAGGAAAACGCCTACCGCCGGACGTGCGCCAGGGGCTCAAACCTGGTTTTACTAGAAGGGCCGTGTTCATTGGCAGAATCTCCGCCCCACTTCCACGAAGCCCTCCCCGGTAATCTTGCCTGGGTGTCTGGACGTTCATCACCCGGTTCTATTCCCATCGACTTCACCGGACCACCCCTCATCCAACCGGAGGAGAAAAGCATGGAGGACCAGCGTTCCGCCCAGCATCTCGCTGAACTCTTCAACGCTCACTTCCACGACATACGAAGCGGAGTACAGGCTTCGCTTCAGCCCGTAGCTGACGATCTCAAGACCGGCCGCAACGATGATCAAAAGACAACCCAGAACAAAGCAAGTCCGCGCTTGAATCGACTCAGGAAACAACCTCGGAAGCAGCCAAATCTCCACACCCAGGGCCACCAGACCGGCCGGAAGAAATACGACAATCCAGAAACCGTGTTGTAGCCCGGAGGCGGACATCCGTTGTGACAAGATCCCGCCCAAGGCCTCGTGGAACTGAGCCGCCTCGTCCAGGGACAAAAATAGAAATGTCGCTGCTGCAGTTAACCATATCCAGGTGTCGGCATCCAAGCGAGTTCCGGATTTGGACCGGCCGGAGAAACCGATAGCCGCGGCGGTCAAACCGGCTGCAAACAACTGCACGCTGGAAAACCAGGTGGGAAGATTGGCCTCGGTATCCAGGTTGATCAATCGGGTTACGGCCTCGTAAGGATGACCGGCCCAGTAAGCCAGCAGGAACGCCGCCACTAACAAGAGCTCGACCCCGATCAGACCGGTGAGGATCACTCGAGGTTTCCGAAACCACGTGAGCGGATTCGGATAATATCCCGCTTCGGCAGACGCTCCACCCAAATCAGACACCCCTTCATAAAAACGCTTCATTCCAAGATCATCCGGTTCGGTGTCGCCGATGAACGTTGAGGGGTCTGAAAAACCGCTAGCTGACGGAGTACGTCCCGCCGTACCAGGAAAGCGAAGGTTGCCGATCGCAGGCTGTGGTCAAGGCGACGCTGCACAGGGCCTGATTATCGAACGCGATGCCGCTCCTCCCGGTCGCCTTGGCTCTGAAGTGGAGCGTGACCACATTCCCGGACCCGCCCGCGCCCGTCGACAATGGCCCAGCCGCCACACCGACGATGAGCCGATCGCTCCGCGGAGCCACCCCGTACGTCACGGCCCCGGCCCGCTCGAAAAAGTCGCCGGCGCTATAGCCGACGTACGTCACATTCTCAGGGTCGAAGACCAGGTCAAACGCCGCGCCGGCGAGAGCCGCGCTGACCGAGTTGGCCCGCACGATCAGGTCCAGGTCTTCTCCGCTGGTCGCTCCACTCAGAATGAGTGTGTTCTCCCCCGGACCGGACCGATCCGGGGCAAAGAGCCCAACCATAGGGTTCTTGGGAGGCGGAGTCGTTTGCCCCATGGAATCTGGATCACTGCCACTGCCTTGGCATCCCACCACAGTAAGAGGCGCACTGAATAGAAGGATCAACAATCCTGGGGTCCAACCCCCGGAGGCTTTTTCCCGAACAGCCATCAGAGACTCTTGCCGAAATTGTTCATGAACAGCGAGACATCGAGGGCATCGATTGTCCCGTTCGTGTCAAGGTCGCAGGCCGCACACCAATTGGGCGAACCGACGGACGATCCCACGGCAAGATTGAATTTCACCAGATCGTATCCATCGAGGCGGGTGTCCGATGGACCGTCGGTGTCGGCGTTCCCCGCCGAAAATCCCACGAGCACCACGTAATTGGAGACATTCCCCGTGGTGTTGACATATCCAGGCGCCTGATTGCCGCCTAGGACCACCATACTGGGCCTGAACGGCTTGGCGTAGAGCCGCAGTGTGCCGACCGGATCACCCGCCACGCCGATGGCGTGCTCGGTCGCGGTCCAGCCCTGGGCGGGACTCAGCCAGTCGGGTATCTTCGCCGCGCGCGGGTCGTAGGCCACATACACCGTCGCCTCTTGGCCAAGACCCAGACGCAGAAAGTTGGCCGCCGTTTGGGCCTTGTCATTATTGCGCGTGCGCACCCACCACAGGCCGTCAAACCCCTGGGGGATGCTCGTGACCGTGAACGTGCGGTCTAAGTAGTAGCGGTGCCCCGCCTCAGTGCGGGCCAATTGATACCCGGCCGGTGTCAGGTCGGTGATCGGCGCGGTAAAGACCCCCGCGGCATTGAGTCGCCCCCCCGCCGCGACCTTCCCAACCAGCCCATCCGTCCGCGTCGTCGCACTCATGATCCGTGCCTTCAGTTGCGTGTATGTCAGCGCCGGGTTCCAGGCCGCCAACAGCGCCGCCACCCCCGTCACAAACGGCGCCGAATAGGAGGTGCCGTCGTCTGCCTGACCCAACGGCGTATAGGCGCTCCGCACCGTGCTCAGGATGCCTACGCCAGGCGCCGCGAGGTGAACACCCACCTGCCCATAGCTGGAAAAGCTCGCCAATTCGTTGGACAGATCGATCGCCCCCACAAACAGGACGTTGTCGTACGCGTGCGCATAGAAATCGGTCGCATCGGCATCGACATTCTCCCCGCCGTTACCGGCCGACCAGATGATGAGGATGCCGGCATCCCGGACCGCGTCGATCCCCGCCTGCAGCGCACTGCTGTAGCTGGAGACCAGAAAGCTCAGGTGCGCAACCGAAATGGGCACGCCGAGCGTCCGCTTGGCGATCAGGTAATCAAAGCCCGCGAGCATCAGATCCAGCGAGCTCTGCCGATCCGGCTCGCGCCGGATCTTGATCGGCAGGATCTTCGCGTGCCAATTCACCCCCGCGATGTCCCGGCCGTTATTCCCGACCGCGCCGATGATCCCCGCGAGGCGCGTGCCGTGGCCCTGCACCGACGTATCGTCGTCCATCGGGTCCCCCGCCCGGCACGGGACGGTCGGGCAGAGACTCGCCGTGGCGTCATACCCGTAGTAATCATCGATGTAGCCGTCTCCGTCGTCATCCACGCCGTTGAGTGGATCGGCCGGGTTGGTCCACGCGTTGTCCTGCAGGTCCGGATGCAGTCGATCCAACCCCGTGTCGAGGATAGCCACGATGACGTCGGAACTGCCGTGGGTGATCCCCCACGCCCCCTCAGCCCGGATGTTGGCCAGCCCCCATTGGTTGGGATATTGCGAATCGTTCGGGCTACACGGCGCTGGACAGGCCGACTGTGGTTCTACCAGATCATTGGGTTCGGCGGACTCCACGCCGGCATCGGCCTTCAGAGCGGTAATGGCGGCTTCCACCGTCAACCCCTCGGGTAGCCGCACGTGAAAGAGCTGCGGCATGGCGCGATACGCCCGCAAAATCGTCATCCCGTAACGGGCGAAGATCGCCTCGACTTCACCACGGCTCAGGCCGGTTTTCACCTGCACCAGGACCTCGCCCTCGGCGTACCGGCCCTGGATCGGTGCCTGCCCCAAAGCCCCACTCGACGCTGATCTCCCCTCAGCCGGCCACACGCAGAACAGCGTAAAAACGATGAGAAGGCCCGCAAGAGAGCGGAAAGTCTTCTTGGCACACCACAACGGGCGCTGGAGGCCGGTGAGATGGCACGCCACGTACTCCAGCTTCTGCCATTCATCCGACTCCAACACCGAGTCCTCTCCTGGTCGACTGCTGCGCATCGCCGTCTTCACAAAACTATACCGGCGTGACACCAACCGCCCTCAGTTTATTCAGTCAACGTCTACATTAATTTTAGTCAGTCAACATATTGTTTTTATTAGATAATTATCGTACTAATATCATCGTTTTTTCAACCGTGGTCACGGCCCGCGGCCACGGTTACCTCCATAGCCTTGCCGGGAACGTACATGGCCACATCGTATCGTTCACGAGGCGCCGCCACGATCGTGTTGTCCACCGGGGCCGCCGACGCCTCGTTGCTCTCTCCCGACTCCTGCGTCCCGTCAAATGCCCGGATCACGTAGAAGTACGTCGTCCCGTTGACTAGGCCAATCGTGTCGGTGTGGCTCCCGGCGGCGTTACCCGCCAGCGTCGCCACCAGCGTGTACGGCCCGCCCACCGTCAGGCTCCGGTACACCCGTTGCTCGCTCACATCCGGCGCCGTAGACGGCGTCCACGCCAGATCGAGCGCCCCGCCGCTGTCGCCCGGCGTGTCCACCACGGTCAGGCCCGTCGGTGCCACCGGCACGAGATTGTCCACCGGGGCCGCCGACGCCTCGTTGCTATCCGCCGATTCCTGCGTCCCGTCGAATGCCCGGATCACGTAGAAATACGTCGTCCCGTTGGCCAGGCCGATCGTGTCGGTGTAGCTCGTCGCAGCGTTGCCCACCAGCGTCGTCACCAGCGTGTAGGGGCCGCCGCTCGTCAAAGACCGGTACACCCGCTGCTCGACCGCATACGCACTGTCGGACACCACCCACGCCAGATTAACCCCCCCGCCCTCGTCGCCAGGCCTGTCGACCGCACTGAGTGCTGTGGGTACGTTCGGAGCGACAAACGACACCACAAACCATCCGATGTCAGCCGAGGAGTTGCCGGCGACACCTCTGATGACCCGCAGGTTGGTTGAACTCGTCAGCTCCGTGGTGACCCACCCGGTACCCGGGTTGTCGTTGGCGGAGTAGGTCGTCCTTCCGCCCCGCATCATATAGCCCGCGGCGGTCACGGACTTGGAGCGATCCACGCTAGAAATCGTCACGTCCCGCTGGGTGGTGCTCGTCGAAAAATTGACGGACGATCGCCTAGTCTGGGTTGCATCCGTAAACTCGATTAGATACCAGGTGAGGTTGATCGCTTGCCCCGTCTGATTCCGATCAAATGTCAGGGTCGTTGAGTTTGAGATAATGCCCCGAACGAGCTTCTGGCCGATATTGGCTGTTGTCCCAGCCTGAGACGTATAGGAATATACCAACCACGACTTTTCCGGGCGTACTGTGGGTATCGATGCCGTTCTGCTGCCCTGCGTTGTGCTGAACGATATGTCCCCCGTACGAACCTGCGCCCCATTGAATTGGATGACCTGCCACTCGACCACTCCACTGACATTGGACGTATCAACGGCCAGTTCGAGATTCGATGCTCCGGTGATCTTCGCCTTGACAAAATCATCTCCGGTATAGCTTCCGCCAGGCGCGCGATAACTGATGATCGGCACGCTCTTGGTGGGATCGATCGCCGACAGCGCGACGTTCTTGATGGTCGCGTCCATCGCCGTGCTTCCTCGTTGGACCGACACCCCACTCACGAACTCAGTCACGTGCCACTTGATCGTAACCGGAGGCGCACTCGCCCCCGTGGCTCGCTGGAAGCTGATCGTCGACGAGTTGATGATCCGACCACTGACCTGAGAAAAGCCTGGGTTGCCGTCGTTGAAACTGATTCCGAACACCAGGAACGTCCGAGCCAGATCCACGGGCGCGATCGTCGCGGTCACCGCCGCGCTCCCGGCCGCCAACGTGACGCTGCCCGCTTGGACACAGTGCTGCGTCGGCAAGCAGTACGTCCTGAAGGTCAAGTCTCCGCTGATAGCCTGATTCCCGGCGGCATCCCGGCTCTTGATTCGGAAATGATACACGGTGTCGGCCGAGAGACCCGTCACCGTTACGCTATGGGAAGTCACCAGCGCCAAGTCTTCCGGAGTGCTGCTCCCGTAGGCGGTGGTCGTGCCGTACTCGATCTGGGAATCAGCCGCCTCATCGGTCTCCCACGTGATCGTCGCCTGCGTCCCCGCGGCGACCGACGCCACACCCGAGATGACGGGCGCCGCGTCGTCCAGGGGCACGGAACTGGCCTCATTGCTGTTTGCGCTCTCGTACGTTCCATCGTACGCCCTCAGCACATAGAAGTACGCCGTTCCGTTGACCAAGCCGGCATCAACAGCACTGGCGGCAGCGCCAGACAGCGTGCTCGCCAGCGTGTACGGTCCGCCACTCGTGAGCGAGCGATAGATCCGCTGTTCGATCACATCCGGCGACGCCGAAGGCGTCCAGGTCACGTTGATCGCCCCCCCGTTGTCACCCGATTGATCCACGGCGCCAGCGCCGGTGGGCGGGGTGGGGACAAGGTTGTCGACAGGCACCACCCAGACTTGATTGCTGTTGGCGGACTCTTGCGTCCCGTCGAACGCGCGGATGACATAGTAATAGGTGGTGCCGTTGCTCAGCCCCGCATCGGTGTAGCTGGTGGCCGTATTGTTATCGACCGTGGTGACGAGGTTATACGGCCCCCCGCTGGTCACGGAGCGGTATACGCGCTGCTGCGCGACATCGGTTGAGCTCGACGGCGTCCATCCGAGGTTGACCACCCCGCCGTTATCACCCGGCTGATCCGTTGCGCCAAGACCCGCCGGGGCTCCGGGAGGGATGTTGTCTACCGACGTTGCGGAGGCTTGGTTGCTGTTCACCGATTCCCGCGATCCGTTGAACGCACGAACGACATAGAAGTAGGTTGTACCGCTGGCTAACCCCGTATCGGTGAACGCGTTGGTGGTATTGTCGGGGAATTTCGTCACCAAACTGTACGGCCCGCCGCTCGTCGTCGACCGGTAGAGCCGCTGCTGAGTAATGCCCGCTGCCACGGAGGGCGTCCACGTGAGATCGACAGAGCCTCCCTCGTCACCAGGTACATCGTTCGCGCTCAGACCCGTGGGGGCTGCAGGCGGCTGTGGGAATGACACTACGAACCACCCGACATCGGCCGTCGCGCTCCCGGTTGTGCCGCGCCTGATCTGTAACGTCGTCTCGCTGGTCAGATTCGTCGTGACCCATCCCACACCCGGATTGTCGTTGGCTGAATATGTCGTCTTACCGCCGCGCATGAAGTAGCCGGCCGTCGCCAAGGTTCGAGTCAAATCCACGCTGGTGATCGTCACGTCTCGTTGGGTCTCCGCCGCGCCAAAACTCTCGGTCCCGTGCACGACCGCCGTGTCATCGGTGAATTCAACGAGGTACCACGTCAGGTCGATCGCTTGCCCCGTTTGTCCACGGTCGAAGGTCAAGGTCGTGGGGTCCGTGATCACGCCTCGAACCAACTTCTGGCCGATGTTGGCCGTTGTCCCTGCTTGTGATTGATAGCTGTAGATCAACCACGACTTCGCCGGATTCACCGTGGTGATCGCGGCTGTTTTGATCGCATCAACAGCCGTGAACGACGCGTCGCCACTTTGAACCTTGGCAACCGCGAACTGGATCACCTGCCATTCGACTACCGCGCTGCTCATGGCCGTGTCGATCGCAAGCTGCAGGTTGTTTCCGCTGGTGATCTTGGCCCTGACAAAATCGTCACCGGTATAACTTCCACCCGAAACGCGATAACTGATGATGGGCACGCTTCTGGTTGGATCAACGGGCGCCAGCGCCACGTTGTTGGACGTGGCGTTCATGGTGGCGCTGCCCCGCTGCACGGAGACTCCGTCCGCGAATGAGGCGACGTACCACTTGATGGTCACGGCTGGCGCACCAGTTCCGGTCGCTCGCTGAAACCGTAACGTGGTCGGACCGATGATCTGACCCGAGATTTGCGAGAAGCCGGGATTCGCGTCGCTGAAGCTGGTCCCAAAGACGAGAAACGCCTTCGCTGGATCCACGGCTTGAATCGTCACGGAAACCGACGCACTCCCCGCTGGAATCGAGACAACCCCGGTCCGCAGCGCGGCGATCGTCGGGGACGCCGGGGTCGACGCGGAGGCGGGGCTGGAGTGCGCGGAGACGTTGGGGACCAGGTCGAACGCTCGTACCGTATACGTATAAGGCGTCGCGGGATCGAGGCCGGTGTCTGTATAGCTCGTGTTGGCGGTCGTTATCAGCAAGACACCATCTCGGTAGATCTCGTACCCCGCCACGACGACATCGTCGACCGAGGCAGTCCACGTAAGGGAAATCTCATCCAACGAGCTCGTGACGGCCGAAAGATCGGTTGGAACCGATGGCGGAGTTACGTCAGGAAGGGTGGTGGCCGACGCAGGGGCCGACTGAGCAGAGACGTTGCCCACGGTGTCAAACGCGTCGACCGTGTACGTGTACAACGTCTCGGGCACCAAACCTGTGTCGGTATACGTGTTCGTAGTCGTAGTGGCGATTGGGACGCCGCCTCGGTAGACGGTGTACCCGTCCACACCCAGGTCATCGAATGACGCGTCCCACGATAGGCTGATCGCTGACGGCGAAACCGCCGTGGCTTGCAGGTTGGTCGGCGTCGAGGGCGGCGTATTGCTCGACGGGCTGATAAGGACCACATAATTTGAGGACTCGCCGGAAGCCGGGGGGACATACCCGGCTGCTTGATTGCCACCCAACGTCACCGATCCTGCGCTGCCAAATGCCCGCGCATACACACGCAGCGTTCCGACTGGATCGCCCGTGACCCCGATCGACTGGCTCGTCTCGATCCACCCCTGAGCGGGGCTGAGCCAATCGGGCACCGCCAACGCACGAGGGTCGTATGCGACATAGACCGTGGACGGTTGATTTAGGCCGATCGTCACAAAGTCCGCGGCGGTTCTCGCTTTGTCCGCATTTTTCGTCCGGACCCACCACAATCCGCCCAACTCAGATGGGATGCTCGAGACGGTAAACGTGCGGTCGACGTAGTATCGCTGGCCCGTCGAGATGCGAGCCAGTTGATAGCCCGCGGGTGTCAGGTCGGTGATCGGAGCAGCGAAGATACCGGCGGCATTCAGTCGGCCGCCCGATGAGGTCTTGCCCGCCAGGCTTGCCGTCGACGTAGTCGCGCTAATGATCCGGGCTTTCAATTGGGTGTACGTCAGTGTGGGGTCCCAACCCGAAAGTAGCGCGGCTACCCCAGTAACAAACGGCGTCGAATACGATGTCCCAGTGTCGGCCGGATAGGGCGGATTGAATCCAGTGCGCACGATGGAGAGGATGTCCACACCGGGCGCTGCAAGATTCACCCCGAGTTGGCCATAGCTCGAAAAGCTCGCCAGTTGGTTCGATGGGTCAATGGCTCCGACAAAGACCACGTTGTCATATGGTCTGCGAAAATCGGTACTGACAGAATCGACGTTGACAGCGTCGTTCCCCGCCGACCAGATGATCAACACACCGGCGTTTCGCATGGCATCGATTCCGGCCTGGAGCGCCAAGCTGTAGCTGGATACCAGAGCGCTTACGTGCGCGATCGCGATGGGCACGCCGAGGGTTTTCTTAGCCACGACGTAATCAAAGCCGGCGAGAATCAGATCGAGCGAGCTCTGCCGGTTGGGCTCGTAGCGGATCTTGACCGGCAGGATTCTCAGGTGCCAGCTCACTCCCGCCATGTCCTGGCCGTTGTTGCCCACCGCGCCCATGATCCCCGCCAGGCGCGTCCCGTGCCCGTTGAGCGACGTATCGTCGTCCAGCGGATCCCCCGCCGGGCACGGCACGATCAGGCAGAGGTCCGCCGTGGCGTTATAGCCATAGTAATCATCGGTATAGCCATCCCCGTCGTCATCTATGCCGTTGATGGGATCGGCGGGATTGGTCCACGCGTTGTCCTGCAGGTCCAGATGCGTGCGATCCAAGCCGGTGTCAAGAATGGCCACGATGGCGCTGGAACTACCATGGGTGATCGGCCACGCCCCCTCGGCCTGGATATTGGTCAGCCCCCACTGGTTGGGATATTGCGGATCGTTCGGGCTACAGGGCACCGGACACGCCGACTGTAACTCCACCAGATAATTGGGCTCGGCGGACTCCACGCCGGCGTCGGCCGTAAGAAGCGTAATGGCGGCCTCCACCGTCAGTCCCGCCGGCAACCGCACGTGAAAGAGCTGCGGCATCGCGCGATATGCTCGCAGGATCGTCATCCCGTGACGAGCGAAGACCGCCTCGATTTCGCCCCGGCTCAGTCCGGGGTTAAACTTCACCAGGACCTCGCCTTCCACATACCGGTCTTTGATCGGCGCCTGAATCTGCGCCACCCCCTGCGTCGGCCCGCCGGGCATCCCCAACAGGAGACCGAAGACCGCAACAACCACAGTGAGGGATGCACGATACCTGAAGTAACCTCTGAACGGGATCATTTGACTAGATTCCTTTACTGGTGCTGGTACCGTGTGAGATGCACGTGAACACTTCCGTTACCACTATTTTCCAGTGCGGGTCGGCCAATCGTGGTTTCAGGTACCCCGCACTCAGTTCTTCTCCTCACTTGGCTCAACGGACCGTACAAACCGCAACGAACCATTTAGGACACCAGACCGGACCGAAAGCCGCCCAGTCCACCACATCGAATCCGGACTGTTTCAACAGACGACCGAAACGTCGCCGTGAGAGATGACGTATCTTCCCCTGCCACTCCGGGGGAACTCCACCGCCTAAGAGAGTGCGGAGCCACCGGACGGGCTTCCGGAGAGGGTTCGCATACTGGGGGTAGCCCAAGACCCAGAGCGGATTGCTGTTGGTGGTGTCGATAAACAATAACCCTTTCGGCTTCAGTACTCGGCGTATCTCGGCCAGCACCTGCGGTACGCTGCGGAGATGAGGAACGAGATCGATCGCCACGACCCCATCAAAGCTCCCGCTCTTCAAACAGAGTGCATCCGCTTCGCAGTTCAACCTCTCAAACCCCGTCCCGGCCTCACCGGCCAACCGGAGCATGGACATCGAGAGATCGGCCAAGACCATTCGATGTCTGGCCGAGAGCGGAATCGTCATTCGGCCCATCCCGCCCCCGAGATCCAGAATACGAAGGTCCTTCCCGGGAATACGGCGGATCAGGTAGTTCCTCTTCTCTGCATAGATCTTTTGGAAGGGGTTCCTCTCGGAATCCGGCCGGAAGTGCGTGACATACTGTCCGGAAGTGTATAGCCGTTTCTCCATGATCGCCTTGGCGTCCCCTATCGCGCGCCGTTCCCCTTGATCACCGTCTTGACCGTTTCGAAAATGATATACAAATCAAAGACCAGAGACAGATTCTTGATATAGTAGAGATCATACTGGAGCTTCTCTAGAGCCTCCTTCGTGGTCGCCCCGTACCGATACTTAACCTGGGCCCATCCCGTCAGCCCCGGCTTCACACTCAAACGAAGGACGTAATAAGGGTTCTCTTTCATCAATCCCGCGACAAAGCCCGGCCGCTCAGGCCTGGGGCCTACCAAACTCATGTCGCCTCTCAACACGTTGATGACCTGAGGAAGTTCGTCCAACCTCATCCATCGTAACCACCTGCCGAGACGCGTTACTCGATCGTCGTTCCTCCTCGCCCAGATAGGCCCCGTGAGCGATTCAGCATCCCTTCGCATGGACCGAAACTTCAGAAGACGAAACACCATCCCCTGCTCCCCGGCACGCTCCTGCAGGTACAACACCGGTCCTGGTGAATCCAGCTTGATCAGAACGGCGATCACGAGACAAACGGGAGCGGCAATAATGAGCCCCACCAGAGAGAACAGCACGTCCAGACCGCGCTTCAGGAAGAGAGTGGGCTTCGGGGGGTGAAACTCGATGGAAAAGATCACCCAACTCGGCTTTAACTCCTCAAGGGTGATCCTTCCCCTTAATTGCTCATAGAACGAGATCCCATCCGCCACCTTGATACCCAGAAGCTTGCATCGTAAAAGGGCGTCCACCGGAAGTTTGCCCCTCTGTTCGGGTAACGCCGAGATGATCGTTTGAACCTTTCGCTTCCGCACCACATCGAGAAGATCCTCACACACGCCAATGACTTCATAGCTGATCACGGTCTTCCCAATGTTCGCGGGGCTTTCGTCGAGGAATCCTACAACACGATATCCCATCTCAGGCTGTCGCCGAAGCGTTTGACCAATCTGCCTGGCCAACCGGCCGGTTCCGAGGATGACAACTCTCTCGCCAAAACCCTCTGCCCGGGCCCCCTTGAGATACATCGCGCGCAAGGCTAAGAGGATGACCAGAAGGAGAGCCATATCGATCAGCAATATACCCCGACCTATCGCTAACGCTGGAAAGAGATAATAGACGACGAAGAGGACGATGCTGCTTACCGAGATGGCCTGTGTGAGCTTGAGGAACATATTGCCGCGAAATCGTCTGAGGAATAGATTTCCGCGAAACCGACTGATGTTACTGAAATTGAGGTCATGGTAGTAAAGAGAAAGCTGGTATACGATCATGACCAAAACAGCCTTGGGGAACAACGACGGGTACTGCCATATCTGACCAGCTTCGAGCTGAAACCTCACCACCACGGATAGATACACAGAGAAAATAATGAGCACGCTTTCCGTCAGAAAAAAGAGGCGGTTTCGCGCTGATCCGGATCGTTTGATAAATTTAAACATGGCTATAATACGGATAGTAGTACTTCGAAGGAACTTCAAAGCTCCTGACATTGTTGAACACGATCCCAATGATCTTCGACCTCTGAATGCTGTCGACGGCCTGAAGTACGAGGGCCCGGGGTGTTCTCTCGGCTCTCACGACCACGACCATGGCATCGACAACCTCTGCAATGAGACCGGTCGAAACCCCTGGAAGGAGGGGGGGACAATCGATCACGATGTAATCAAACCGTTTCCGAAGTCCCTCCACGAGCTCCCGCACTCCACTCCGTCCTAACACTTCTACGGGATTCAGATTTTCGACATGGCCCCTCGGTAACACCGTCAGGTTACTGGCTTGGAAATGGATCAGTGCGGATTCCAAGGGCACCTTGGTCATCAAGACATCCGCCAGACCGAGTTCATTTCCCATAGATAACGGACTGCCCGTCCCCTTGTACAGATCGGCCTCAATCAGGAGGGTGCGCTTTTTGAAGTCGTGGGCCATCGATACGGCGACATTGAACGCCGTCGTACTTTTCCCCTCTTCCATCACAGCGCTGGTGAATGCGAATACCTGTTTCGCAACATCCTGCGACGGCCGGGAAATCTGGGCACAGAGGAGTCGATACTGTTCGGCCATGACGGACTTGGGCTGATCCAGAATCACCGACGGAGGACCGGGGGCATCCCCATGATGGGTCTCGAAACGCTTTCTGTGATGTTTCTCGGGCCTTCGCTTCGGCATGGTGAAGTGGGGGATGGTGCACAAGATCTTTAGCCCTGTGGCCTTCCCAAGATCCTCAGACTTGCTGAACGAGGTATCCCTGGATTCAACGAACATCACCATGCCGACACCGGCCCCTATCCCGGACACCATAGCCATCAAGATAATATTTAGCAGATCAGGCCGAATAGGCTTTCGGGGCGCTGTTGCGTGCTCCAAGATTCGGAACTCCTCCTCGCCCATGCGACTTTCGATATTCTGGGAGATGTTGGCCTTGAGATTCTTATCCAGCAGGGCCCGGTAATTGCCCTCGGTATTGTTGTAATCCCGCATCAGCGAGAGTAATTGCTGTTCATGCATCGGTGTCCGGTCCACCCGCTCTTGATACTGCGTGATCAGGTTGGTGAGTCTTTCCTGCCGAGCTTTCACTTTTTTTATCTTGGCATCCACCACGTACAACTCGTCTTGTAACTTTCGAACAGCGGGATCGATGACCAGAGGAGAATTCACCTTCGGCAGTGGTTTGCCCGTCTTGGATTGTTGAGCTAACAATTCCTCCACCATCTTGATTTCCGCCTTTTTTGCGGTCACGTCCGGGTAGTCCTCTTTAAACGCTGCTCGAAGATTCGCCAGGCTCCTGTTGAGCTCTGCGAGCCGCGTCTCTAATGAGGCGTTTGGATTCCGCTCTCCAGTAGTCAGTTCGAGCAACTCCTTCTCGATCAAGCGTTTTTGCTCCACTGCGTTTTCCATCTCGCTTACAGTAGAGCCCAGTTCCTGTTCGAATTGCTCTTTGACGTGAAGATTGGCTATGAGCTGATCAGGCAATTCACCCATGAACTGACGCTTAAAGTCACCAATTTTGTTTTCTTGTTTTTCCAGACTTTTACGAAGCTCTGCCAGCTCAGCCTCTAGAAACTCCGACGCCGTACTCAAATAGCGTTCCCGTCGTTTCTGATTTTCTTCAATAAACAATTCGGCAAGACGGTTGGTGACTTTCATGGCGACTTGCGGGTCGTACGCCTCGTACGACAGGACGAGGGATCCCACACTCCTCCGTTGTGAACTTCCGGCCCCGGCATCCATTTTGACCAAATCAACCGAGATGCCTGCTTTAAAGTCGTCCACGGTTTCTTCAGGCGAATACCAATCGGTCGAACCACGATTTTGGCCAAATTCATCAAAGATCGGGTTCAGCAAGTCCCCTCTGAAAATCTGTTGCTTGATCCTGGCTAATCTCACGTCGAGGCTCTCCTGTATCACATATTCGCCTGGAACCTGTGGAGGCTCGATGAGAATCGTGGAACTCGCCTTGTACACTTTCGGCTGGAGCAATCCGATCCCGACGACGGCTGGTATGACGAGAATTGGAGTAAGGATCAGCCACCATTTCCGTCTCTTCACGATTCTCCAATACTCATCGAAAGAGAACGCGGGATTCGAAAGTTTTTCAAAGTTCATATCGTCTTCCTCGTTTATACATCACATATGGAGGGTGACTACCGTCCTGAGTTGGGCGTTCGTTCACACGCCATCTTTGGACGCGGGCAAATATCAAGTCCGTGGAAGCCGTCCGGACGGAGGAGTGCGAGTTCTTCTCGGCTTGTTCATCCGGGCACAGCGTCACCACCTTCTCCACGGGATTCACATTCAACGGACGGCTTACGAGTCTCGGTGCGGCGGCTTGAATCCTACGGCGCGCCATATCCGGACGACGGCGCTTCGAGACCGCCCCACGGCCTTGGCCATGGCGCGGGTACCTACGTGGGTCACTCCTGGCCGCGCCATCGCCAAAGCCCGCGCCACGACCGCCTCCACGCGAGCGTCCGGGATGTCCCGCAGCTCCGGGATCGATCGGCCAAGCCTACCAGGCGAGATTCGCACAACCGACTGCACCACTTGCCGACCGTCACCGGATGGATTCGCAACATTCGAGCCACCTGTCGATTGGTCAGGCCCTCGGCCGCGTACCGAATAATCGTGGCGCGTAACGTTAGACGTTGGGGGCTTCTGGGATGGCGCCCCCGGTCATCCGACTTCTGGCATTCGTACGACTCCACCCCCAACCGCTCTTTTCGTCGACCGGTACGCATCGTCTTTCCAGAACTATACCGACGAGACACCCCTCGACCTCTAGATATTCAGCGACTAAGGAGTCCATTTTATGACTGTACAATTCCGAACGAATGGCGTATCTTAGCCGTTTCTCGCAGGTAGAGTCAATCCCGTGCTGACTTGAAATTGAGTCGCGGCTCCTTGTTCGGTGGTGATGCCCGATGTGATACCGCGGCCGTCGTTGCGTCTCCGGTCCGGAGCGAGGCGGCCGGTACACCGCCTGAAGCTGTCGCCGGACCGCTTGTTGTCGGTTCTTGACCAGGTCGCTCACCACGTTTTCGCGCTTATGCCCCTGACACCGTTGCACCACCGCGGTCTTACGAACCCTTCCGGGAACCGACCCGCTATGAACCCGCAGGTTAGCATTCACTCAACGCTCCTCCACGGCGGTGTCGTGGCCGTCAGCGCCAGGATGACGACGTTTCTCCGTACGTCTGCATCGTTCACATCCCTTCCATGTTGTTCCGAATAGGCATAGCTCAGGCTTCCCCCGAGCCAAGGTCGCAGATGGACCCTGACCGCTCCGATCGCTTGATACAAGGAGATCGTCGATCCCTCGTTCGAGAGAAACGTGGTCCTCCCGTAGCCCAATTGGAGAGATGCGGAGACGTTTCTTCCCATCTCCCGCGTTGCCTGACCGACCACCCGCTGGCTGAGACTCTCCGCTGTGGTCACCCCCCCGCCCGTGCCGAGATTCCTGATGTATCGAAGGGACAGGGTGCCCGATTGAACGTCTCTTGACAGCCCAGCATTCAAGGTTAATCGGGTCGTTCCGCGTGACGATCGGGCCACCCCCACATCTCCATCGACGACGAGGGTCGGACTCATCTGATGGTTGGCCCCTATCGCCACCCGATGAACCACGATCTCATTCGCCGTTTCGTAATCAACGATCGAGGCTCCGTATGAGGTCATTAATCGAGTACGGCGAGACCATAAGTACTCCGACTTCAGACCGGTATCATGAACAACGGAATCTTCAAGTCCACCCCCTCCGTACCGGGTGACAATATTTGAGTAAGACGCAGCGGTGTTTAACCGAGGCGACCAGGCATACCCCACTGCGGCCCTCGCCCGGTTTCTGAACTTATCAGTTCGACCGACCTGAATCCCTTCGTTCGCTTCTTGATCATCAAAGGAGAACGCGGGAAGGTCCTGCGTATACGTCACGGCCTCTGTCATTCGCAGATCAAGTCCCTTGAGAGACAGAAAAGGAAAGCTGAGATCAACCGATGCCGTATGATCATACCTGTTCGCCTCCGGCTGCCGCATATGGAACTCGGCGCTCCCCTGATACCGCCCCGAAAAAGCGACGCTTCGGCTATCGTACGTCGCAATCAAGCCAGGGATGATCATGGTTGTCAGCTCTTCTTCGCGATCGGTTCCCGTAAACGAGACATTGTCGTTGTATTTTTCAGAAACCGAGAGGAACGCCTTTAAGGTGACGGCAGCCTCCGTTTCTCCACTGAACCCAACGATCACGATAAGAACCCATCCCAGCCTTCCGAACCAACCCCGAATCCGCGTCATGAAGATCCACGTGTCCGTTGAGACCGTACAGCGATGGCGACATCATCGAGACGACTCCCTCGGTGCTGGTCTGTCCGAATTTGGCCCTTCCAACGCGCGTCCAACACTCCCGTGACCCGATCTTATTCTGTGAACCGATCAACGGGAATGGGGCAGCCCACCGTCTTGACACCAGCAGAAGATATACTCCACCGCGGGGAACGTCTGTCGCACACGGCAGACTCCTCTATGGCACGATGATCGTGTCGCCGGGATACAGTGCGACGTCACCCCGCCTCACGAGATTCCTGTACTTGACCTGGATACGTTGCTGGCGGCCCTGTTGATTTTGCCGCACAATCACCATGCTGTCTTTGTCGGCAAACGTCGTAAATCCTCCAGCCAGAGCCACAGCCTGCAAGAGGGTGGTATGCCGCTTGACCTGATACTTCCCGGGGCTCTTCACTTCTCCCAAGATGTACAGGTTATAACTGCGGATCTCGACCACAGTGACCGAGACTTCAGGAAGCTCCAGATACCGTTCCAATCGTCGCCGGATTTCGTCCCGAACTTGCTGGGCCGAGAGCCCACTCGCCATAATGTCTCCCGCCAAAGGGAGGGTGATCATCCCGTCCGGACGCACCGTCACCACTTTTGACATATCGGCGTTTTTCCAGACCACGATCTCGAGCACGTCCTCCGGCCCGATTCGATATTCGCCCGGCGCCCACATCGCGGACGATTCAGCCGAGTCGGCCTGGGCCGAACGCAACGCGCCTGGTCCCGTCGCCTGCTGTCGGGGCGGATGAAAACCGCATCCGCTGGCCCCAAGAATCAGGACCGCTACGAACCACCAGACCAGCCGCGTTCCGGGGCTCAACATTAGTTGGAGTTCACCCCCATGCAGGGCAGGTCGAATGGCACCAGCCACGATGGAACAAAGTTCGGACTCATCTTAAGATAGCCGAGAGTGAGGCACAACCCCCCGAACGGGGCATTCCTAAGCCCCCGGATGTGACACCCGATGAGCTTGGGAAAATAACCGCTCACTCGGGGCAGTTATTCCCTGGATCAATATCATCGACCTCCCCGAGTTTGCAAACAGGCGAACGAAACCAGTCACACCAGGTCAGGATTTAGGAGAGATGGAAGTGTCGACCACCAGGACGGTGGCTCCCACCTACTCCGACGCCACGGAGCATACCCGATTCGGCTCGGGAAAGCAATGTTAGAAGGTCTGTCCTCGCCTCGCCATGCGACGCTAGTCGGTCGTGCGGTAGCCCGCGAGTCGAATGGCTTCGCGAAGACGATCCCCACTCACCGAGGCACTGTCGAGGTCCACGTCGGCCGATCCCGCCGCAAGATCGACCCGAACGGCGGTGACGCCCTCCAACCGGCCGATCGCCCGCTCCACCGCCCGCGCACAATACGAGCACGTCATGCCACCGACGACGACTCGAACGCGCCGCACGCCATTCCCTTCCGTCCCCGCCGCGGGGGCGCCGGGCACCGCACCGGGCGGCTCGGCGGTCGGATGGTGGCTGTGCTCGGTATCGCGGAGCGAGGGATGCACATGCTGATGGAGGATGTCACCGTGCTGGTGGGAGTGCTCATGTCCGAGCGCGGGCGCCACGGGCACGGGGAGCGGCCGGACAACGGCTCGGCGGAGCGAATCATACGCCGCCGCGGCGGCGAACACGGCCGCGGCGAACAGGACGATCGTCGCCCCGGACGAGGCGTTGGTATGAAAGCTGATATACATCCCGCCGACTCCGCAGAGGACACCGATCCCGACCGACGCGAACACCAGCCGATGGAAATTGTGGGTCAGCAGACGCGCCGTCGCCGCCGGGATGACGATCGCCGCGACGATCAGCATCACGCCGAGGACCTGCATCGACACCACGATGGTCGCCGCCAGCACCAGGGCGAACGCCGTATCGACCCACTCGCTCGGGACACCATACACCTTGGCCACCTCGGGATCGAACGTCGTGAAGAGGAGCTGTTTGTACAGCACGAAAATCACGAGCGCCGAGAGCACCGCCACCCCCGCGATCACGATCAGATCCTCCGTGGTCACGCCGAGGATGTTGCCGAACAGCGCCGCCTCGAAGTTGCGGGTGAACTTCCGCACGCGGCTGATCAGCACGACGCCGACCGCGAAGCTCGCTGTCGTCACGATGCCGATCACGGCGTCGGCGCCGATCTTTTTCCGCTTGGCGACGGAGTTGATCAGGAGCGCGGACAGGAACCCCCATAGGCCGGCGCCGACGTAAAAGTTCCAGTTCATGACGTAGCTGACCACCGCGCCGCCGAACACCGAATGCGAGAGTCCGTGGCCGATGTAGCTCATGTTCCGGAGGACGATGTAGACGCCGATCAGGCCGCAAATCGCGCCGGTCATCGCCGCCGCGAGCAGCCCGTTTCGGAAGAACTCGTACTGCAGGGGTTCAAATAGGATCTCGATCGCCGTCCTCCTTCCGGGTGGTCCGAGCGGAATCGTGCGCCCCCGCGTCCGGACTGTCGGCGATCAGCAAGAGCCCGTCTTGTCGGACCACCACCATTTCGGAATTGTACGTGCGGCTGAGGATTTCAGAGGTGAACACCTCTTGGGGATCCCCTTGCGCGGCGATGGTCCGATTGAAGCAGATCACCCAGGGGAGGTGCCGCGCCACGCTGTTGAGGTCGTGGGTGGTCAGGATGATCGTGACCCCCTCCCGGTTCAGTTGCGACAGGAGGTGCAAGATGTGGTGTTGGGTCTTGAGGTCGACCCCCGCGGTCGGCTCATCCAAGATGAGAAGACGCGGCCGACTGATCAACGCGCGCGCGAGAAAGACCCGTTGCTGCTCTCCGCCCGAGAGCGCCCGAATCTGCCGGTTGGCGTATTGCCGGATGCCCAGGTGGTCCAGCAGGTCGAGGGCAACCCGACGGTCCTCGCCACTGGGCCACGGCAGCCAGCCCATTTCGCGGTGGCGTCCCATCAGGACCACCTGCTCGACGGTCACCGGGAAATTCCAGTTCACGGTTTCGATCTGGGGAACGTAGCCGACCCCACGGACTGTCTGGCCCTCGACGCGCTGTCCGGCCACCGTGACCGTCCCGGTGGTGATCCCCACGATACCCAGGATCACCTTCAGCAGCGTGGTTTTCCCCGAGCCGCTTGGGCCGACGATCCCCGTATACAACCCGTCCGGAATCGAAAGGTCGATCCCCTCGAACACCGTCTTGTTATCGTATCCGGTGCTGATTCCTTCGAGTTGGACGATCGGCGGCAGCGGACCATCGATTCGACGCGGCCGCCCGTTATCGTTCACAG
>Ga0184615_10000084_pt1 | contig 59028 bp, 55 predicted proteins | sample PLM4_65_coex_FD_133134 | JGI IMG/M metagenome (GOLD analysis project Ga0184615, IMG submission 133134) | Groundwater sediment microbial communities from an aquifer in East River, Colorado, USA - PLM4_65_coex | ecosystem: Environmental > Terrestrial > Soil > Riparian zone | place: USA: East...
GATGGAGATGTTCCAGCGCCCCTCCCAGCCCGAGCTCGATCGTTGGAGCCGCGGCGAGGTGGACGAGAAGGCGTTCCTGACGACCTGGTACGAAAACTGGACCGAGGATTACGACTATTACCGAGACATCTTGACCTTCGTCCGCGACCGACGCATCCCGCTCCTCGCCCTCAATGCGTCCGAACGCACGGCGCGCGTGCTCGCGGAGGGCGGCCGCGAGGCCCTGCCCGCCGAGGAGCGCGCGTCGATCCCCGAGATCGACACCGCCGATCCCTTCCACCGCCGGCAGATGGAGGCGGTCTTCGGCGCACACGCCAAGGGGGCGGGGTTCGAGGCCTTTTATCGGACCATGCTGCTCTGGGATGAGACGATGGCGCAAACGGCCGCCGAGTTCCTGACCGGTCCCGCAGGACGCGACAAGATCCTGCTCGTCTTCGCGGGGGGAGGGCACGTCGCATACGGATTCGGCATTCCACGCCGCGTGTTTCGGCGAGCGCCCCTCCCCTACGTCACCGTGCTGCCACACACCGATGTCGAGCACGCGCCGCCCGATCGTCCAGACGTCGTCATGGACGTCGAGCCCGTGACGCTCCCGCTCCCCGTGGCGGATATCGTCTGGGCCGTCGGCTACGAGGATCTGGAAAGCTCCAAGGTCCGACTGGGGGTTCGCATCGAGTCCGCGGAGGGCGGTGTGCTGATCAACGACGTGGCGGCCGACTCCGCGGCGGCGCGCGCGGGGCTGCGGGAGGGCGACCTCATCGTGTCGTTCGACGGCGAACCGGTGCGCAAACCGGTGGACCTCGTCCGCCGCGTCCGCACCCACCATCCCGGGGATCGCGCGAGCCTCACGATCACGCGGGGATCGCAGGCCCTGACCGTCGACGTCTCGTGGCCGCCATGAAGGGAGACCCGGCGCGCCCGTCCGGGACGCCCGCACCGCAGCCGCCGCACGTCTATTACCTGTTTCTGGTCTCCGATGCGACCGGCGAGACCGCCGTCAGGATGGCGGAAGCGGCGATCTCCCAATTCGAAAAACGCGATGTGGTCCTCGTCCGGCGCCCGCACGTCCGCACCGAGGACCACCTCCGCGAGGTCGTGCGTGAAGCCGGCGCGGTCCACGGCACCATCCTTCACACCCTCGTGTCCGGCCCGAACCGCAAGCGCCTGCTGGAGCTGACCCGCACGCAAGCGGTGCCCGCGATCGACCTCATGGGACCGCTGCTCGCCCACCTGGAAGCCTTCTTCGGGTCCACGCCGAAAGCCGAGCCGGGACTCCTCCACCGGATGGACGAGGACTACCTGCGGCGGATCGAGGCGGTTCAATTCACCGTCAACCACGACGACGGCCAGAACGTTCAAACGCTGCACCAGTCAGACATCGTGCTGGTCGGCGCGTCCCGCACCGGCAAGACCCCGCTCTCGATGTACATGGCGCAATACGGGTGGAAGGTGGCCAACGTCCCGCTCATCCTCGGTCTGCCGCCGCCCAAAGAACTCTTCACGATCGAACCGGACCACGTCGTGGCCCTGATGATTTCACCGGACAAGTTGCTGACGATCCGCGCCGCTCGCGTGGAGAAATTCCGGCAGCAGGACCTCCGATACGCCCAGGCCGACGCGATCGCCGAGGAGCTCGACTACTGCCGTGCCCTCTTCGCCGCGCATCCGTCCTGGCGCGTGCTCGATGTCACGTCCCGCGCCATCGAAGAAGTCGCCGCCGACATCATGAGCGCGCGCTCGCGCCCGGGGCGGCGGGTGCTGTAGCCAGGGTGACGCGTTGACGCCGTGAGTCGCTCGCTCATCCCCACCCGAAGCGTTTCGCCACGAATGGGCCCGCCATCAGGAACAGGCCGACCACGACCACCGCGAGGGGGCTCGTGATGAAATACGGGTAGACCATCAACATCACACCGACGATCAACAGCAGACTCTCGCCCTGCCGCTTGCCATAACGGAAATACCCGAAGCCAATCGTGCTGAAGACCAGGCTGAGAACCAGATACCATGGGTTGAGGTTCAACAGACTGATCGGGTCCATGGATACTCCTCGACGGCTGACGAGACGACGGATGGATCAACGCTCAGCATAGTCAAACTCCTGGCAAATCACAAGGCGTGGGCCTTTCACTTCCACCCTCGTTGACTTCCCCGCCCGCGGTCGCGTAAGGTACACGCGGCTTTGGCCGACCTTCTATGAATTTCTGGCAGACGCTTCCCTACCCCATCATTGGTCTCTCACCGATGGACGGCGTGACCGACGCCGCGTTCCGACTGATCACGGCCCGGCATGGCGCGCCCGACGTGCTGATGACCGAGTTCACGCACGTCGAAGGGATCTCCCGCGGGATTCCGGCGGTCTTGCGCCATCTGAACTACGACGTCCGCGAGCGACCCATCGTCGCGCAGGTCTTTGGATCCGAGCCGGCGGCGTTCTACAAGGTGGCCCACATCGTCGGAGCGCTGGGGTTCGAGGGACTCGATATCAATATGGGATGCCCCGACAGGAGCGTCGCCGCACACGGGTGCGGCGCGGCGCTCATCCAAACCCCCGATCGCGCCCAGGCCATCATTCGCGCGGCGCAGGCCGGCGCGCGGGATTGGGCCGATGGCCGGCCCCTGCCGTCCGTCGGGTTGCCGGATGACACGGTGGCGGCCGTGACCCACATGGCGCGGCGCCTCGGTGTCGCCGATCGACCGCGCCGCCTGATCCCGGTGTCGGTCAAGACACGATTGGGCTATGACCGCGTGGTGGTCGAGTCGTGGATCGCCCGGCTGCTCGACACGAACCCGGCGGCGATTTCGATCCATGGACGGACGCACACCCAACGCTACCAGGGCGAGGCCGACTGGGATGCGATCGGGCGCGCGGGCGAGATCGTCCGCGGCAGCGGCACGTTGCTCCTCGGCAACGGCGATCTGATCACCCCCGCCGACGTCGTCCGCCGGGTGAGGCGGTATCCGGTTCATGGCGTCCTGGTCGGCCGGGGAGCGCTCGGCAACCCCTGGTTCTTTCGCGCCAACCCGGCCATCCGGTTTGCCTGCGCCAATCCCACCGCCCCGCTTCCCGACCCTCCGCGGGTCGAGTCTACCGAGCGTTGGGGCGTGGCCCTCGAACACGCGACGCTCTTCGACCGCCTCCGGGGGCCGGTCCCGTTCACCGTGATGCGCAAGCACTTGGGCTGGTACGCCAAGGGTCGGGACGACCGACCCGGCCTCCGCGGCCAACTCGTCCAAGCCCGCGAGTTGGCCGACGTCGAGTATCTACTCGCCGACCTGGCCATCGAAAAGGCGGTGGATGCAAGGCGGAACGAGATTTGGCACCGGAACGTACTGGCTCGTACATGAGAACGCGGTGTATGCGTGGCGCAGCAATGCGACCTCGGAGTGACAACGTAGCAGACGCCGCCTTCTCGATGAGCCAGGCGTCGTGCGGCTGATCCTCGCCTCCACGTCGCCGCGCCGACGCGACATCCTGGGCCTTCTCGGCGTGCCGTTCGAGGTGGTGGCGCCTCGCTATGAGGAAATCCACGACCCCCGAGTGCCTCCAGAGGACCAGGCCATGCAGTTCGCGAGGAAGAAGGCCCGCTCGGTCCTGGCACCGGATACCGCCGTGATCGGCAGCGACACGGTGGTCGTCATCGACGACATCGTCCTGGGAAAACCCGTCGATCTGGACGACGCGCGCCGGATGCTGCATCGGCTACGCGGACGCACCCACCGCGTGCTGACCGCGGTGGCCGTGTTGGCCCCCGATCGCCCCGAGGAAGTCTGGTGCGAGACCGCGGAGGTCCGCATGCGCGCCGCGACCGATGGCGAGATCGAGGCGTACCTGCGCACCGGCGAATCGATGGACAAGGCGGGGGCGTACGCGTTCCAGGGAGATGGCGGCCGGCTGGTCACGGAGGTCGACGGAGACCGCTTCGTCGTCATTGGCCTGCCGCTGCGATCGGTCGCCGACGCCCTTCGCCGAATCGGGATCCCCGTGTCGGTCGATCTCGACCGTCTCTACGGACAGTCCACCGATCTCCTCGCACGATGACCGACCGTCCCGCTCGCCGACTCGTGAAGACCCACCGGCCGCCCGCCGTGCGGCCTCCCACACGGCCGGCCGCACGGCCCGCGCCCAGGCCGGCCCCGACCGGCGCGTCGAGCCACTTCAAGCTCACGATCGAGTACGACGGCTCGCGTTACCGGGGATGGCAAGAGCAGAGCAACGCCATGACCGTCCAAGAAGTCATCAAGAACGCGCTGAACGAACTCCTGCCGCGCGAGTACCAGATGGCGGGTGCGGGGCGGACCGACGCGGGTGTCCACGCCCTCGCGCAGGTCGTCTCGCTTCACACGTCGCGCGCGATCGCCCCGTCGGAGCTGCTCGAAGAACTGAACCGGCGTCTGACCAAGGACGTGAACGTGCTGAAGATCGAACCCGCCGCGCCGGATTTTCACGCCCGGCATTCGGCCGTCGCGCGGTCCTACCTCTACCAGATCAGCCTGCGACGCACGGCGTTCGCCAAGAGTTACTGCTGGTGGGTGAGGGCCCCGCTGGACCTGGCTGTCATCGAGCGCTCACTGCCGGCCTTTCTCGGCCTGCACGACTACAAGGCCTTCGCCGACGCGAGGGCCGGTGAGGGATCGACCCGCGTCAAGGTGGAAGAACTCCGGGTCGTGCGCCAGGGCGAGATGGTCCTGATCCGGATCGGCGCGTCGCACTTCCTCTGGAAGATGGTGCGGCGGATCGTGGGCGTGCTGGTCAAGATCGGGACGAAGGAGGTCCCGGCTGGGCTCTCCCTCTCCGATCTGGGGCGGCGATATGCCGTCCAGATTCCCACCTGGACGGCCCCCGCCGCCGGCCTGTTCCTGGAGCGCGTCCGCTACCCCGGCGATCCGCCGCCGGGCGAGCCGACGCCGCTGATCGCGTTGTAAAGTAGAGGCGTATCGCGATACGCCTCTACAGGATCAACAGACCGGCACGGTGCACGCGTTGCCATGCGCGACCGGCAGTCCACGCTTCGAACGCTTCCCGTTTCGGATAGGACGATGCTATGTCGGCCAACGTGGGGTAGGGCGAGCCCTTTCGGCCCTTGGGCATCGCGGCGGTCAAGCACGCCACGAGCCACTCCGCCACCGGCCTCGCCATCGTCACGGAGGTCGTCTCCTCCCGTCCCGGAAGGATGACGGACCACGACCGGCCCGAGCGCGCCACCGTCGGTCGCCCTCCCAACCAGACAACACGCCCGCCGAGCGTTTCGGCGCCGCCGTTCGCCGCCGCGTCGCGCAAGGCTTCATGAATCAGGGTTGGCGACACGTTCACCTTAGGGTACGTCTCCTCAAACCACGCCCGCGCGTCTCGGTCCAGGCCGAGGCCGTGCATGTAATGGTAGACCGCCCGGGCCAGCCCCTCGCCGAATCGGGATGCGTCGCCGGCAATGGGATCGCCGTATGAGACATCGTTCCTCGCGAACGCGCCGGCCGGCACGGGGTCCAGCGTGATCCCGTACGCGGCAGGATCGAGACCGACCGGGCTGTGGATGGTTGCGGTGAACCGGTGCCAGTACGCGGACTGGATCAACCCCGCGTCGAAGAACTGGCGGACCCGCTCCAGGGTCTCCAACGTTTCCTCCGGCGTCTCGGTGGGGAAGCCGTACATCAGGTAGGCGTGGACCATGATCCCGGCGCGGGTGAGCGCGTGCGTCACGTGCGCGGCTTGGGCCACCGTGATGCCTTTCTTCATGAGCGCGAGCAAGCGGTCCGACGCCGTCTCCAGTCCGCCGCTCACCGCGATGCACCCCGAGGCGGCCAAGAGCCGGCACAGATCCGGCGTGAACGCCGACTCGAACCGGATATTGCCCCACCACGAGATCCGACGCCCGCGCTCCAACAGCGTGAGCGCGAGGTCCGCCAGCCGCGACGGCGGCGCGGCTTCGTCGACGAAGTGAAATCCGGTCTGGCCGGTCTCGGCGATGAGGGCGTCGATCTGGTCGGCCAAGCGCGCGGCCGACGCCGGCTCGTAACGCTTGATGTAGTCGAGCCCCACGTCGCAGAACGCGCACTGCTTCCAGTAACAGCCGTGCGCCACGGTGAGCTTGTTCCACCGGCCGTCGGACCAGAGCCGGTGCATCGGGTTGAGCACTTCGACGATCGAGAGGTACCGGGAGAGATCGAGCCCGCGATAGGTCGGTGTGCCGGTCTCCTCGAACGGAATGTCCGGTTCGGTTGCGCCATCGAGATACACCACCTTCCCCTCTCGACGTGCAAACGTCCGGCGCAGTCGATTGGGTTCCCGTCGGCCCGCGATCATCTCCAGCAGGCAGAGCAGGGGCCGCTCGCCCGCGTCCAACGTGACGTAGTCCACGTCGTCGAAGAGGCGCGGCTCGGCCAGCGACCGCAGTTCGGTGTTGACGTAGCCGCCCCCCAGGACGATCGGTACGCCTGGCCATATGCGCCGTACCGCGGCCGCTGCGCGCAGCGCCCCGTAGAGGTTGCCCGGAAAAGGCACGGTGAGGCCGACGAGGTCCGGCCGAGGAGCCGCGGCAAACCGGGCGACGATCTCGTCGAGAAATTGGACGACCAGTCCGGGGGGCGCCTCGAGCGCGCGGGCCAGGTCGTCGAACGATGACGCGGACGAGGCGAGGCGTTCGCCATAGCGGCTCAATCCCCAACACGGATCGACCGTCTCGGCAATCAGATCGCTCAGATCATCAAGGTAGAGGCTGGCCAAGTGCCGCGCGCGGTCGCTGACGCCGAGGCTGCCGAAAGCCCACGCATCATCGTCGCGCGCCACCAGACGCGGCCCCAGGGGCAAAAAGCCCCCCGATGCGATGCGGGTCGCCAAGGTCGAATCGCGTCCTTGCAGGAAGGCGACGACGGGATCGATGGTCTCGAGATAGGCGTCGGCAATGAGCAGGGCCCGTTCGACCGATTCCGGCCTCGTCCCCGGAGCGGCTCGAATCGATTCGAACACGCGCTCGAGCCCCGCGCGCGAGAACACGGCCAGCGCCGTTTCGATGCCCAGATCCGCCTGGTGCGCCTCGATCCCGCGCGAGAGGAGAAAGCCGCACAGATAGGCCGTGGCAGGATACGGCGTATTCAGTTGGGTCAGGGGTGGCGTGAGGAGCAGGACGCGCATGCGCCGGCATTATACCAGGGCGCATCGTGTGCGCGGGAGCCGGCCGACGCCGTGGGCCAAAACAAACGGGCGGGGCATCATCAGATGCCCCGCCCGTCACGAAACGAACAGGTCTTACGCGGGAACGAGACGCCCGGAACGCCGTGGTCCCGAATTCCGATCGAATCGACGCGCCGGAGCCGGGCCCCGGCCTCGACCGGTCCGGCCGGACGCGTCACCCGAGGGTCGCGAGCGACCCGGAGTGGGTTCAAACCCTTCCACCACCCGCAGCGAGATCGACGTGCGGGCCATCCGCTCCATGTCGCGCCAGCCTCCCCGATCCACCTCGGAAATGAGCGAGATCGCGCACCCCGAAGCCCCGGCTCGGGCCGTTCGACCGATCCGGTGGACGTAGTCCTCGTACGTGTTGGGCAGGTCGAAGTTCACGACGTGGGACACGTCGGCGACATCGAGCCCGCGGGATGCGATGTCCGTCGCGACCAAGACCCGCGCCTTCCCCGCACGGAAATCACCGAGCGCTTTGGCGCGCGCCCCCTGGCTCTTGTTGCTGTGCAGCGCCGTCGCGGCGTGACCGTTCCGCTCCAAATGGTCGGTCAGGTGGTTCGCGCCGTGCTTGGTGCGGGTGAACACGATCGTCCGGCTCATCGCGCTATCTTTGAGGAGGTGCACCAACAGCGAGCGTTTCCGATCGTGATCGACCGGATGGACAACCTGGGTCACGTCGTTCACGGTTGTCGCGGACCGCGCGACCTCGACCTTCGTCGGTCGCACCAGCATCTCCTCGGCGAATTTCAGAATCGCCGTCGGCATGGTGGCGGAGAACATCATGGTTTGCCGAGTCTTCGGCACCACGGCCACGATTCGTTTGATATCCTGAATGAAGCCCATGTCGAGCATCCGGTCGGCTTCATCCAACACAAGGATTTCCAGCGCGTCGAAGCGGACGGTCTTTCGCTGGAGGTGATCCAACAGCCGCCCCGGGGTCGCCACGACGATGTCCACTCCGCGCCGCAGCGCGAGTTCCTGCGGGCCGTACCCGACGCCGCCGAAGATGACCGTGGACTTGAGCGGAAGAAACGCGCCGTAGGTTCTCACCGACTCGCTGATTTGCGCCGCCAGCTCTCGCGTGGGGGTCAAAATCAGCGCCCGAGGCGACGACACGCGCCGCCCCGCCAGGCGTTGGAGGATGGGGAGCACAAACCCCGCAGTCTTGCCCGTGCCGGTTTGGGCACACCCCAAGACGTCCCCCCCCGCCAGCGCGGGCGGAATCGCCTGTTCTTGAATGGGGGTCGGGGTCTGATAACCTGCTCGTTCGACAGCTCGGACGAGTTCGGGCGCAAGGCCCAATTGTGAAAATGACATGCTGAGTGATCCTTTCTACCGACGGACGTCCTTCGTGGACACCACGCGGCAAAGCCGGCTCATGCCGGCGGTTCGTATGAGAACTCGAAGAACGGATACGGCCCTATTAGAAGACAACCGATGCGCAGATCGAAAGGCAGGAGCGACTACGATGCTGGTTCGGTGGGAGGGAATACCGGCCCTCGGTTCATGGACGAGTTGACTATACCACACGGTCACTTACAAAAGCCAGAAATAAATTGTCTTCGCCCGTCGAATTTGGTATAAGCATCCGGCGGCCGGGATGGCCGTTCGTTCAGAACCAGATGAACCATCTTCACCAAGGGGGGAGCATGCGGAGATTTGATAGAAGAGGGACGCGACTTGCTGGTGCTACAGTCCTGTTGGGCTTGATCGTCGGGAGCCTCGGAGCGGTCACGGCGGAAGCCGCGCCCATCGGGATCCCGGCCGCCACGACGGGGGCGGGGAAGACATCGGTCGCCGCCGAGGTCAACCTGCTGTTGGACCGCGACTTGGAGACACCCGGGGGAGAAGCGGAGAGCTTGCAGGCCTTCGCCAAAGGATCCATCGGCGTCGATGATCGGTTGGATCTGGAGTTTCGGCTCGGCTTTGGGGATGTGACCATTAGCCAGCCCGGAGGGGATGTTGATACGGACATCGGTCCGGCATTCGGTGCGGGTTTTAAGGTGACCTGGGCCAATATCCCGGACGCCCACATAAAAATCGGCACCGCCTTCCAGACGCTGAGGATCAGGGCCGATGAGGGAGCCAACCGCGCGAGCTGGGCCGAGTACGACGCCGCGCTCGGGGTCGTCCTCGATGCAAGCGCAACGGTCGACCCGAAAAGGCGGGGAACCGAATTCATGCTCATGCCCTACGGCGGCCTCGCCTGGTCCGGTGTCGATAACGGTGTTGCTGGAGGCCAAGAGGACGATAGCTTCGGTCTCTTTCTTGGCCTCGGCGCCAAGAGCCGCAGCAACGTCACGCTCGGCCTTGAACTGCGACTCGTCGACCAAACCGCCCTCGCTCTAAGCGCGGGCATGGCGTTTTAGGAACGACGATCTTCGGTGGCCGGTGGGACGATCTCCACCGGCCTTTTTTTCGTCACGCTCTGGATAGGCCGTCAGGAATGCACGCGCTCCTACAACCTCGAGCGCCCCGTCCGTTTCGCCCGCGGAGCCGTTCGCCGCGCGGCCAGTTGCTCCGCGTCGTCCACCCACGATTTCAAGACCTCGATGCCGCCCCCCCAGAAACCGCGCTCCGTGATGTCCACGCCCGCCTTGGCGAGGAGCCGTTCGGGGGCATCCGATCCGCCGGCCGCCAGCAAGTCGAGGTACTTCGGGACGAACGCCTGCCCCTCGTCGAGATACCGGCGGTACAGGGCGAACACCAGGAGCGCGCCGAACGCATACGCGTAGCAATAGAATGGCGAGTGGATGAAGTGCGGGATGTAGCTCCACCACAGCGCGTAGTCGTCAGTGAGGACGACCGAGTCGCCGAACATCTCACGGTTAGCCGCCATCCAGAGCTCGTTGATCCGCGCGGTGCTCAACTCCCCTTCTCGCCGTCGGGCGGCGTGGAGGGTCTGTTCAAACCGCGTGAGGGCCACCTGCCGAAAGATGGTCGAGCACGAATCCTCGATCTTGCCGCACACCAGGGCCAGCGCCCGCTCCGGGTCGGTCTCGGCGGCCTGCAGGGCCTTGAACACCAGCATCTCCCCGAACACCGACGCGGTCTCGGCCATCGTGAGCGGCGTGTCGGCCTGTAAACACCCCTGCCCCCGCGAGAGGTATTGGTGGACGCCGTGGCCCAGCTCGTGCGCCACGGTCATCACGTCGCGCGGCGTGCCCGCGTAATTCACCAGCACGTAGGGATGCGCCGACGGCACCGTGCTGTGCGAGAACGCGCCGCCGCGCTTGCCGGGACGAATCGCCGCGTCGATCCAGCGGCGCTCGAAGAACAGCGACGCGATCTCCCGCATCCGGGGGGAGAACGCCCCGAAGGCCGAGAGCACGATCTCGCGCGAGGCCTTCCAATCCACCGTTCGCTCGGTCGACGAAATCGGGGCGTACCGATCGTAGTCGAACAAGGTCTCCACGCCCACCAACCGGCGTTTCAACCGATAGTAGCGCTGGACCAACCCGTGGCCGGCTTCGACCGCCTCCATCAGCGCGTCCACCGCGGGCTGATCGATCTCGTTCGACAGGTGTCGCTCCGCCATCGGCGTGGCGAATTTCCGCAACCGATCGGTGCCCGCGTGGTCCGCGACCACGACGTTAAAGACGTACGTCAAGAGATGAGACTGGGCGGCGAGCCCCTTGGAGAGCCCGCGCGCGGCGGCTTTCCGAACCATCCGATCCGACACGTGGAGCCGGGAGAGGATCTCCTGCTCGCTCAACGTCTGCCGCGTGCGGCCATGCGCGAGCACGAACCGGGCGTGGCTCATGGTCTCGTCGAACAGCCGTTCGAACGCGTGGACGCCGGTGTTCGCCTTGGCATCGAGGACCAACTCCTCGGGCTCGGACAAGCGATGGGGCGCCATCCGCCGCTCCACCTCCAGGTAATGCCGATACCGCGCCAACTCGGGCGCGGTGAGATACTCGGTCGTCCGATCGTCCGGCAACTTCGCCCACTCGATCTCGAAGAAGGTGAGGTGTTCGCGCAGCGCCGTGGCCTGTTCGCGCGCGGATTGATACAGCGCTCCATGGCGCGGTTGGCTTGTGTCGGCGGAGAACACCAGCGACGCGTAGGAGACGACCTTGCGAATCCGCTCGTACATCGCCTCGATCAACGCGACCGCGTCCGCGAACTCCGCGGCCGAGAGCGCGCCCGAAGCGATGCGGCCGCGGTAACGGTTCTCGAACTCCACCGCGCGATCCAAGGTCTCCTTCATGTCCCTCTGAAGCGCCGGGTCATCCGGCCCCGCATACAGGTCGTTCAAATCCCACGACGGCAGATTGGATGTGTTCAACTCGGCCTCCCCGTTCCTTCCGCGAACATCGTGGCGATCACCGATTCGATCGCCACCTCCTCGATCGACAGATCGTCCACCGGCAGCGCGCTGAGCAGCGCGTGGGCCGTCTGGGCGAGATCCTTCTTGGGAACCTTCAGCGTCACGGTCAGGCCATTGCGTTCGCTCAGGCTTCCGTACCGGGCGAGGATCTCGTCCGGAACCCGCTCCGCGAGGCGGAGGGTCACGATCTTGTGATCCACGTACCGGTCGGCCAGCTCGCTCAAGGCCCCGTCGTAAATGATGCGGCCGTCGTGAATGACCAGCACGCGCCGGCACAGGCGCTCCACGTCGCGCATGTAATGGCTGGTCAACACCACGGTCGTCTTGCGCTCCCGGTTGTACTCTTCGATGAAGGTCCGGATGTTCTCCTGCGAGATGACGTCCAATCCGATCGTGGGCTCGTCCAGAAACAGCACGCGGGGTTGATGCAGCAGCGCGGCGATCAGCTCGCACTTCATCCGCTCGCCCATCGAGAGCTTGCGAACCTGGACGTCCAACAATGGGCCAATCCCCATAATTTCGACCAACTCGTCAAGGATGCGTCGGTAGGTGACGGGATCGATCCCATAGATGTCTCTGTTCAGCGCGAACGACTCGCGGGCCGGGAGGTCCCACCAGAGCTGGTTCTTCTGTCCCATCACGATCGAGAAGGCGCGCTGGTAGGCCGCTTCGCGCTTCCACGGCACGTGGCCCAGCACCGACACCTCGCCGGACGTGGGATACAGGATCCCCGAGAGGATTTTCAGCGTGGTGGTCTTCCCCGCCCCGTTCGGCCCAAGAAACCCTACCAACTCGCCCTCCTCGATCGTGAACGACACGTCCTTCACCGCGTGGTGGTAGAGGGTCTCGCGCCAAAACAGGCTCTTGAGCGACCCCTTGAGGCCGGGCTCTTTTTTAAAGTAGTCAAAGGTCTTGTTAAGGCCTTTGACCTCGATAGCTGCCATTCTCTTCCGTCGCTCTCTTAAGCTTACCGAAATCCGGGCCGCCGAGAAGGGGGCAGATGCCAGGCGGCGCAAGAACCTCCACCGGAGCGTACTGGGTCGTACGTGAGGATGGAGGTTCGCAGCGACAACGCCGCAGATGCCCCCTTCTCGACGGCCCGTGCCTTCATGAGCTCGCCGACGAATAGTGCCGCAAACTCCAATTCCACAACACGGTCGCACCGCTCATCATCCCGACGGCCACGATCAGCGCCAGCGCAATGAGGCCCCAATCCCGGCGGCCGGCGAGGACCGACGCGGGCGTCGTCGCGATCAGGCTGATCGGGATGACGAACGTGAAGATCGCCTTGCCGAGGCCGCGGTAGATGTCGCGCGGGTAACGGGCCGTTTCCATAAAGGTGTACACGACGCTGTTCAGCTCCTGCGATTTGACGATCCAGAATACCGCGCTGTTGATGGCAAGGCAAAACGCGTAGTAGATGACCAGCGAGACGCCCAGCATCGCCACGTACAAGGGGACCGCGAGCCAGCCGGTCTGGACGTGGGCGAAGCCGTACGCCACCAGACCGAGTCCCATCAAGCCCTCGCCCAGGCTCTCGGTGAGCGACACGTGGCGAAACCCCAGGTGGATGTTCGGCTGGACGGGCTTCACCAACAGGGCGTCGAACTGGCCGGTGCGGACGTAGTCGCCCAGTTCGAGAAATCCCTGCCGAAAAAGCAGGTACGCAGCCTCCCGCACGAGGCCCACGCTCCCGATCAGGATCATGGTCTGGTGGAAGGTCCACCCGCCGATCGTCGTCACGTTGGCGTAGAGGATCGCGAAGAACGCGACGTTGATCCCCATGAAGAAGATATCCATCCCGACCAGGAGCACGAAGTTGGCGCGGTAGATCATCTCGTTCTTGAGGTTGTGCACGAGGAACGACCGGTAAAGGGACAGATACCGGCGAACGGTCGCCACCGCGCTAGTTCCCGACCGCTTCATAGCGGGCCACCCCGCGGGCGAGCATCCAGCGCGCAAGGACGTAGAACGCCACGATCCACACGCCCGCCGCCGCGAAATCCGCCAAGGGCGCGGGCCGCCTCTCCAAGAAGATCTGGATCGGGACGAAGACCAGGTATTGAAACGGCAGGAGGCCGGCCACCTCGGCCAGCGCCCGAGGGAACACGTCGAGCGGCAACAGCGTGCCCGCGAAAAAGAACACGGCATACTGCAGCATATACTTGAACACCCGAACCTGCACCAACCAAAACGCGATCAACCCGATGCAGAATTCCAGCTCGAACGCCAGCACGATGCCCAGCGCCATCGCCGCGAGAAAGCTCGCGTAGGTCAGGGGATCGGAGGGCAGGCTCACGGACGGTCCCACGACCAGCCCAAACCCGGCGATCGCCAGCAGGATCAGGATCGTCTCGAAGAGCTTCCCGGACAGGTTGATGGTGAACCAGTAGGCGAAATAATTCACCGGCTTGACGAGGAAATGGGAAAAGAACCCCTCCCGAATTTGGTCGATGATCTCCCAACTCACGTAGGACAACACGACCGTGTTGATTACGAACTGGATGAGGTAGTACGTCACCAACTCGGACAGCGAGTACGCCCCCACGCTCCCACCCTCGCGGTAGATGGCCGTCCACAGGAACAGCAACACCGAGACGTACAACGTGTAGCCGAGAATATAAATGACGGTGGGCGCGCGGTATTGCAGGGAATTCTGCCAGTTGACCCGGAAAACCGTGAGATACTTCCGCACCCGGCCATTGTACGGAAATGGCCGGGGTGAAGCAAAATCCTGCGGCCGCGGTCATTGGCGGGAACAACGTGAACGAGTCCTCGCCCATCCAGCACGTCACACCGAGGATGCGATCCTTGCGACGGCGCAATCCGTCGGACTCCTTCTTCACTCACGGCTCTTGGGGCGGAGCCGCCAGGTCGGTAGAATGGCGGCGATGACCACGATCGCCCAAGCGTGCTCTATGCCCTCGGCATCCAACACGTCGGGGAGAAAACAGCCGAGAAGCTCGCCGAGGCATTCCGCGCGATGGAGGCGCTGGTGGCCGCACGCGAGGAGGAGCTGGCGCAGGTGCGCGACGTGGGGCCCGTGATTGCGGGGATCGTCCGGGCGTTCTTCGACGAGCCCAAGAACCGAAAGCTGGTCGAGCGCCTGCAGGCCGCGGGACTTCGGATGGCCTACGAAGAAACGGCAGGCTCGCTCGCCGGGAAAACCTTCGTCCTGGCTGGTTCGCTCAAGTCCCTCACGCGAGGGCAGGCACAGGATGCGATCCGGGCGGCCGGCGGTGGCGTGAGCGACACCGTGAGCCGCAAGGTGGATGTCGTCGTGGCGGGTGACGAACCGGGATCGAAGCTGGACAAGGCCAAGAACCTCGGCATCCCGATTCTTGATGAGTCCGCCTTCGTCGCCCTGCTGGCCTCGCGCGCATGACGCCGCGCCAGCCTAGGGCGGTTGATGCCCGCGACCGCTGCATGACGCCGTTGAGCAACAGGAACACCTGCCCTTCTCCATCCGCGAGATGGAGAAGAGGCCGGCCAAACAAAAATCCCGTCAGGAACACAAGGGGGATAGACGATGATACCGCCCACCGCGTTCGCGTGGGGCGTCCCACTCGGTGTGCGCTCGTCTTGACAATGCGAACGGCGGTTCCCTATAGTACCGCGCAGTCGCCCACAGCAGGACGCGGAGGGCGGGAACGTTCGTGAAACAGACGGCGATCGTGATGACTCAACGCCGGGAGGCGAGCGTGGTGGTCTTCGACGCTCCCCCATCCCAGAAAGGAGAACGCATGGACGGCACCTCACGGCAGAACGTGCCTCGTTGTCTGATCGTAGTGCTCGGCCTCGCGCTCGGAACCGGCGTGCTGAGCGGCTGTGAAGGAATGAATCGTACCCAAAAGGGTGCGCTCGGGGGCACCGCGGTGGGCGCGGGCGTCGGAGCGCTAATCGGGAAGGGAAGCGGCCACACCGGTCGAGGTGCATTGATCGGCGGGGCGGTCGGCGCGCTGTCAGGGGGATTGATCGGCAACTACATGGACCGACAGGCCCAGGAGCTCGAAAAAGTCGCGGACACCACGCGGACCGCGGACGGCATCATCGTCACCATGAAGGACAAGATCCTCTTTGACATCGACAGCACCGCCCTCAAACCTGCCGCGATGGGCAGTCTCGACAAGCTCGCCACCGTCCTCACCAAATACCCCAAGACCACGATCACGGTCGCGGGCCACACCGACAACACGGGCCGCCCCGACTATAATCTCAAATTGTCCGAGCGGCGTGCCAATGCGGTCAAGTTCGCGTTGGCCGATCGCGGCGTGAGCGCCGATCGCGTCACCGCGATGGGATTCGGCGCGGACAATCCGGTGGCGCCCAACACCACGCCCGATGGGCGCACTGAGAACCGACGGGTCGAGCTCCACATCGTCCCGAACGAAGACCTGAAACAAGAAGCGGCCGGCCAGGACGGCTGAGCGGTTCTCATCGCGAGGTCGCGCGCACTCGCCCCTCCTCGGCCTGCGCTCCACGCTGGACATGCCGGTGGATTTTCGTTACACTGACCCGGTTTTTCCTTAGGAGGGTTTTCCCCCCTGCATGAAGATCCGATCCGCGGGCGCTACCCACGTCGGGAAGGTCCGGAGCACCAACGAAGACTATCTCGGGGGATTCGATGACCTGGCCCTCTATGTGGTGGCCGACGGGATGGGAGGCCACGCCGCCGGCGAAGTCGCCAGCCGGATGGCGGTGGAGATTATCCACGCGGTGTTTCACACCGCCCTGTCTGACCGGACGGAGCCGAACACCGCGCCGACCGCTCCCGGCCATCGCTTGGTCCGGGCGATTGAGCAGGCCAACGAACGGATCTTTTCCGCCGGTCGGGATGACCCGACGTTATCCGGCATGGGGACCACCGTGGCCGCGATCTGGATCGCTGAAAACACGGCCTATGTCGGCCACGTCGGCGACAGCCGCGTCTACCGCCTCCGCGGCGGCCTCCTCGAACAGCTCACCTCTGACCATTCGTTGATCAACGACTACCTGGCCCGCGGGATCATGACCCCTGACGAGGCCGCGAACCATCCCATGAAACACGTCCTCATCCGCGCGCTCGGGACGGGTCCCTCGGTGATCGTCGACCTCCTCGCCTTGGAACTGGAGCCGGCGGATCTCTTCCTCCTGTGCTCCGACGGCCTGTCGAACGTGGTTCCGCCGTCGGAACTCGCGTCGATCCTCCACGCGCCAGACGTTGACCTCTCCCTTCGGTGCCAGGGCCTCATCGAGGCCGCCAACCGGCACGGGGGGCTCGACAACATCACCGCCGTGCTGGTTGAAGCCAGCGAACCCGGCTAGGAAGGACGACCACCCCGTGTCGATTCGGACCATCATTCCCATCGCGCTGTTTCTCCTCGTCGTGCTGTTCGGCGGCGCGTTGCTCGCGCTCTACATCGACGCCCTGTGGTTTCAAGAGGTCGGGTACCTGTCCGTCTTCACCACGCGCTTGACGACCCAGATCGAGCTCGGCGCCCTCGTCGGCGCGACCCTGTTCGGGTGGCTTGTGGTCAACGTCCTCTGGGCCGCCCGGCGCCGCCTGACTCTTCTGCCGCCTCCGTGGAACACGATGCTGGCCAACCGGCCGATCCGCCCGCTGCTGATCGGCGCCGCACTGATTGTCGGTGTCCTTCAGGGCCTCCAAGCTGCGGCGCAGTGGCAGGCGTTTCTGCTGTTCCGCCATCCGTCCGCCTTCGGACAGACCGATCCGCTGTTCGGTCTCGACCTCGGCTTTTACGTGTTCACGCTTCCATTTTTATCGACCATCAAGGGGTGGCTCCTCGTGGCGATCGGGTTGGCGATCGTCGCCAGCGGTCTCCTCTACGTCGCCAACCAGGAAATTCGCCTCGACCCCACGCGCGTGGTCGTGACGCCTGCGGCGCGCCGTCACCTCTTCGGTCTTGGCGCGCTCGCGGCCCTGATCGTGGGGTGGGGGTATCGGCTCGACCAGTATCAACTCCTCTACTCGCGTCGCGGGGTCGTGTTCGGAGCCGTCTACGCCGATATCCACGCGCGGCTTCCCGCCCTCCAGGTGATGGTGGTCCTGGCGGTGGCGGTGGCGCTCGTCCTGGTGTTCAGCGCCACGCGACGCGGCTGGAGACTGCCGATCGCGGCGGCGGTCACCTTGCCGCTGGCGGGCCTCCTCGGCGGATCGGTCCTCCCCGACCTGCTCCATCGGTTTCAGGTCCTCCCGAACGAGATCGTCATGGAGCGCCCGTTCATTGAACACAACATCCGCCTGACGCGCTTCGCCTACGGCCTGGATGGCATCGAGGCCCAGGAGTTTCCCGCGTCCGACCAGCTCAGCGCCCAACAGGTGGCGGCCAACACACTCACGACCAAGAACGTCCGGTTGTGGGATCACCGCCCCCTGCTCGCGACGTACCGCCAACTCCAGCAGATCCGAACCTACTACGACTTCATCGACGTCGACAACGACCGGTACGTCATCGACGGAGAACTCCGCCAGGTGATGATCTCGCCGCGCGAGCTCTCGTACAAGAACCTGCCGAGCCGGATCTGGATCAACGAACACCTCACCTACACCCACGGTTACGGGGTGACGCTGGGACCGGTCAACCGAGTGACTCAAGAAGGCCTGCCGGAATTCTTTATCAAGAACATCCCCCCGGTGTCCTCGACGTCGATCACCGTCACGCGTCCCGAGATCTACTACGGCGAGCTGCCGAACGACTACGTCCTCGTCAACACGAAGGCCCTGGAGTTCGATTACCCCTCCGGTGACACCAACGTGTATTCGACCTACGCCGGTAAGGGCGGCATCACGGTGGGGTCGTTCGTGCGCAAGGCGGCGTTCGCCGCGTCGTTCCGCACGATGAAAATCCTGCTCTCCAACGATCTCACGTCAGAGAGCCGGATCATGATCAACAGGAATATTCAGGACCGCGTCTCGAAGCTTGCGCCGTTTCTCCGCTACGACCAGGACCCCTACCTCGTTATCACCGACCAGGGCCGGCTCGTGTGGATCGTCGACGGCTACACCACGACGACGCAATTGCCGTATGCGTTCCCGGTACGAGGGGTGGGAAACTACATCCGCAACTCGGTCAAGGTGACGATCGACGCCTACGACGGTCAGATGAACGCATACATCAGCAGCCCTGACGATCCCATCATCCGCGCGTACGACGCCGTCTTTCCGGGTCTGTTTCAGCCGCTGGACAAGATGCCCGCCGATCTCCGGACGCACCTGCGTTATCCGCAAGACCTGTTCACGATCCAATCCCACGTCTTTGCCACGTATCACATGCAGGATCCGCAGATCTTTTACAACAAGGAAGACCTGTGGAACATCCCGCAAAAAGGCGAGCGGGACATGGACCCTTATTACACGATCATGAAGCTCCCCGGTGAGGCCCGGGAGGAGTTCATCCTGATGATCCCGTACACACCGGCGAAGCGGGACAACATGGCGGCCTGGCTCGCGGTCCGGAACGACGCCCCGCACTACGGAAAACTGATCGTGTACCTCTTGCCCAAACAGAAACTGGTCTATGGCCCTCGCCAGATCGAGGCGCGGATCGACCAGGACTCGCTGATCTCGCAGCAGCTCACGCTCTGGACGCAGCGCGGCTCGCAGGCGATCCGCGGCAGCCTCCTGGTCGTTCCGATTGAGGATGCCTTGCTCTATGTCGAACCGCTCTACCTCGCGGCGACGGAATCCGGGGCTTTGCCCGAGTTGCGGCGCGTCATCGTCGCCTTCGGCAACCAGATGGTGATGGAGCCCGACCTGGAGGCCGCGCTGGCCCGACTCTTCGGAAGCCGCGCCACGGATCGCCGTTTCCCGGACTCGGCAGTCGGTCCCTCGCGCGCCGCGGATGGCGCGACGGAGTCCCTCGGCCGATCCGCCCTCGATCACTACCAGAAGGCTCAGCGCTTCATCCGCGAAGGAAATTGGGAAGCCTACGGGGCGGAGTTGCGTCGCCTCGAGCAGGTGCTCCAAGAGCTTGCCAAGAAGCCATAGCGCCGTTATTCTTCACACCCAGGCATCGCGCCGCGTTTCGGCACGACCACGTGGATGGCGCTTCATTCCCGTATCCAGCATAACCATGTCTGATCCCCAAGCGGACTACGACCGGCCAGCAGAGGCGGCGGCATCCCTCGGTGCTCCCGAGTTCATTGGACACAGCGCCGCGATCATGCGGCTGCAAGAGGCCATTCGCCAAGTCGCCGACTCCCGGTCAACGGTGTTGATCTCCGGAGAAAGCGGCACCGGCAAAGAGCTCGTGGCGCGTGCCCTCCACGACCTCAGCACGCGCCGGGACGGGCCGTTTGTCGCTCTCAATTGCGCCGCGATTCCCGACGACCTCGTTGAGACGGAGTTGTTCGGGCACGAACGCGGGGCGTTCACCGACGCGCGGACCGCCCGCAAAGGCCGGTTTGAACTCGCCGACGGCGGGACCCTGTTCCTCGACGAGATCGGCGACCTGAGTCTTCGCGCACAGGGGATCCTGCTTCGCGTTCTGGAGGAGCGGGAGTTCACGCGGGTCGGTGGGACGTCCCCGGTCCGGGTCGACGTTCGGCTGATCGGCGCGACCCACGTGCAATTCGAGGCCGCCATTCGGGAAGGTCGCTTCCGGGAAGACCTGTTCTACCGCTTAAATGTCATCCCCCTCTCGGTCCCGCCCCTTCGGGAGCGGCCGGAAGACATTCCCCCTCTCGTCCAGTATTTCCTCCGTCGGCACGGGGACATCACTCCTCCAGTGAAAGAGATCGACCCCGACGCGCTGGAGCGGCTCGTGCAGTACGACTGGCCCGGAAACGTTCGAGAGATGGAGAACCTCATCGAACAGCTCCTCACACTGTCGGACGGCCCGGTGATTTGTCCTGATGATCTTCCCGTGAACCTTCGCATCAGGACCAGCGCGCGGGTGCTCGCCCAGAAGGTACGGATGGGGTCAACCTCGCTGACCGACGCGGTCGACGCATTTGAGCGCGAACTGATCACCGATGCGCTGGTGCGCGCCGCGCACATCCAGACCCGAGCCGCGCGCCTCCTCGGCATCACCCGACGCATCCTCAAATATAAGATGGACACCTTGGGCATCCCGGTCTCACGACCCCGATCCTGCTCGCAGCGTCTGAAGGCCGCGTAGTCGCGCGGGACGCCCTGCGCGTCGCTTCGCCCACCTACAAGGAATACGTCATGTTGATTCCTCGCCCTCGGCGCAGGACAGGTTGCTTTGCCACGCGCGTGGCAAAGCAACCTGTAAGGAGATACGCATCTACATTATTCTGCGCCCTTGGCGCAGTCCAGGTTTGACGCTGGGTGGGCGCTTTGCTACACTTCCGCCGTGATTGCCGATCCGCAGGCCAAGATCGCCGCCCTCCACGGCAACATCGAGCGAGTCATCTGCGGGAAATCGGAAGTGGTTACCCTGGCGATGGTCACGCTGCTGGCTCGCGGGCACCTCTTGATCGAGGATGTGCCCGGCGTCGGCAAAACGACCCTCGCTCAAAGCTTCGCCCGCTCGCTGAATTGTTCGTTCAAGCGGATCCAGTTCACCAGCGACCTCTTGCCCTCCGATGTCATCGGCATGTCGGTGTTCAACCAACACACCCGTGAATTCGAGTTCAGGCCCGGTCCGATCTTCGCGAATCTCGTCGTCGCCGACGAGATCAACCGGACCACGCCGAAAACCCAGAGCAGCCTGCTGGAAGCGATGAACGACGCCCAGGTCACGGTCGAGAACCATACCCACACCTTGCCGCGTCCCTTCATGGTGATCGCCACCCAAAATCCGGTGGAATACCAGGGAACGTTTCCGCTACCTGAATCCCAACTCGACCGCTTCCTCATCCGCGTCAACATGGGCTATCCCGACGTGGAAGACGAAAAGCGGATCCTGACATCCCAGCGGGTCATCGGTCATGCGGAAACCCTCACCCCCGTCCTCACCTCGGAAGAGGTCGTCGGTCTTCAGGAGGAAGCCGCGCGCGTCACGATGGACGACTCGCTGACCGACTATGTGATGGCGATTGTGACGGCCACCCGGTCGCGGCCCGATCTCGACCTCGGCGTCAGCACCCGCGGCGCGGTCTTTCTGTATCGTGCCGCCCAAGCCATGGCGCTCATCGAAGGACGCACCTACGGTCTCCCGGACGACGTCAAGCGACTGGTGATCCCCGTGTTCGCCCATCGGATCGTCGTGAATCCCGGCGTCGAATCATTCGGCCACCGCACCGACGACGCCAAAGAAATTCTGAACGAGGTGTTAGACCAGGTTCCGGTTCCGCTCTAAGTCCCGGCTGGGACCGCCATGCCCACCCCGTCCCCACGGCGCCGCCGACCACGATTCGCCCGGAGCGTGAAGGTCACCTCGGTCGGGATCCGATACCTGCTGCTCTGCCTCGCCGTGGGTCTGGCCGCGGTCAACACCGGCAATAATCTCCTCTATCTGTTGTTCGCCATGATGCTGAGCCTCATCATGGTCTCAGGCATCTTGTCCGAACGAACCCTCCGGAGCCTCTCGGCGGCACGGGGCCTCCCCCCTCGGCTCTTTGCCGGATCACCGATTGCCTATCGGATCACGCTGACCAATACCAAACGGTTCATGCCGGCGTTCTCGCTGCGCGTCCGTGAACGCATCGGCGCGATCCGCGTGACGACACCGGACCTCTGGTGCCCGCGCCTCGATCCGGGACGACGCATGGACTTCGACACGACCATCACCTTCCACGACCGAGGGCTGCACCGCCTCGACGGCGTCGAGGCGACCACGACGTTCCCGTTCGGTCTGTTTGAGAAAACTTTCCTGCTGCCCGCCGACACGCAGTCATTGGTCTACCCGCGGATCGAGACCGTGACCACGCCGGCCGCGCGGAGCGACACCGACGGCGGCGTCCGAACCGTCAGGAGAGGAACGACCGGCCTGCACCAGCTTCGAGATTACCACGTCGGCGACGATCCGCGGTACATCCATTGGAAACATTCCGCGCGGCGCGCCAAGCTGGTTGTCCGGGAACCCGAACGAGAAGCCTCGCGCACTGTCGTGTTGATTTTCAGCAACCGGCTGCCCGCCGATCCGCTGCCGATCCACCGCGAGTGGTTCGAGGACGCCGTCCGCCTTGCGGCGTCGCTGGCCTCCCAGGCAATCGACAACGGCTACGAAGTCCTCCTGGCGACATGGGACGGCGCCCGCCGGACGGCCGGCGGGCGTCTTCACCTCGAACGCCTCCTCCGCACGCTGGCCACGATCGACGCCTCCAGCCCGTCTCCTCGAAACCGGCTCATCGCCTGGACCCTGACGATCCCGGATGCCACGCCCCACCTCATTCTCGTCTGGGACGACCCGGCCTGGGCGCGGATCAGACCGCGCTGCCAACAAGTGTGGGTCATGGCACAACGTCCGCAGGTGGAGACGCCGGTATGATACTCCGCGCGGATCGGATCGCCTCGCACGCGATGGCCGCGGTCGGTCTGGCGTCCCTCGCCTCAACCGGGCAAATCGCCTTGCCCCTCCTCGGCGCGGGAGCCGTCGCGCTGCTCGTCAGCCTGGGGATGGACATCGCGCGCAGGACGGGCACGCCCCCGCCCTGGGTAGCGAACGCGCTGATCCTCGCCGCGCTGGGATTCGCCGTCGTCGACTATCTGTGGATCGCGCCCACACTCCTCCACGTCGGCGCCCATCTGCTGGTCGTATTGATGCTGACCCGTTTGCGACACGCGGATGCGCGCGAATACCTCCAGTTGGCGGTGATTATCTTCCTCCAGGTGCTCACCACCGCCGGACTCACCTCGCAGAGCGCGTTCGCGGCATGGTTCGTCGCCTATCTGATCGTGATGGTGTGGGTCCTCATGCAGCACCACCTGATGGAGGAAACCGAACGGCTCGGTATCCGCGTCGCGCACGCCCCGATCGCCGATCGCTTCGGATGGTGGCCGTTGGCCGCTTCCGGGGCGGCCCTGGTCGTGACCGGGGTCTTCTTCGTATTTCTCCCGCGGATGGGATTCGGCCTGCTGGCGGGATCGCCGGGAGCCGACATCCAGACCTCGGGGTTCTCCCAGCACGTCACCCTCGGAGCCCTCGGCCCCCTCAAGCGGGACCCCACCGTGGTGATGCGGGTCTCAGCAGGCGAGGGGGCGCTTGGGAGTGAGCTGCTCTACCTCCGGGGCGCCGCCTTCGACGCGTACGACGGCCGCAACTGGCTCAACACCAGCCCCGCCAGGCGACTCGTTCCGCTCGACGAGGAAGGCCGTTTCGCCATCGGGCGAGTTCCACCCCGTTCGACGGTCTACACCGTTCGACTGGAACCGATCGACTCCCCGGTCCTCTTTGCCCCGGATCGGACGGTGGCGATCGGCGGGCCGTTTTCCACCGTCTCGGTCGACGAGGCGCTGAATTTCGGCGTGCCGTACACCCGGCGCGGCCGCGTCACCTATGAGATCTGGCAGCGACCCGCGGGCCGCCCTTCCGCCCAACCGGATGAACCGTCCTCGCGCGTGGCGCGATACGCGTCGTCCGACGGGTCGGAGGCCGTTGCGACATTGGCCCGGGAAGCCGCGGGTCGCGCCGCGGGGCCCTTCGACCGCGCGATAGCCGTCGAGCAGTTCTTGAAAACTCACTACACGTATACGTTGGATGTGCCCGGCGGCGAAGACCGGCCGCTCGATGAGTTTTTATTTCGGAGACGTTCGGGGTTTTGCGAACACTTCGCCAGCGCGATGGTCCTGATGTTGCGGGCGATCGACATCCCGGCACGGCTGGTCAACGGCTTCTTGGTTCAGGAATGGAATGAATACGGCGAGTATTTCATCGTGCGACAGGGTGACGCGCATGCATGGGTTGAGGCCTATCTCCCGGGCCGCGGATGGACCCGCTTCGACCCCACGCCATCCGTACCTCCCGGCGAGCGCCCCTGGGCGGGACGCCTCCCGCATTATCTCGATGCGATGCGCGCGGCGTGGGATCGCTACGTCGTCGAATTCGGACTCGGCGATCAACACGCGGCGATTCAACGGCTCGAAACCTCCTGGGACGCGACGCGCCGATGGTTGTCCGTCTCGCTGGAAGCGGCCGTGGCATCGTGGGACACCGTCCGGGCTTTTTTCCCCGGCGCCTGGGTGTCCGTTGCGATCGGGATCGTCGCGGCAGCGATCCTCATCGCGCTCGCCGGACGGTATTCGCCGTGGCGGCGGTGGCGCGTGACGCCGCCCGTTGTCCCGCGGGTCGAATTCTACAGCCGACTCCTTGCCGCCCTCTCTCGAAAGGGCATCGCGAAACCACGGGGCGTCACCCCGTGGGAATTCGCCACGAAGGACACAGCACGCCTCCCCTGGGCCGACGAGATCCGACAGGTCACGACCCACTATTACGAGGTCCGATACGGACGGCGAACGCTCAACCCCGTCGAGCGCCACGCCGTCGCCACCGCCCTGGAGACCATCGAACGCTCGACGATCAAGGCGGATGTCGCGAAGCCCCGCTGACCGTGACTGACCTCGTCGCGGCCCTCCTCACTCTTCGCGCGGCATCGAGCCCGCCCTCAGTCGAAGTGGTACCGGAACACGGCGGCGGAATGGGTCGTCTGGACCCTCCCCCCAGGATCCTGGGACAGCGCGGTCGCCACGTCGGGCACCCGCCACGCCACCCGCCCTCGGTCGATGTCGACGAACGCCCGATTCGCGACGCTCGATAAACCGTAGAGCGTCCCCCCGATGGCGCCGATTCCCGCGCCGCTCGTGATGTAGGACAAGTGGTCTCTGGGATGCGCGGTGAGGGCCATCACCGCGGTCCCGACCAGCGCGCCGATCAGGCCGCCGTAAAACCCATCCACCAGCACACCGGCCAACGCATCGTCCTGAGCCCTGACTGAGTTCGGCGCCGCCGCCCCCGCCGCCAACAACGCGCACACCGCCGCGACCACGACCGCCCGCTTCCCCCTCATAGATAGCCCTCCACCACGAAATCGGCGCCGCAGCGTCGCACCGAGCAATCACGAAGCGGGACGGCGTCCCGAAGCCGGCGTGGGGACTCTCCCCCCACCGCACCCACCGCGTCGCGTCCTCCAAGAAGTTTCGGCGCCATCATCACGATGACCTTCCGAACCACTCCGGACCGAAGCGCCGACGCGTTGACCGCAGCCCCTCCCTCGATCAGCACCGACGTGATCTCCAGCCGCCCCAACCGCCGCATCACATCCGCCATGTCGACCAGGCCGTTGCGAGACTTCGCGACGAGCACCTTGACCCCCAGCGCTTCGAACCGGCGGCGCCGGGCCGCGGACGCCACTGCCGTGGTCGCCAGATAGGTCCACGATCCGTCGCGCGGTCGCAGGGCTCGCGCGTGGAGCGGCGTCGAAAGCCGCTCATCCAGAATGATGCGATGGGGTTGCCGACCGCGCGGGCCGGCCCGCGCGGTGAGCTCCGGATCATCGGCGATGACCGTTCCCAGGCCCACCATCACGGCGTCGACCTCAGCCCGGAGGCGGTGGGTCATCGCCCGCGCTTTCGGCCCCGTAATCCAGCGCGATTCTCCGGACGCGGTGGCGATCTTGCCGTCCAGCGTGGACGCGATCTTCACGGTCACGAACGGCCTTCCCGTCGTCATCCACCACGTATACGCCTCGTTGAGGCGCCGAGCCGTCTCCTCGAGCACACCCACCTCTGCCGCGAGGCCCGCTCGACGCAACGCCCGCAGCCCGCGCCCCCGGACACGAGGGTTGGGGTCGGACATCGCCACCACCACGCGCTTCACACCTGAGGCGATCACGGCGTCGGTACACGGCGGGGTGCGCTTGAATCGATGACAACAGGGTTCCAGCGTGAGGTAGAGAACCGCTCCCTTGGCATCCGATCCCGCGGCTCGGAGCGCATGGATCTCCGCGTGGGGCGTCCCCGGGCGCCGATGGTAGCCCTCCCCGATAATGCGTCCATCACGAACCACCACCGCCCCAACCATCGGGTTGGGGCTCGTCGAGCCTCGCGCGCGTGCCGCCAGCCGGAGCGCGCGACGCATGAAGACTTCGTCGGACATTCGGCGATCGATTATGGGGGAAGTGCCAGAGCGTGTCAAACGAGGTTCGCGTGGAGACCCATCACCAGAATGGGCCATGTCATCGGTGGAGAGAACTCCGAAGAGGCTAGGGACGCACCCGGCCCAGCCGCGGCCGGCCGGCGGTCTTGAGGTCCGGAGGCCGGAGGGCGGCCACCAGATGGTGACGCAGACCCGCCCCGTCGAGGTCCCGGGACATCGCGCCGCCGACCGCCAGGGAGATGGCACCGGTTTCTTCAGAAATCGCAATCGCCACCGCGTCGGTTTCTTCGGTAATGCCCAGCGCGGCGCGATGCCGCGTGCCGTACGTCTCGATGCCGTCGGTTCGTGCGGTCAACGGCAGGAAACAGCCGGCGGCCATGATGCGCTTCCCCCGGACGATGACCGCACCGTCGTGCAACGGCGAGTAGGGGAGAAAGAGACTGATCAAGAGTTCTTTGGAAATCAGGGCCTCGATGAGTGTCCCCACCTCAACAAGATCCAAGAGTTCGTCGTTGCGCTCGACGACGAGAATGCCACCAATCCGCCGGTTAGCCAACGAGACCGCCGCTTTGACAATCTCCTCGACCTCCCGGGTTCCCTCCGAGTCGCTGCCCCGCCTGAAGGGGTTTCGACCGAGTTGAGCCACCATCCGTCGCAATTCGGGTTGAAACAGGATCACGAAAACCAGAAGAACCTCGGGCCAGAAATGGGTCAACGTCCAGCGGCTCGGAAAGACGCCGAACCACTCGCCCACCAGGATCACCCCCACCACAACACCGAAGCCGATGAGGGCCTGAATCGTGCGGGTGCTCTTCCCCCCCCAGACCATCCAGACCAGGGATCCGACGAACAGCGCGATCGCACACAGAGACGGCCAGGATACGGCGTCGCCCCCCGTCATGAACGCGACCCGCTCGACGCCCCGGCGGCCCGGATCGGCCGCTTGATTGCCTCCACCGTGCCCACCACCTGCGCCATCTCCTCGACGTCGTGCACACGAACGATCGCTGCCCCCAGCCACGTCGCCACGGCGACCACCGCCGCAGTCGGCATCAGCCGATCGGCGGCCGGCCGAGGCGGACGAATACCGTCAGACGCCAGGAACGATTTCCTCGAAGGGCCGATCAGGAGGGGATAGCCCAGAGACCCGATGCGATCGAGCCCGCAGACAATCTCGTAGCTATAGCGCGGGTCGGCGCCGACGAACCAGCCCAGTCCGGGATCGACAACGATCCGATCGGCGGCGATTCCCGCGGCGCGCGCGCAGTCGATCCGATCGAGCAAGAACTCGCGCACGGTTTCGACGACATCCTCGTAGACGACGTCTCGGGTGGTGGTACGGGGGGTATTGTCCTTGGTGTACATGAGGACCACCGCGGCGCCGGCCCGCGCGATCACCGTCGCCATCTCCGGGTCCCACCGCAGCGCGCCGATGTCGTTAATCATCACGGCCCCGGCGGCAAGGGCGGCGGCCGCCACCTCGGCTTTCGTGGTATCGACAGAGATCGGGAGCGGGACGTCGCGCGCCAACGCGGCGACCACCGGGACGACGCGGCGAAGCTCTTCCTCGGTGGACACGTCGGGAGAGCCCGGACCGGTCGATTCGCCGCCAATGTCGAGCCAGTCGGCGCCGGCCGCCGCACAGCGACGCGCCCGCTCGACGGCCGCCTCGACCGAGGGGGTCAGTCCCCCATCCCAGAACGAATCGGGGGTGACGTTCAGAATACCCATCACCTGGGTGTGCGGTCCGCGCAGCATAGCTCCGCCTGGTGGATCCGGTTCAATCGGTTGGACTGCACGGCCGGGGCGCCGTCCCCGAACCGGGATAATGGTCGGAGGGTCGGCGATCAGGCCGAAACAGCCGCCCCGATGATCTTCTCGATCTCGGGAGCATCGAGCACTTCGCGCTCCAACAAGGCTTCCGCCAAGTCTTTCAGGGCCTTCATATTGTTGGTGATCAGGCTCTTCGCCCGCTCGTAGTTTTCGACCACCAGACGCTTGACTTCGTGGTCGATCTCAACCGCCGTGTGCTCGCTGTAATCGCGGTGTTGCGAGATCTCACGGCCCAGGAAGATTTCCTGTTCTTTCTTGCCGAACGCCAGCGGCCCCATCTTCTCGCTCATGCCCCACTCGCACACCATCTTCCTGGCGAGCTCGGTCGCTCGTTCGATATCGTTGCCGGCACCGGTCGTCATGTGTTTCAGCACGAGCTCTTCGGCCGCCCGTCCCCCCATCAGGATCGCGATGTTGTTGTACAGGTACTCCTTAGGATAGGTGTACCGGTCATCGGTGGGCAGTTGCATGGTGAGACCGAGCGCCCGCCCGCGTGGAATGATCGTCACCTTGTGCACGGGGTCGGTACCCGGCAGAAGCCTCGCCACCAACGCGTGTCCAGCTTCGTGGTAGGCCGTGTTCTTCTTTTCCTCGTCGCTCAGGACCAGGCTCCGGCGCTCAACTCCCATGAGCACCTTGTCCTTGGCAAACTCAAAATCCTCCATGTCGACCGCCTTCTTTCCCTTCCGGGCGGCCAACAGCGCGGCTTCGTTGACAAGATTCTCCAGATCCGCCCCCGAGAACCCCGGGGTTCCGCGCGCGACCACCTCCAACAACACGTCCTTCGACGCGGGGATCTTCTTGGTGTGGACGCGTAAAATTTCGATCCGCCCCTTCAAGTCTGGGCGCGCCACGACCACTTGACGGTCAAAGCGGCCTGGACGCAAGAGGGCGGGGTCGAGCACATCGGGACGGTTGGTCGCGGCAACCAGGATCACCCCCTCGTTGGTGTCAAAACCATCCATTTCCACCAGGAGCTGGTTCAGCGTCTGCTCGCGCTCGTCGTGCCCACCGCCCAAGCCGGCGCCGCGCAGCCGTCCCACGGCGTCGATCTCATCGATAAAAATGATGCACGGCGCGTGTTTCTTCCCTTGCTCGAATAGGTCCCGCACCCGGGACGCGCCGACGCCGACAAACATCTCAACGAAGTCGGATCCAGAGATGGAGAAGAACGGCACACCGGCCTCTCCCGCGATGGCCTTGGCCAAGAGCGTTTTCCCGGTTCCGGGCGGGCCGACGATCAGCACCCCTTTCGGAATGCGCCCTCCCAATTTCTGAAACTTCGGCGGGTCCTTGAGGAAGTCGATGATCTCCGAGACTTCGTCCTTGGCCTCATCCACGCCCGCCACGTCGGAGAACGTCACTTTCTTACGCTCCTCCGAGAGCAAGCGCGCGCGGCTCTTACCGAAGGACAGCGCCTTGTTGCCGCCGACCTGCATTTGGCGCATGAAGAAAATCCAGAGGCCCAAGAAGAGGATGAACGGTCCCCAACTGACCAGGAACGTGATGTACCAGGGATTCTCGTCGGGCGGCTTCGCCACGATCCGGATGTTCTTTTCACGTAACTGCGTGACCAGCTCCGGGTAGGGCGCCGAGTACGTCCTGAATTTCCCTCCGTCCTTGAGGACCCCCGTCAGATGGCTCTCCTTGATCGTGACCTCGTTGATTTCCCCCCGGTCCAATTTGGTCATGAAGTCGCTGAAAATCAGCTCCGCTTCCTCGGTGCGGGGCGGCACCGTGAAGAGATTAAACAAGAGGATCATGAAGAGACCGATCACGATCCACAGGGCGAGGTTTTTCATACGCGGATTCATGCCGCCGTCCACTCCTTTTTCACGAAACGGACTCCAACGCGCCCACTAAGACGCGGGTGAAAGTGCGAGCCCCATCTTACCACACCGTTTTTAGGGTTGACAACCTGCACCGCGCCAAGGGCGTGGACTACAAACCCTCCACCATCCTTTCAGGTGGCGTAGCAACCTCGGCCGAGGTGGGCGCCTCGGTTATTCTTGCTCGCCGTCCTGGTCCAACACCGCGATGTAGGGGAGGTTCCGGTACCGATTCTGATGATCCAATCCATAGCCCACGACGTATTTGTTGGGAATGGTAAATCCCACGTACTCGATCGGCACGTTGATCGTGCGCCGCTCGGGCTTGTCGAGCAGCGCGCAGACGCGGAGCGAATTGGGGTGGCGCATGAGCAGCTTCTTCTTCAGGAAGCTTAAGGTCAACCCCGAATCGACGATGTCCTCGACCACGATCACGTCCTGACCTTTGATATCAACCGTGAGGTCGGAGATCACCTTCACGCGGCCGGTCGACTTTGTGGACCCCTGGTAGCTGGACACCACCAGAAAGTCGAGTTCGACCGGCACCTGGATCGCCCGGACCAGATCGGCGAAAAAGGCAAAGGCGCCTTTCAGGACACCGATCATCACCACGTCCCGGTCCTGATAGTCTTCGCTGATGCGTCGGCCCAGGTCCTTGATCCGTCGATTGAGTTCCTGCTGGCTGATCAGCGGCTTTCCGAAGATACGCGTCATGGTCTCTCCGAGCTGGCTTCGTGCAGCGCCGGCGCGCGACCCGCCGCCGGGGCTGCGACATACGGTTGACGTTGCTGACGGACCCGAACCACCACCGACCGACCGGCTCCCGTCGCGAGATAGCGCCGATCGCGTCTCGCCCCAATCACCCAGAGCAGTTCGTCCCCAGAAGCGAGCAACGGAACGGCGTCACGACGCCACCGCGGCACGCGCGTATCGACCAAGAAATCCTGGAGGCGTTTGCGTCCGCGCATCCCCTCGGGGTAGAACGCGTCTCCGGGTCGACGACCTCTGACGGCAAGAATACCAGGTAGCCGGTCGATGTCGAACGCGGCTTCCTGGGGCCCGACCGACCACTCGCCTCCGGCTTCGGTCCTCACGGTCAGCACGAGCCCCCACTCGGGGAGCTCGCGCTCTCCCTCCCACGGCAGCACCACGGAGGCCATGGGTGCCCGCCGTCCCGCCGACTCGACCGCGAGCCTGATCCGCCCGGCGCCGAACTCCGCGACCAGGCCCAGGCCAACGGCGAGGGATCCCTGGTGACACGACGCCGCGCGGCAAGAAACGGACTCGATGACCTCGAAGGACAGCCCGGCGGCTGCATCCCGGATACGAGTCAGCGCCTGACGAATGACACGGCGCCGAAGCACCGGACTCAGGCACGCGACCTCCGCTCGCGTCAACTCGATCCATCCATCGCCCGCGTCTCGGACCAGCCGCGCGAGGTGTTCGTCGGCGCATCGTTCGAGCCACGCGGCGTCCTCCGCCACCAAGGCGGCGGTGCGTCCGATGGTCTCGACCACGCGCGGGTTGAGCGCGCGGAGCGCGGGGAGCACCGTGTCGCGAACCGCCACGCGGAGAAACCGAGGGTCGTGATTCGAGGGATCCCTCCTCGGAGCGACACCGATCTCTGACAGGTACAACTCGATCTCGCGACGGAGCACCCCGAGCAACGGCCGAATGTACGGCGCCCGCACAGCCGGGATACCGGCCAAGCCGGCGAGGCCCCCTCCGCGAATCCATCGCATGATCACCGTTTCGGCCTGATCATCGGCGGTATGCGCGGTGGCCACCCACCGCGCGCCCACCGCCTCGGCGGCCTGGCGCAGAAACGTGTAGCGGGCGTCGCGGGCCGCCGCCTGCAAACCTCGGCCGCGCGCATCGATCGTTCCGGCTGGGACGCACCCAACGGTCACGGGAACCGCCCACGCCTCGCCGAGCCGCCGAACAAACCCCGCATCCTCAGCCGATTCGGCTCCGCGCAAGCCGTGGTCACAGTGCGCCGCGTGCACCCGAAACCCCACGATCGTCGATAGACGGACCAGGAGGTGCAACAACGCCACCGAATCCGGACCGCCCGAGACCGCAACCATCACGAGTTCACCGCGACAGACCGGCCCAAGCCGGGCCAACGCGTCACGGACGCGACCGAGCAAGACCGGTCCGATGTCCGTAGCAGCCAGTGGCCGCGTCGTCCGATCCGCGGTCATCGTCGCGCCCCCGGCCCGCCCGCGCGCGCCGCCAGCACCGCACGCGCCCCCGCAACGTCCCGCGCGATCTGCGCGACCAGCGCCTCCGCGCTCGCAAACCGTTCTTCCCCTCGAACCCAGTCGATGAACGCGATGCGCAGCCGATGCTCATATCGAGGACGGTCGCTTCCGAACACGTGAACCTCAAGCTGCACCGTATGTGCGCCGAAGGTCGGCTGAGACCCGAGGTATACCACGGCGTCGAGCCCTCGCTCGCCGGACGTCACGTCGTCGACGACTGCCGCGTAGATCCCGATTTGTGGAAGCATCTGCTCGCCGGGTCGGATGTTGGCGGTCGGGTATCCCAGCGCCCGACCCCGTCCGTCTCCGTGGCTCACGACCCCGTCGGTCGCGTATGGCCTTCCCAACAGCTCAGACACCTCGGCGACCCGCCCCTCCCGCAACAGCCGGCGGATGGCGGACGAACTCACCATCGTATCTCCAACCAGAACCGGAGGTTGGACCACGACGCGCATCCCCAACGACTCGCCAAACCGCTCGAGCGCCGCGACGTCGCCTTCGCGCCCTTTGCCGAATGCAAAGTTGCGGCCGACGTAGACTTCGCGCGCTCCCAGTCGCTCACCCAGATCTTCGCGCACGAATTGCTCGGCGCTCCGTCGGGAAAACTCGACGGTGAACGGCAGGACCACCACCAGGTCGACCCCGAGCTCAGTCATCAATTCCACCTTCTGATCGAGGGTCGTCAACAGCGCGAACGGCGTCTCGGGCCGCAACACGCTGACCGGGTGGGGATCGAACGTGAGCACCACGCTGGTGCCGCCGATCTCGCCGGCACGGCGCGTCGCCTGCGAGATGATCGCCTGGTGTCCCCGGTGGACCCCGTCGAAATTCCCGACCGCGACCAGCGGCTGCCGGATCGGCTGATCCGGCAGCCGGCGCAAGACCCTCGTCATCGGCCGTCCGCGTCCGCTAGGCACATCTTCACGGCAACACCCCTCCGGTGTGGCGCAGCCAGCGGGCCGCCTCCTTGGCGTAATAGGTGACGATGAGATCGGCTCCGGCCCGCTTGATCGCCGTCAGGGACTCGATGGCCACCCGGTCCTCGTCGAGCCATCCCGCGCGGGACGCGGCTTTCAACATCGCATACTCCCCGCTCACCTGATACGCCGCAAGCGGTCGATGAAACGCGTCCTTCACGCGCCAAATGATATCCAGATACGGCATCGCCGGCTTGACCATTACGATGTCGGCGCCCTCCCCCAGGTCCAAGCCCACTTCCCGGAGTGCTTCTTCCGCGTTGGCCGGGTCCATCTGGTACCCGCGCCGGTCGCCGAACTGGGGGGTCGACTCCGCCGCCTCGCGGAACGGGCCGTAAAACCCCGACGCGTACTTCGCGGCATAGGCCATGATGAGCGTGTCGACGAACCCGGCGGCATCGAGCGCGCGGCGGATGGCGCCGACCCGTCCGTCCATCATATCGGACGGCGCGACGATATCGGCGCCCGCGCGCGCGTGGGCCAGCGCTTCGGCCACCAAGCGATCGACCGTCGGGTCGTTTTGCACCACCCCGTCCTCGACCACTCCGCAATGGCCATGGTCGGTGTATTCGCAGAGGCAGACGTCGGTGATCACGGCCAGCTCCGGCACCTGCTCCTTGAGCGCCCGCACCGCGCGCGGGATGATCCCGTCGTCATCCGAGGCTTCCGACCCCTCAGCATCCTTGTGACGCGGAATGCCGAAAAGGATCACGGCCGGGACGCCCAGCGCCGCCGCCTCGTGCGCGTCCTTGACCAAGAGATCGACCGACTGCTGAGCCACGCCGGGCATCGACAAAATTTCACGGGAAACGCCCGCGCCGTGGACGACGAACATCGGATAGATCAGGTCATTCACGCTGACCACGGTCTCACGGACCATCCGGCGGAACACTTCCCGTCGCCGAAGCCGACGGGGACGATCGAGGGGGAAGCTCATGGCGCCTTCCTGGTTATGAATCCGACAGACAGATGACATCCCTCACGGCCCAACCAACGCGATCAGCCGCGCACATGCGCCACCAGCGCCTCGACCAATGCGGCCATGGTCTGGCGGGCGGGCTGGACGGCCACGGTCAGCCCCCTCCGCCGCGCCGCCTCGGCCGTCGCCGGTCCCAGACAGGCGACGGTCACGCCGCCCATCACGTGGGTCGCATCGGGCCCCAGCGCGTCGAGAAACCCAGTCACGGTGGACGCGCTGGTGAACGTCACGATCGCATCCGTGCGACGGCGCAACACCTCCAGAACCTCCGCGGGAACCGACCCGACCGGGCGGTTCTCATAGACCGTGACCACGTCGACCTTCGCCCCTCGAACCGCCAGTGCCTCCTGCACCACGTCCCGCGCGACGCGCGCGCGGGGGAAGAGAATCGCCACGCCGGCCACGTCTTCCTCGGCGAGCGCGGCAACCAGTCCTTCCCCGGTCGACTCCTCGGCCACGCGGTCGGGCACGACCCCGTACGTCCGAACGGCCTCCGCCGTTTTCTCCCCGATCGCGCAGACCTTCACGCCGCCCAGCGCGCGCGCGTCGTGCCCGCACGCGTGGAGCCGGTCGAAGAACGACCGCACGGCGTTGACACTCGTCAACAGGACCCAGCGATACCGCGGCAAGGCGGCGATTGCCCGGTCCACGTCGTCCCAGGACGCGGGCGGCTCGACCCGGATCGCCGGCGCCTCCATGACCTCCGCACCCGCCTCCTCCAACCGTGCGACCAGATCGGCGGACTGGGCCGCGGGGCGCGTCACGACGACGGGCCGACCGAAGAGTGGCCGGCGCTCATACCACCGGAGGCGCTCGCGCAGCGAGACAACCTCGCCCACCACAATCAAGCCAGGCGGCTGCAAATTCAGTCGTGTCGCGTCGGCCACGATGGTCCCCAGTCGCCCCACCACGGTCTGCTGCCGCGGATACGTACCCCATCGAATGATCGCGACCGGCGTCTCGGGCGACCGTCCGGCGCCCAACAGGCGCTCCGCGATGGCGGCCACGTGCGTCATCCCCATCACGAACACCAGCGTCCCTTTGGTGGCGGCGAGGTCCCCCCAGGGAACCGCCGACTCCGGTTTGTCCTGGTCCTCGTGCCCCGTCGTGAGCACCACGCTCGCGGCATACGCGCGGTGAGTGAGCGGGATGCCCGCGTACGCCGGAACCGCGACCACCGCCGTCACCCCTGGCACGACCTCGAACGGCACCCCCGCGTCGGCGAGGGCCAACGCTTCCTCCCCACCACGGCCGAAGATAAACGGATCGCCGCCTTTCAGGCGCGCCACCCTCCGGCCGCGCCGCGCGCGGTCGATCAGGAGGTGGTTGATCGCCTCCTGCGTGAATCGCTGCTCGCCTTTGCGCTTCCCCGCGTCGATGATCTCGGCCCCGTCTGGCGCGTGCGCCAACAACGCGGGGTTGACCAAATAGTCGTAGACGACCACGTCGGCCCGGCAGAGACAGTCGCGGCCCCGCAGGGTCAACAGTCCCGGATCGCCGGGGCCGGCGCCGATGAGGTAGACCGTGGCCGGCCTGAGTCCACCGTCATCCTTGATCGGCATAGATCGCCCGAAGGATGGCGTCGCCGCCCCGCGCGAGGAGCCGTTCGGCGAGTTCGCGCCCCACTGCGCGTCCATCGCCGCGCGGACCGGTCACCTCGTCCCGAAGCACCGGTTCTCCGTGCACACCGGCAATCAAGCCCGCGAGTGCCAACCGGTCGCCGCTCAGCGTCGCGTGCGCCGCGACCGGCACCTGACACCCGCCCTCCAAACGCTCAAGGAACGCCCGCTCCGCGTCGACGCAGGCCCGCGTGTCGGGATCGTCGAGCACCCGCACCGCGTGGTTGACCCCCTCGTCGTCGCGGCGGCACTCGATCCCCAGGGCCCCCTGCCCGATCGCCGGCAGGCAAATCGAGGGAGGGAGGATCTCGGTGATCTCGGCATCCCACTCCAAACGACGGAGTCCCGCCGCGGCCAACACGATAGCGTCCATCGAGCCCTCGCGGACCCGTTTCAAGCGGGTATCAAGATTGCCCCGCAATCCCACGATCTTAAGGTCCGATCGATACGCCAACAACTGCGCCTGCCGGCGCAGACTGCTGGTGCCGATCGTCGCGCCGGACGGCAGCTTCGCCAAGGGCACGCGCTCCCGGCTCACCAACGCGTCATAGGGTTCCTCGCGCCGGGTCACCGCCGCCAAATGCAGGGCGGCAGGCAGAGCGGTCGGCACGTCCTTCATGCTGTGAACGGCCAGATCGACGCCGCCCGCGAGCAGGGCTTCCTCGATCTCCTTGACGAAGAGGCCCTTGCCCCCAACCTTGGCCAGGGGGACGTCGAGGATCTTGTCGCCGGTCGTTCTGATGATCGTCAGCGCGATGCGGAGACCCGGGGTTGCCGCTTCAAGCCGCCCTTTGACCCAATCCGCCTGCCATCGCGCAAGGAGGCTGCCGCGCGTCCCGATGGTGAGGCGAGAAGGAGCGCCCGCCATTAGCCGCTGCCGGAGCGGGGGCGATCGGTCGCGGGGGTCTCGCCCAGCGTCACCCGCTCCTTGCCAGCGACCGGAGGTACGGCCGACGCGGTCTCGTCGTCCAGACGAAACAGCTTTCTGATGGCCTCCGTGTAGAGCGGCCCCTCGGGATGGTTCGCTTCCTGTTTGAGGGCCACCACCGGCGCGTGCAACAGCTTGTTCACGAGCGCCGTGGTCACCCCGTCGAGGAGCCTGCGGGTCTCGTCCGCGGTCCCCGCGTCGCCGATGCGCGCCACCGCCCGCTCGACCTCCGCCTGGCGGAGGGCCTCGATCCGGGTGCGCAGATCGACGATGGTGGGCGTCACATCGAGCGACTTGAGCCACTGCATCATCCGCTCGATTTCCTCGGCGATGATCGCCTCGGCCTTGACCGCTTCCTTTTCCCGCTCCCGGCGATTGGCCTCCACCACCGAGTTGAGGTCGTCGATGTTGTAGAGAAAGATGTCCTCGATATCGTTGACGCGAGGGTCGATGTTCCGCGGCACCGCGAGGTCGATCAGGAACAGAGGGCGGCCCTTGCGCCGGCGCGCCACCTCGGCCATCTGGTCGGCCTCCAGCAGATAGTGATCCGCGCCCGTGGAGCAGATGACGATGTCGGCCTCGATCAGCTCGGCGAGAAAGGCGTCGCGCGAGACGGCATGCCCCGCGTAATCGCGCGCCAGAGCGTCCACCCGAGCCTGATTGCGCCCCGCGATGCGGAGATCCTCGGCGCCCTGAGCGACCAGGTTGCGGGCCGCGAGCTCCGCCATCTCGCCCGATCCCATGACCAGCACGCGGGTGCGGTCGAGCTGGCGGAAGATCTTTCGAGCCAGCTCGACGGCGGCGAAGCTGACCGACACGGCGCTCTCGGCAATCCGGGTTTCGGTGCGGACGCGCTTGGCCACCGAGATCGCCTTCTTGAAGAGCTTGTTGAGGACGGCGCCGGTGGACTTGTGCGCCAGCGCCGCCTCGAAGGCGTCTTTGATTTGGCCCAGGATCTGGGATTCGCCAACGACCATCGAATCGAGGCTCGCGGCGACGCGGAAGACGTGGCGGATCGCGTCGGCCGACGAGTAGTAGTACAGGTGAGACGCGGGGGAATCGAGGGACTCGGAGCGATGATACGAGGTGAAAAAGCGGGTCGCGCCCTCAAACCCCTCCTCGGCGTTTCTGACCGCGGCGCACACCTCGACGCGGTTGCACGTCGAGAGCACCACCCCTTCGGTCACGCCGCAGTAGGACCGTAGCCGGTCCAGCGCTCCGCCCCATTCGGCTTCGGGCAGGGCAAACTGCTCACGCACCGCAACCGGGGCGGTCCGGTGATTCAACCCGACAACGATGATGTTCACACGCGCCGCCCCCCACCGGCTCTCGCCCCACCCACCGAACCGCCGAAAACTCTTAGGGTTTCAGATTATAGGTGGCGGTGGAAAGCCAAGTCAAGCGCGGACGGCCAACAACCGGGATCCGTCGGGTGGCCTACTGGCCAAACGCCGTCTTGAGGAGGGGTACGACCTCCCCTTTTTTCTCCATCTCATCGAGGACGTCGGTGTCGCCGTAAAACTGCCCGTTGATGAACACTTTGGGGAGCGTCGGCCAGTTGGTCATCTTCGACAGGTACTCTCGCTTGGGCATGTTCTCCAACACGTCGACCACCTCAAAGGGGTGCCCGTACTTGGCGAAAAACTGCACGGTTTCCTGCGTGAACCCGCACCGCGGCATCGCCTTGGTGCCCTTCCCGTAAATGAGGATCTTGTGCTGCTCGATCTCGCGCTTCACCTCATCTTCAATCGGACTTCCCATCGCGTCTCCTTCAATCGTCGCCAAGCGGTTGGACTGGCGACTCATCATAGGTGAAATAACCTCCCTCAGCCGCCCGCTTCTTGCGGCGTCTGGGCCTTCAATTCCATGGCGTGGATGCGTCCATCCTCCATGGGTTCTCGCAACGCCTGATAGATCAAGCGATTGCGGTCCAACAGGTTCTTATCCTGAAACACCGCCGAAACGACCCGGATGCTGAAATGATCGCCGGTCCCCGTTCGATCGGTGATCGAAACCGCGGCATCCGGCATGGTCGCCTGCAGGTACGACACAATGGCTTCGCTGTTGATCATCGCGCCCCAGCCCCCCTCATAAAATATATATCATAACGCATTCCGACGGTGCGCTGCAACGCCGCCCAATGGCTTGAAAATTTGCCATATCCTGGCGAATTGACAATAGCACCCAGAATCGGGGGCTTGATCTTGATCACGTTCGGGTGGGATCATCAGCCCCCTGCTCTTGGTGTAGCGGGCGACAGCCGGTTCGCCGGCCCGCGCTGGCCCGCGCGACCACATCCCGCGTTGACTTTCCTCAAGCCGATCTTCTACCATGCCGTCCTGATGCACGGACGATATCTATCACGGTTGAACGCGTCGCGTTCCCTCCGGGTCTTGCGCGCGACGGCCGTTGTGCTGCTGGTCCTCGGCCTCGCGGTCTCCACTGGGCGGGCCGACACCGCACCGGCCTCCGGTTCGAGCGTGTTGCTCGACGACTTCGCCGGATTCCCCGAGGGCTGGAAGATCAAGAACGACGACCCGCGCGCGGCCGAAATCTACCGCGTTGCGAACGGCGAAGGCGCCCCCTATCTCTCGGCCGTGGTGGGACCCAAGCCGGGCGTCCGCGTCTTTAAGTACGTCACCTGGGACACCCGGACGCATCCGGTCATCAGTTGGAAGTGGCGCCTGAAGACGTTCCCGGCCGATAAGCGGCGGTCGGTCGCGTTCTACGTCTCGCTTCACCGCGACTCGTTCGGCATTCCGACGATCGTCAAATATCTGTGGAGCAGCGAGGAACCCGTCGGCACGGTCCGTCTCGGGGGATTCTTCGGCGCGACCGAAGTCGTGATCGAGAGCGGAGGCCCGTCGGACCCCCAGGCCTGGGTGACCGCGCGGGTCGATGCCGCAGCGGACTTTCTCCGCTTCTACGGGGAGGAGCCCGATGTGCAGGCCGTGGGCATCGGGATCCTCGTGGGCATGGGGATCGATGCGGACATCGCCGATGTGCGAGTCGAGCCGGGCGCCTCGGCTCCGTGAGGACGTGCGCGCGACCCGTGCAGGTTGCCGCAGCAACCCCGGCCGGTCGTGATGGATCGAACGGCGTTCAGGCGCCTGGTTGAACAGGCCCTCGAGCGCATCCCCGATGAGTTTCGACTGGCGATGCAGAACGTGCAGGTCGTGATCGAGGAGTGGCCCGACCCCGCCCTGATGGAGGAAGTGACCGGTGATCCCGACGAGGTCTTGTACGGTCTCTACACGGGCACCCCACTTCCCGACCGCGGGGCGGATTACGGGAACACCACGCCCGACGTGATCGCGCTGTATCAGGGACCGCTGGAGGAAGACTTCCCCGACCGGGACGAGTTGCGGTACGAAATCGAGGTGACGTTGGTCCACGAGATCGCCCATTACTTCGGGTTCGACGAGGAAACGGTCGAACGGTACGGCTACGAATAACCAGGAGGAAGGACCCCATGGATGATCCCGTCATCGCGCAACGTTTCCCCTACATTAAAGAGATGGCGCCGGGCACGTATTACTGGTGCCGGTGCGGTCGGTCAAAAACCCAGCCTTTCTGCGACGGCGCGCACAAGGGCACCGGCTTCACCCCGATCGAGACGACGATCGACCAGCCCAAACGCGTCGCCTTCTGCGGGTGCAAACGCACGGGATCTCCACCATTCTGCGACGGCACCCATTCGAAACTCTAGGGGCCTGTCCATGAATGCGGATTTTGCATGGCGAAGCAATGACCATCTGCTGCGTTGTCAGTCGGTCTTGCGTGCTCACGTACGACCGCAATCCCCCGGGGATGCTTCGTACCTCCAGGACTTTCCCAGTACGCTCCGCGCGCAAGGCAATGCCAATGGCGATCTCCCAACCGGAACGCCTTGCATCTGGCCATCCCTGAACAGGCTCCATTACCCGAATACTCGGACAGACTCCCAGGGGCCAGGCAGTGGCACATCGGTTTAGCCAGTCGCTCCCTTTCTAGGTCCCATGCGCGCGATCGACATCCACGTCCATCCCGGCACCCGCGAGTACCTGATCGAGGGCGGGGGGAAGTACATGGCCGATGCGCTGGCGTACTTTCACAAACACGGCCCACCGGTCACGCTCGACGACATGGCGAGCATGTATCGGCAGGCCAACACGCGCGCGGTGTTGCTCGCCTGGGATGCTGAGACGGCAACAGGCCTGCCGCGCGTCTCGAACGACTTCGTCGCTGATGCGGTCCGGCAATATCCCGACGTCTTCCTCGGCTTCGCCAGCGTCGATCCCTGGAAGGGCAAACTCGCGATTGCGGAGCTGGAACGGGCCGTGCGCGTGCTGGGACTGCGCGGGCTCAAGCTTCACCCAATCGTTCAAGCGTTCTGGCCGAACGACCGTCGCTTTTATCCCCTCTGGGAAACCTGCGCCGCGCTGAACATCCCGGTGATGTTTCATACCGGGACCACCGGGGTGGGCGCCGGCGTCGCCGGCGGCAATGGGCTCCACCTCAAGTACGGGAACCCGATGCCGGCCTTGGACGACTTGGCAGCGGATTTCCCCTCGCTCACGATCATCGGCGCCCATCCCTCGTGGCCCTGGCAGGAGGAAATGCTCGCCATCGCCGTCCACAAGACCAACGTCTATATCGACCTCTCGGGATGGTCGCCCAAGTACTTCTCTCCCAGTCTGATCCAATACGCCAAGACGCTCCTCCAAGATCGCGTCCTGTTCGGCACTGATTATCCGTTTCTCACCCCGGAGCAGTGGCTCGGAGAGTTTGACAAACTCGGATTCAAACCCGAGGTGCGCGAGAAGATTCTGTTGGAAAACAGTCGGAGGCTGCTTCGGCTCTAACACGAGGCGGCGGGCGCCACGCAAGCGAGGACAGGGGGGCTGCGATGATTCCTCGGTTCCAGGTCAAGAAGGTCATGTCGACCAAGCTTCACGCCGTGCCGACCAGCGCCGTGGCGAGGACGATCGCCCAACTCATGGCGAACGAAAATATCGAGTGCGTGCTGGTCGAGGAGGGGGGGGCGTTTGTCGGGATCGTGACCGAAACCGACATCGTCAAGAAAGTCCTCGCGCAGGACGCGGACCCGACGCGGACGACGGCCCAAGACATCATGAGCTTTCCGGTGGCCTCGATCGAGGAGACCGCCTCGCTCGAAACCGCCCACGAGGCCATGGGGGGCCAGCGCGTTCGCCACCTGCTCGTGACGCGCGACGGCACACCCGTCGGGCTGCTCTCGGTGCGCAGCTTGCTCGACGCCGCCTACGACTGGGCGCTGCAAATGAAACCCCAACACTGAGGGCAGCTTCCCACACAGTTGGAGCCTGTTCAGGAATACGTCAGATGCCAGGCGCACAGGGCCGACATGGTCGGCCCGTGGCAATATTCGACGGGCGCGCGCTGCGCGCCCTGTCCACCGGACCGGAGCGTACTGGGGCTGTACGTGAGGACCGGAAGCGCAGCGGCAACGCCGCAGATGACCATTCATGAACAGGCTCCTAGCGCCTTTCTGAGAGGACGCCGGCCAGCTCCCGGCCGAGCGCCACCCCTCGGCTCAGGCAGTCTCCGATCGATACCCCCCGTAGGTAGTTGCCGACCAACGCCAGGCCGCCGATCCGCGCCACCTTCGCATCGATCCGCTTCAGCCGCGCGTCGTGGCCGCACAGATACTGGGGAATCCCTCGCGCGTGCCGAATCACGCGGACAAACGCGGCGGGACCCTGCGCTCCGAACAGACGACTCAGCTCTTCGAGAACGATGTGCGCCAGGTCGTCGTCCGTTTGCCTCACGACCTCGGGATCTTTGGCGCCCCCGAGATAGTTGGTGAACGCCACCATCCCCGCTGGCGACCGATCGGGGAACAGACTCGAAGTCCAGAGCGAGCCCAGGAGTCTGCGCCGTTCGCGGCCGGGTACCAGGCAGCCGAAACCGTCGAGGGGATGCGCCACCGCGCCTCGCGCGAAGGCCGCGAATACCATCGCCACGGGGGCGTATGCGATGCCGGCCAATTCCTCCGCCAACGCGGGGTTGAGGGGACGGAGGAGGGCTGAGGCTCGATCGGCCGGCAGCGCCAGCACCACGCGCTCGGTGTCGAGCGTGGACCGTTCGTCTCTCCGCTCGAGGTTCAGGCGAAACCCGTCTGAGGTCCGCGTCAGCCCGACCACCGAGGTACCCAGCCAGACGCGCTCGCCCAGGAACGCGCCGAGGGCGCGGGGAAGCGCGCCCATCCCGGTCCGGAACGAATAGATGCCGCGCTGCGCTGGCCGGGGCGGCTTTGGCCGGACCATGCGCGCGAGCGCCCCGCGAACGAGCCCTCCATGGTCGCGCTCCAGGACATAGAGCAGCGGGAACGTGCTCTGGATCGAGAGCGCGTTGGGGTCGCCCGCGTACACACCCGACACGAACGGATCGACGGCGTACTCGGCGATCTCGCGCCCCAGACGCCGTGTCACAAACTCCATCACCGTCTCCTCACGCCCCGGAGGCGGGCGTCGGGCGAAGGGTTCGGCGAGGAGACGCCACTTGGCCCGCGCGCTCCATAGCGGTGTGGTGACGAACGCCCACGGACTCGTGGGCAGGGGTAGGGGCCGCCCGTCGCGGACGATGAACCGCTTGCGCGCAACCGGAGAAGCGAACACGCGCTCGGACAAGAGGCCGAGTTCGCCGAGAAGACGCTCGACCTCGCACGAGGTGTTGAGCCCCGAATTGGGTCCGTGCTCGATCAGGTAGCCGTCGACCCGTTCGCTGCGAATGACGCCCCCGACCTCGTCCCGTGCCTCCAACAGGCGTACGTCGACGCCGGCGCGGGCCAGGGCGTACGCCGCGCCGAGCCCGGAGATTCCCGCCCCCACGACGACGACTTGGACCCGCGGCACGGCGAACGCTATCGCGCGGTCAAGACCAGGTCGGTCAGGGCGCGGATAAAGGTCGGCGAATCGTTCAGCGAGCCCATCCGCAAGAACACCGGAATCCCCGCCTCGCGCGCCAAGTCCCGGTAGAGGATGTCGATTTCATAGAGCGTCTCGGAATGATCCGAGACGAAGCTGATCGGCACCACCAGCATGCGCCTGACGCCCGCCTGCCCGAGCCGATGCAGAACCGATTCGATCGAGGGTTCGAGCCACTTGGTGGGCCCCACCCTGCTCTGATAGCCGAGGTGGACGCGATCGGGCGCGCGGTTCCACTCGTTGAGGCGAGCGGTGAGGAGCTTCACCTCCTCTTCGATGTGGCGTTGGTAGGGGTCGCCCTTCTTGATCAAGCTGAGGGGGATGCCGTGCGCGGAATAGACCAGATGAACCGGACTCCCATCCCCGGCTGGCATCTGGGCGAGGGTCGCGGTGATGCGTTCGGCCATCGCGGCCAGGTAGCCCGGGTGGTCGTACCACTGCGAGATGGTGACGATCGGCACCTCCGGCCCGCCCCGTGCCGCCCAGACCCGACGGAAATGATCGAGGCTGGATCGCGTGGTCGCGAAGGAGTACTGGGGATAGAGCGGCAGCAGCACGAGCCGATCCGGCCGGTACGCGAGCAGCTCATCGACCGCGTCCTCGGTGAACGGTTTCCAGTACCGCATCGCCACCACGACCTTGTGCGCGCCGTGGGGAGCGAGCGACTTCTCCAGCGCCGCGGCCTGGTCCGCCGTCAACCGCCGCAGGGGGGACCCGCCGCCGATCTGCTCGTAGTAGCCTCGGGCGATGGGCGCGCGCCGCTTCGCGATCCACCACGCGAGCGCGCGCCGCAGCGGACCCGGCACGTTGATCACGTCGGGATCTGAAAAGAGATTGACGAGGAAGGGACGAACCTCGTCGAGGGCTTCGGGACCACCGAGATTAAACAGAACAACGCCGATTCGCGCCGCGGCGGCCGCCGGCATCACGCGCCCGATCGATGATAGACGCGGCTTTCTTCGTGCACCGCCGTCACCAGAGCCTTGGCATGGGGCACCGGGATGTCCGGCAAGATCCCGTGGCCGAGGTTGAAGACGTGGCCCGGTCCCGGACCGTACTTTTCGAGGATGCGAGCGGCTTCCCGCCGGATGACGTCGGGACCCGCGTACAACGCGCACGGGTCGAGATTGCCTTGCAGCGCGACCCGGCGCCCCACCCGTCGCTTGGCGTCGGCCAGATCGACCCGCCAGTCGACACTGATGACGTCCACGCCCGTGTCCGCCATCGTTTCCAAGAGCGTTCCCGATCCGTTGACGAACAGGACGACGGGCACACCGGTTCGCTTGACGGCTTCGACGATCCGGGTGGTGTACGGGACGCACCAGGTCGCGTAGTCGTCGGGCGACAGCGCCCCGGCCCAGGTGTCGAAGAGCTGGACCGCGTGCGCCCCGGCCTCAACCTGCGCCACGAGGTACTCCGCCACGACGCCCGTCAGGCGCTCCAGCAGGCGGTGCAACAGGGACGGATCCTCGTAGGCGAGCCGCTTGATCCGGTAGAAGTGCTTGGAGGTCTCGCCCTCGACCATGTACGTCGCGAGGGTGAAGGGCGCCCCGGCGAATCCCAAGAGCGGGACGCGTCCGTCGAGCGCGCGTTTGGTCTGCCGGATCGATGCCATGACGAAGCCGGTGGCAGTCTCGGGATCGAACGCCTTGAGGCGCTCGACGTCGCCGCGATCCCGGATCGGTTTGGGCAACTGCGGGCCGCGCGCATCGGTGAAGACGAGCTCCATGCCCATCGCCTCGACCGGGATCAGAATGTCCGAGAAGATGATCGCCGCGTCGACGTCGAGCAGGTCGATCGGAAGGAGCGTGGCCTCGGTGACCAGGTCGGGGGTCTTGCACAGGGTGAGGAAGTCGGCCTTCGCGCGGATCGCCCGATACTCGGGCATGTAGCGACCGGCTTGGCGCATGATCCACACCGGGGTGACATCGACCGGCTGCTTGCGGAACGCGCGCAAGACCCGATCGTTCTTCAACGCGGGGGAACGATCCATACGCGGCGCATCGTATCCGGTGGCTCCAACCGCTGTCAAGGCGCGTCGGCAATGGTCGGTGACCAGGTGCGGACCACGCAGCGGCAACGCGGATTATGTCGCTCCCAGCTCCTGGAGAGTCTGGTGGCGCCGTGGCCGGCGACCGCCGCGCTTACTGCACCACCAGGGTTCCAGACATACCTTCTTTGAAGTGATCCTTGGGGGTTTTGGCGCGGCAGGTAAACCGAAACTCCCCACGCGTCTGGGGCGTGAAGCGAATGACGACCGTACTCTTCGGTGGGATCTCAAGCTCGGCCAGCCCCAGCGTCTCGGCTACGACGCCGTTGATCTCGACGTCCACCTCCAGGTTCTGCAATACCTCGATGATAAATTCATGCCCGACCGTTCCTGCGTTGGTTAGAATCAGCTCGGCATCTTCATCCGCCGTCAGCGTGATCCGGGACGGTTCAAAGCGATACTCCAGCAGGCGGACGGTTACCCGATGCGGCTCGACACCGGGGAGGCGCTCGTCGGCCCCTACCGAGAACGGCCAAACGGCCAACAGAATGAGGAAGGTGAACGCGGTACGACTCATGACGGATCTCCTTGTGTTCTCTGTGACATCCACATCTCACGGAACGGCACGCCGATGAGGGCCATCGCGCTCACACCGATCATCGTCCAGCTCGCAAGCTGGAGCCACGCAAAACCCGGCGCGACATACCGAATCAGCCAGGGACACGCCAGATCCAACAACGTCGCGCCGAACGCCCCCACGATGACGGAGGACTTGATCCGCCGACTCACCGAGGTGGCGACGAACAAATGGGTCAGCACGAGGAGGATCAACCCCTCGATAAACGTATGAAAGTGGGCTTCCTCCAGCATCTGGCCGAAGGCTCGGGGAAAGGCCGCCTCCTCGGCCTCCGACCCCCGGTAGTGGACGACGATCTCGTCGTAACCGGGTCCCACTCGCACGACGGCGATCAGCAGAAAGGTCAGGTAGCCGAGGAACGCAAAGATCAAAAATCCCGTGTAGGCGAGCTTGACCTCGACCACGGCATCGGCAAGACGATATCCGCGAGATGTAAAATCCCTCATCGTGTGTCTCCATCCGTGGTTCGATACACCACCTCGATCAGGGCGAGGGCTTTTTTGACGGCATACGCGGTCGATCGCGATGAGAGCGTCGCTCCGCTGATCGCCTCGATGTCGCGGCCCAGCTTGAGCGGCGCCGCCAGGGTTTTCCCGACGAACTGCCGGATGAATCGTCCGGATCGGATCTCCGACCCTTCGGATTCGCGATAGATCAAGACCTCGACGCCCCGGACCACACCATTGGCGCCGACTACGACGAGAAAGGTAATCGGCTGCTCCTTGCCAATCACGTTGAGCAGGACGGCGTGTGCCATCGCCCGCCCTGCGTGTTCCACGATCCAACTCCGATACGCGTCCTCCCGCACGACTGAACCAAGGAGTCCAGCCACCCGCTCTTTCTGTAACGGCGACAACCGAATCGCCACCTCACGGAAGGTCTTCGCCTCGGGAATAAGCCGCCGGAGCGCCTCCTCCGCGGTCAGGTACACGATCGCGTGGCCGCGAGACGGCGCCAACAAGAGCCAACTCACACCGCCAAGCACGCCTCCCAGAAACCTGCGTCGGCTTATCTCCCTGACAGGAGGGATCCGCACGCGACGGCATCTCCATCCGGCCGTCGACGTGATTGAGAAGCCCTGTGTCCTCTCCTCGGACACGACCAGTCCCTCCACCCCGCCGTGGCGCTCCAAGAACCGGAGGCCGTCGTCGCGCCCCAAGACGAAGACCGCGGTGGACAGCGCGTCGGCCTCCACCGCGGTCGGCGCAAGGACCGAGGCGCCGCTCAGCCCCTCTGAGGGATAGCCGGTCCGCGGATCCATGATGTGGCCGTACCATCGGCCGGCCAATCGCATGGCTTGCTGGTCGTTCCCGGAGGTCCCCAGCGCCCCGTCTCTGAGCGTGATCGTATCCACGACGCGACCTCGATCCTCTGGCTGACGAATCGCGATCCGCCAGCCGTCGCGATCTGGGGGCGAACCGAGGGCGTAGAGGCTGCTACCGAAGCTGACCAGCGCGGCTCCCACGCCGTGGTGCTTCAGAACGTTCACGGCTCGGTCCACCGCGTAGCCCTTCCCGATCGCCCCGAATTCGATGCTCATCCCGGGGTGCTGGTACGAGACGGTCGAACGGTCGGAGTCGACGATGACGTGCTGGTACCCCACCAGCCGTAGCGTCCGTTCAACCTGTTCCGGGCTGGGAGGGATGTCCTCCGTCTCGGAGAAACGATGCTTCCAGAGACGCATGAGCGGCCCGACCGTGACATCCACCGCCCCTCCGGTCTGCCGGGTGAAACCCAAACTCAGGGTGAGCACATCGATCAGTTCGGGATCGGCACTCACCGGTCTGTACGGCGCCTCCCGATTGACCCGGGACAGTTCGCTCTCGGCGCGAAACGGACTTAAGACGGCTTCCAGCCGTTTCACCTCGGCATAGGCCGCCTCCAGTGCCGGGCGGCAGCGATCCGCGCCGCCATACGCGGTGATCTCCAGTAGGCTTCCCATGGCGGGGCGGCTGTCGCGGACGCAGGAGGACTCGGATGGACTGCGTGACGTCATAGACACAGCCTTGAGCCGTTGCTGATTCGTCTTCTGCTCGTATTGAGCACGTCAAGAATTGTCTTGAATTTACAAACTTTTTTCATCTGTTGAGACTTTACACGACGCGCGCTGTCGCGACCGACCGGGGACTGCCCCCTCTCGCGGTCGACGGCGGGCGATGAGTCACCGTTTAGAACTGATAGGCTATCCCCAGGTTGAAGCGGTTGCCTGAGTCGTCGGTCCCATCCTTCCAATTCTCCCAATCGCCCTTGACCGCGATATCCGGAATGGGGTAGTACGCCAGGCCAGTGGTCCTGACCTGTCGGTCGTTGACTGGGTTTGCCGTGAATCCGGTCGGGACCGAGCTCTGGGTGTTGAAGTCCTCGTAACGGACGAAGGCGACGACCGACTGGCCGACCTGCGGGGCAAACAGCCGCAAGACGTCGTAAGCGCCTTCCAGATACCATCCCTGCATCTCCTCTCCGATCGTCGAGCCGGTCTCGGCACTGATTTGGTCGGCCCCGTCGATCTGGATCGACGCGAAGACGCCGCGAAGATCAAACCCTGCCCGGCGCAGCCTGATATCGCCTTCCCAGATACCCACGCCCGCGTCTCCCAACGCCGGATTCCTGGTGACGTTGGCCCCGCCCTGGTAGGCCGACGCGCCGATGTCCAGTCCCGGGAAACCCACGTATTCGATTCGGCCGACGGCCGCGAGGTCTTCAGACGGAGCCTCGGCCACGTGTCCACGCCCACCCCGAATCCCGGTCCCAGCCGTGAAGTTTTCGGCGTTGAGCCCGGAGACCAGATAACCCCGATACTTGAACCCCCCCGGCAAGTGCCCGAACGCGCCGACGCCCCCCTCTTGCCACGTCATGGGAATAATGTACGTCTGCACATAGGGGCGCTCCACGCTATAGAACAGGGGCGGTTCGTGAAATTCGTTGAGCGGACCCACCGGCATCAACATGTTCCCCGCTCGTACGTTGAAGGCCGGGGTAACGAGGAAATCCAGGTACGCGAACTCCAACTCAATTTCAGTCGCCGCGTGCTCGAAATCCACCTCGGTGTGCAGGCTGATGCGGTCGTTGTAGTGGTAGCTCAGCCCCCAGACCATCCGGTGAAAATCCATCTGGGAGGGCGCGGAACTCTGTGGAACCGTGGACCCGGTTCGAGGGTTGTTGTAGTGGAGCTCACCGTATCCATGGAACGACACCCGGCCGCCATACCCCTCGTCGCCCTCTTCTGGACTCTCGGTGCCCAGTCCGTGCTTGAGTTCTTCCACCTGCGCTTCGACCCGTTGTAGCCGTTCCTCGGTGGTCTCTTCTGCAAGGGCCAAGTGGGCGTTCCACCCAAAGACCACTGCCAGCGCGACGCCCAGTTGTGCGATCGTTCTGTTCATTCAAGAACCCTCCTTCATCACATAGTTGAAGTTGAAAACCGTTTTCACTTGTTGCCAGCCTACACGACGGGCCGCGCCGCGACAATCCCCTAGTCGGGGATTTCTCGGGGTGGGTTCTCACCCAAAGGAGTGAAGACGGATCGGTTTGTGTTAGCCGCGAAGGGGAGGAAGAGACCCGGAGTGGCCGTAAAAGAGGCGCATGGCCTCGGCGCGGCTTCCAACCCCCAGTTTCGCGTAGAGGCGTTGGAGGTGCGACTTGATCGTCTCCGGCGAGAGCCGCATGGCGTCGGCGATTTCCTTATTGCTCATCGCACGGCCTAAGAGCGCGAGGATCTCCCGCTCCCTCGGGGTCAAGCCGGCAAGGGGAGACGACTGGGCCGGTTCCGGCGCGATCAAGAAGGGCGAGGTGAGGGGTCGCCCCAGCATCGTCGTCTTGATAATCCTGAGAAACTCGCGGTGGTCGGCATCTTTGAGCACGTAGCCGACCGCCCCCCCGGACAAGCTCTCGCGGATCCGTTCATCGTCGTCGTGGACCGAGAGCATCAGGATCCGGGCGTCGGGAACGCGGTCGTGGATGAGGCGCGCGGCCTGGGGTCCGGACAGGCCGGGCAGCTCCACATCCAAAAGGATCATATCGGGGCGCAGCTCGGTGGCGAGCACCACCGCCTCCTGCCCATCCGCCGCCTCGGCCACCACTCGGATCTCCGGATCCTGCTCCAGGAGTAACCGAAGACTCTGGCGGAAGAGGCGCTGATCGTCCACCAACAGGATACGGATCTCGGACACCGGTCGACCTGCTTCGTCCATCTCTTATCGTCCCCTATCGTTCATCGCGCAGCGGAAGGTCGACGACGAACCTGGCGCCGCCTTCCGGCCGGTTCTCGGCCCCGATGCGCCCCCCGTGGGCCTCCACCGTCACCCGGCAGAAATACAACCCGACCCCGACGCCCCCGCGGTCCGTCGAATCGGGTGGGTTCGACGGGGTTTCATCCAGGCATTCGAAGACCCAGGGCAGTCTCGGTTCCGGGATGCCCGGCCCCTGATCGTTCACCTCAAGACGAACCACACCATCGGCCGCCGAGCCGACGTGGAGACTCACGACCCCTCCCGGCGGCGTGTATTTGAACGCGTTATCCAGCAGGTTGAACACCACGCGCTGGATTCTGCGGCGGTCCGCCCGAATGACGAGATCGGGGGCGACCATCTGCGTCTCGATCGCGATGCCCCTCGCCTGGGCGTCGGCCTCCAGCAACCGAATCACCTCGTGGATCGCGTCACCCAACACAAATTCGGTGTAGCGAAGGGGAAGGGTCGAGAGGCTGTGGCGGTAGACGTCGAGCAGATCGTTGATCGTCCCCAAGAGGAGGTCGCCCCCTCGCACCAGATCCGACGTCAACTGCTTGAGCTGGGTTTCCGTCATCGTCCCGTGGCGTTCGTCTAGGAGCGTCAGGGCCTTCAGAATGCCCACCAGCGGACTTCGCAGGTCGTGGGTCAGCACGAGGGAGAGCCGATGAAGCGCCGTCAGGCGCTCCGCGCGGAGCCGGGCCTCCATCAACTGCCGGCGTTCGGTCAGATCCTCCCCCACCACGACCAGGCCCGTCACCGCGCCGGTTCGATCGGTCAACTGGGTCAGCGAGCAGCTCACCGGCACCGGCGCGCCGTCCCGTCGGGCGAACAGGGTTTCGTAGTTGACCCGCGACCCTTTTCCGGTCACCTGAATCATCACCTGCCGGAACTCGTCCTGATCGTCCCAGATCAGGTCGAGGGATTTCCCGACCACGTCGTGCCGCCCATAGCCCAGGATCTGCTCGGCCCCCCGGTTGAACTCGCGGATCTCGCCGGCGGAATTGGTCGTGATGATGAGCGCCGCCGACTGCTCGATGATGTTGTTCAGATCATCACGGGCCGCCAGCAGTTCCCCGGTCCGCTGCTGGAGACGTTCGGCCATCTCGTTGATCGTCGTCGCCAAGCCCTCGAGTTCGTCGTGGGTGTGAATCCGAAGCCGGTGGCCCAACTCGCCCCGCGCCAAGACCTGCGCGCCGCGCTGCAGCTCCAGGATGGGCCGTAAGAGCCGCCTTCCGGCCACCGTCCCCAGCACGACGAGAAGTCCCACCAGCCCCCCACCCAGGGCGGTCACCGTCCAGAGGATGCGATGAATCGGCGCCAGCAACTCACGCGGAGCTTGGGTGATGACCACGCGCCACGGCTCCAGGCCGGGATCCCCCTCGTGCGGGATCTCGACCCGTACCGTCGCAAACGCCGACACGGTCCGCCCCTCCTGATTCCGGTTTTCGTCGAGGAACCACCCGTCTGCCGAAACCCGGTCGATCGCAAACGTTCGATGGGCGGCCGGCCCCCCCGGTGGACTCATCACCGTCTGCCCGTGTCCATCCACCAGGCTCGCGCGCCCCGTGGTTCCAATCTTCACCGCCTCAAGGATCTTGGTGATTTCCTCCCCCGTGATCGCAAACCTGAGGGCGCCAAGGATCTCCGGGGATCGGCTGTCGGTCACCGGCACGGCCAGTTCAATGCGCGACCCTCCGTCCTTCCCCACCGACGGACCGCCGATGTAGACCGTCCGCCCGTCGCCGTGCAACACGGCACGCCACCCGGATCCGCCCCCCTGATCATCGCGTACCGGCGGGGGACGTGGCGTCGCGACGATCCGTCCCTCTCGATCGAGCAAGAGAATCGCGTCGTATTCGTCTTCCTTGAGGTTCTGGTACGCCTTCAAGTAGGCCTCGGCAGCCATGACCGAATTCCGATCGCGAGACACGACCGCCCGCCGCAGCTCTTCGGACAGCGCGAGACTCTGGGCCTCGTGGACCTCCCGGTCGATCACGAAGGCCACGTGGCTCGCAGTCTGCTTCGCCAATTCGGTGAACTTCTCTCCGGCCGCTTCCACCAGGACCGACCGGCCATAGAATCCCACCCAGACCAAGCCGCCCACGAGCGGAAAGAACCCAACCGCAACGATGGTGAGAACAACCTTACCCCGAAGGCCGATGTGGCTGAACATGATGACGTCTCGATTCGCGCGCTATTGTATCTCGAAGCGGTCCTTCCCGTCATGTCGGCGCGTCGAATGGCCGGCGTATCCCTCACGGCGCTTTACCACGCCTGAAGGGCGGCTTGCGGCACCATGGGCGATTTGATAGAGTGGGCCGCGACTCGTGCCATGGTTCAGCCGACTGACCAGCCCCCACCGTCCGACGCGCCGACGCATCCCACGGCCCAGCGCTACGCCGAGGCCGTGATCGAAGAATTCGATCAAGAGTTACGGAGCGCCAAATCAGCAAGGAGACGACCGATGGCCAAGAAACAGGTCTGGGGCGCGCAGCCGCTCTGGGTGGTGGGGGTGGGTCTGGTGCTCACCGCGGGCCTCTTGCTGCGCGGCGATGATCGCTGGATCGTCCTCGGGATCGGCGCGCTCATCCTCGCGATCGAGACCGGCATGTGGCATTTGGTCGACGCCAAGTGTGGTCTCGTCGAGGTAATTCTGAGCGGAGCGGTCGCCCTGACCGCGATCGCGCGGCTGGCCGAATCGGTCGATCGCACGTTCACCGTCAATCACGTCTACCTGGTGCTCGCCCTGGTCGGAGCCCTTCTGCTGTTGGTCGAGGGTTTCAAGCGCGGCCAACCCGGTTCCGACCCCGATCGGTAAACGCCCGTGGGCGCCGTCATCGTCGGAACCGGAATCGGTCTGCCCGATCGCATCGTCACCAACGAGAGCCTCGAAACCCACCTCGGGATTCCAGCAGGCGGCATCCTCCGGCGAACCGGCATCCGCGAACGCCGGTGGGTCCAGGAATCGGAGGCCTCCTCTGACCTCGCCGCCACGGCATCGCGCGCGGCGCTGGCCGCCGCAGGGCGCCAGGCGTCCGACCTTGATTTGATCCTGGTCTCGACCACTTCGGGCGACATGGGGTTCGCGTCCACCGCGTGCCTACTCCAGCGCGAGCTCAAGGCCGGCAAGTGCGCGGCGTTCGACCTCGCGGCGTCGTGCACCGGTTTCCTATACGGCCTGTCGATCGCCCAAGCCTTTCTGCACACCGGCCAGGCACGGACCGTGCTGCTCGCGGCCACCGAAGTGAAGTCGCGCTTCATCGACCACGATGATCCGGCCGCCGCCATCCTCTTCGGCGACGGAGCGGGAGCCGTGGTTCTCACGGCGGGCCCTCCTGATCGCGGAGTGCTCGATATCTCCGTCTCCTCCGACGGCCGACGCTGGCCCTTGATCCACCTGCCCGCCGGGGGAAGCCGGGAACCCACGACCGCCGACACCGTCGCGGCGCGCCGCCACACGATGCACATCGAGGGTTCCGCGATCTTCCGGGAGGCGGTGCGGAATATGGAGCGGGCCGTGCGCGAACTCCTGACCGCGCGCGGCTTACAACCCGAGCAGATCGACCACTTCGTGTTCCACCAAGCCAACGCCCGCATCTTGGCGCAGGTTCGGCGACGCCTCGGCATCCCGGCCGCCAAAACGCCGGTGACGCTCACCCACTACGGCAACACCTCGTCCTCCGCCCTACCGATCGCCCTCCACTACGCCGTCGCCGAGGGCCGCATCCGCGACGGCCACTTGGTCGTGTTGGCCGCGTTCGGAGGCGGCCTCACCTGGGGCACCGCGTTAATTCGCTGGTAGCTTTTCCTTTTTTCGGTTGTTGTTGTTGTTGTTGTTGTTGTTGTTCAGAACGACTCCGCCGACGCAGCCTGGCGGCTGAGAAGGTGGTGGATGCAAGGCGGAGGGAGGCCTCGCACCGGAGCGTACTGTGCCGTACGTGAGGACGCGAGGCCGAAGCGACAACGCAGCAGGCGCCACCTTATCGGCCGTCAGGTCAGGTGGGGCAGATGATTTCACCGTGATCCGAGTGCACGATCCCCTCGCTGTAGTCGATCGGGACATCGATGACAACAGGAACCGATTGGGCGAGGGCTTCGGCAAGGATGCGAGCGAGATCGTCCGCCTTCTCGACCCGGTACCCCTTGGCCCCAAAGGCTTCGGCCAGTTTCACGAGATCGGGGTTGCCGAACTCGATGCCGTAGGTGTTGCCGAACTGCCGGAGCTGCTTCCAACGGATCAGGCCGTACCCATCGTCGCGAAAGACCAGGGTCACGAACGCCACGCCGAGGCGCACCGCGGTCTCCAGCTCCTGGACATTCATCAGGAACGCGCCGTCGCCCGTCACGGCGACCACGCGCCGCTCGGGGTGGACGAGCTTGGCCGCGATCGCGCCCGGGAGGGCGATCCCCATCGCCGCAAAGCCGTTCGAGATCAGAACCGTGTTGGGTTCGTAGGCCGGATAGAGACGGGCCACCAAGAGCTTGTGCGCGCCCACGTCGCTGATCACCAGATCGTGGCGGCCCAGGGCTCGGCGGAGGTCCCGCAACACGCGGGCGGGCTTCATCGGCACGGCGGCGTCGTCCGCCCCGCGCTCGATATCGCTGAGGATGGCCTGTCGGAGGCGCGCCGGGTAGCCGCGGTCGTGCGCCTGGGTGACCTCACCCCGCAACAGCTCCAGGGCTTCGCGGACGTCGCTGACCACTTCCACCTCGGGCTGGTACGCCGCATCGGTCTCGGCATCGGTGAAATCGATGTGCACGATCGCCTTGTCACCCGCCGGATTCCAGTGGTACGGCGCGTACTCGACCTGGTCGTAGCCCACCGTGATGATCAGATCGGCGGCATCGAAACCGCACGAGACGAAGTCCCGGGCCTGGAGACCGATCGACAACAGCGACAGCTCGTGGTCGGCCGGGATCGCGCCCTTGGCCATGAAGGTGTTGGCCACCGGGATCGAGGTCTTCTCGGCGAACGCGATCAATTCCTTCGTGGCGGCCCCCCGGATGACGCCGTTGCCCGCCAGGATGATGGGATGGCGCGCGCGGTCGATCGCCTGCGCAGCGGCGTGGAGCGACGGCCGGTCCGGCGATGGGCGGCGCGCGCGACGGCTCGCGAGCGGAGCGCCTTCGGCCGCCTCGCCCGCCACGTCCTCCGGCAATTCAATGTGGCACGCCCCGGGCTTCTCGGCCTGCGCGGTCCTGAACGCGTGGTGCACGATCTCGGGCACGGCGGACGCGCGCTGCACCCGTGCGTTCCACTTGGTCAGCGGCGCGAACGCCTCGACGATGTTGACGTACTGGTGGGACTCCTTGTGAACCCGCTCCAGCCCGGCCTGGCCCGTGATCGCCACGAGCGGCGCGTGGTCGAGGTTCGCGTCGCCGATCCCGGTCGCGAGGTTGGTCGCACCCGGCCCGAGCGTGGCCAGGCAGACCCCCGCGCGTCCGGTGAGGCGGCCGTACACGTCGGCCATGAACGCGGCGCCCTGTTCATGCCGGACGGTCACGAACCGGATCGGGGAGCGCGACAAGGCATCGAGCAGGTCCAAGTTTTCTTCGCCGGGCAGGCCGAAGATGACCTCAACCCCCTCGGCCTCCAAACACTTCACGAAGAGCTCGGCCGCCGTCATTCGTTGCCCTCGCTTTCGGTCGCGCGAAAGATCGGGGAGGTATGGTGGTGCACCAGAAGCCAGCGATCATCGACTCGTTTGAACACATTCGTGGCCAGGACCTGGCTGTTATGCTCGGTGTCCCCGTGACGAGTGTCGATGTCTTCGAGGCAGACGACCCACGCGATGGGCCCCTCCACCGACACGTGGAGCACGTGGGGGGTGAAGGACATCGCGGACGTGTTGTTGAAGATCCGCACCCAACTGTCCCGCACGTCGGCCCATCCGCTCAGCAACCCCCACCCCGGGTGGATGCACTGGACGCTCCCATCGGTGCTCCACACCTCCTCCATCTCCTTGATGTCGAGGCTCTCGAACGCGCGGTAGAACCGGTCGTTCGCCGTAACCACCGCCTCCTCCATCGCCAGCTCATCCGTCATCGACGCTCTTTGGGCTTCCCCGTCCGCGGCTTCGCGATGACCCGCAACGTACCCTGCGTCATCGTGCCAAACGGCGTGCCTTGGGCGGCCAACGCCTTGCGGGTCTCGTCATAGTCCTGGTCGTTGCCGTACGCGAGCAGCAACATCCCGCACCCGTCGCACATCGCGACGTCGCGGTGCTTCTTGAGGAGACGCTGGGCCGAGGTCCGGCAGCAATTGGAGCATTCCATCGTGGCACCGCCGGCACCCGGCGTCGGCTCGCTTTCCGTCACCGCTACTCCCCGATGATCTTCACGAGCACGCGCTTACGGCGCCGCCCGTCGAACTCGGCGTAGAAGATCTGCTCCCACGTCCCGAAATCGAGCGCCCCGTTCGTGATCGCGACCACGACCTCGCGTCCCATCACCTGGCGCTTGATGTGCGCGTCCCCGTTATCTTCGCCGGTGAGGTTGTGGCGGTACGTCCCCTGCTGCGGCACGAGGCGCTCGAGAAAGGCTTCATAGTCGGCCAGCAACCCGGACTCGTCGTCGTTGATATACACGCTCGCCGTAATGTGCATCGGGTTCACCAGGCACAGGCCGTCGCGCACGCCGCTCTTCTTCACCGCGGCCTCGACCTGCGGCGTGATGTTGATGAACTGCCGGCGGGTGGGCGTTTCGAAGAAGAGTTCTTCGCGGTAGCTTTTCACGACCCAATCATACAGATTTGGATGGAGAAAACCAAAGGGGCGGTTGGTCTTTCGGCACCCTACCCGTGTATAATGCCGTCGCATCCTAGGGGGCGCCATGGCGGGTAATAGTTTCGGGCAAGTGTTTCGCATCGCCACGTTCGGCGAGAGCCACGGCGTCGCACTCGGCGTGATCGTCGACGGCTGCCCGGCCGGCTTGCCGATCGCGGCAGAGGAAATCCAACGCGATCTCGACCGGCGCAAACCCGGACAGAGCGCGCTGACGACCCAGCGGCGCGAGAGCGATCGCGTCCAGATCCTCAGCGGCGTCTTCGAGGACCTCACCACCGGCACACCGATCGCGATGGTCGTTCACAACGAGGACATGCGGTCGCAAGACTACGCCGCAACCAAAGATCTGTTCCGACCCGGCCACGCCGATTTCACGTACTGGAAGAAGTACGGGCGCCGTGACTATCGCGGCGGCGGCCGCGCCTCGGCGCGGGAGACGGTGGCGCGCGTCGCGGCCGGCGCGATCGCGCGCAAGCTCTTAGCCGCTCAGGGGATCGCGATCATCGGCTACGTCACGCAAGTCGGGCCGGTCAAGATCACCAAGAAGGACTTCTCGGCCATCAATCAGAACGCGCTCTTCTGTCCTGACGCCGACGCCGCCGAGGCCATGGCCACCGTCATTAAAGAGGCGCAGGCCAAGAAAGATTCGATCGGCGCCCTCGTCGAGGTTGTAGCGCGCGGCGTCCCGGCAGGCTTGGGCGAGCCGGTGTTCGACAAGCTGGATGCCGACCTGGCCAAGGCGATGATGTCGATCAACGCGGTGAAGGGTGTTGAAATCGGGGACGGATTCCGAGTGGTGGAGCTGCGGGGCAGCCAGAACTGCGACCCGATCACGCCGAAGGGGTTTGCCAGCAACCACGCGGGCGGCATCCTCGGCGGGATCTCCAACGGCGACGAGATCGTCGTGCGTCTCGCGCTCAAACCCACGTCGTCGATCGCGATCGAGCAAGACACGATCGACATCCACGGCAAGCCCGCAAAGATCGCCACCAAGGGCCGCCACGACCCCTGCGTGGGCATCCGCGCCGTGCCGATCGCCGAGGCCATGATGGCCCTCGTCCTGGCCGACCACTTCCTGCGCGACCGACTCAGCCGGACCGACCGGCTCGAGCAATGACCCCACCCGCACCCGCAAGCGCCTCTAGCATGGTGCTGAACAATTCGGTAAAGCCTGCAGGCTGCTCAAAAAGCTCCAGATGCAAGGCCGCAGGAAGGAGGAAACCGGAGCGTACTGGGTCGTACGTGAGGATTTCCGACGACCGAGAACGCAGCAGATGGACTTTTTCAGCAGCCTGCTAACGTAGCATTCGAAACAAGGAGGTGCGCATGAAAAAGAACGTGGGAGGCTTGGATCGCTTCTACCGGTTCGGCATCGGCTTTCTCTCGCTGGCGCTCGTCTTCGTGAGCGCGAGCCCGATCCTCAAAATCGTCTTCGCGCTCGTGGCCCTGATCGGCATCGGCACCGCCTCCATCGGCTACTGCCCCCTCAACGCCAAGTTCAGGATCGATACGAC
>Ga0184615_10000085_pt1 | contig 58788 bp, 47 predicted proteins | sample PLM4_65_coex_FD_133134 | JGI IMG/M metagenome (GOLD analysis project Ga0184615, IMG submission 133134) | Groundwater sediment microbial communities from an aquifer in East River, Colorado, USA - PLM4_65_coex | ecosystem: Environmental > Terrestrial > Soil > Riparian zone | place: USA: East...
ACGAAATCTTCTTCTGGCCGAAGAAAAACCAGCCGTTATCGCAAAACGCCGGGGTAAATACGATTTGAAGATTTCTACAACTACCGCGAAACACAACCACTTCCGAACAACGCAAATGGCTCATGTATGGTAACCGTGGACGACATACAACGCTTGTCCTGAGCGGAGTCGTAAGGATACGAGACATTACCACCAGGGATACGGAGAATACAGACGACGGGAGCCGGACGAATAGTCGATTCTGGATGCTCGATTGCCTGATCTGCTGATAACCTGATGTCCTGATTTCCTGATGACCTGATACCCTGTATTCTGTCTCCTGTATTCTTTTCTCTATTTTTCCTTGCCTTTCCCATGCTTCTATGCTATTCTCTATTTTCCGAAGGACGAGCGGGGACACCTGAAAGCGAAATATGGGAGCCGAGAGTGCATATGCTGAATTGCGAGATCGGTCATGTGGCCGTCGCTTTGTCACAGTGGTCTTGCCAAAAGATCGCTCCCGCGGGACTTGTATTACTTTGCTCATACCCTTATCATAGTCACTGGAATTGGACCACCGGTTAATATGATAGGCAAAGTGAAAGCATGAGAATATATAGCCACTTCAAATCGGATAGAGACATTGTATTGTTTAACGGCGACTGCAGAAAGTTTGTGAAGAAGTTGCCCTCAGGCTCTATCGACCTCACCGTAACGTCTCCCCCATATTTCATGGGTAAAGACTACGACAAATCAACAAAAGTAGAGGATTTTCTTTCTTTTCACAGAGAATTTCTGGTGGAAGTTGTCAGAGCAACCAAGGAAGGCGGAAGCATATGTTGGCAGGTTGGCTATCATGTCAAGGCCGGCGTTGTTGTGCCTCTTGATCTTCTCATTTATGACATATTTAACAGCATCGGAAGTTTGTCTTTGAGGAATCGGATTGTCTGGACTTATGGTCACGGGCTGCATAGCCGAAAACGCTTCAGCGGACGCCACGAGGTTATTTTGTGGTTTACTAAAGGCGACGACTATTTCTTCGATCTTGACAGTGTAAGGGTTCCTCAGAAATATCCGGGGAAGAAACACTACAAAGGTTCCAAAAGGGGCCAGTTTAGTGGTAATCCTCATGGGAAAAATCCTTCAGATGTCTGGGATATCCCAAATGTAAAGGCAAACCACATTGAGAAAACAAAACATCCTTGTCAATTTCCCGTGGCATTGGTCCAGCGCCTGATTCGTGCTCTTACTCGTCCCGGTGATAGAATATTTGATCCATTCCTCGGGTCAGGGACGACGGGCGTTGCAGCAATTCTCGAGGGGCGCCGTTTTGTAGGCTGTGAAAACAATGGGACTTACTGGGGGATAGCGAAGGCCCGTTGTGGCGAAGCTATGAAGGGGAGACTGCAGTATCGTCCGATTGACAAGCCGTTGTTAAGACCAACTCCGAATATGGCAGTTGCATTGAAACCTTTGTTTTTCGTTTAATTCTTCTAAAATGGGACTGTGTAATGACCAAGAAAGGCCACCGGCGGAAGAGAAGGCGTAGACTTCCTCCTGAGAGTTTGGAGGCCCGACGCCATAAGGCGGCAATCCGTACTACGTTCACAAATTGCGGCTTTGAGCACATCGCTACGCGGAACGTTCCCATTCAGGTCAATCAGAGAGAAGGGGAACTGGATGGCCTATTTGCGATTGAGAACATCATCGTGGTCGTGGAAGATACTACCTTATCAGAGCAAACCAAAATCAGAGCACACTTCCAACAAAAGAGGGAATATTTTGTACACCTGTCAAATAACAAGCAAGAATTACTAAGAGAACTCAAAAGCAAATTCCCTAAGTTCCGTGGCTATCTGCAACGTTATAGCAAATACTCCCCGCCGGAATACAGAATCGCCATGGTCTACAGTCCGCTTCACGACATTGACAGCAAGTACATGACGAGACAGAATGGCATATGTTCTTGCTTGAACTACGCCAGTTTACAATACTTTCTTAGCTTGTCAAGAACCATACACAAATCAGCTCGTTTTGAGCTTCTCAAATTCCTTGGGCTTGATCTTCAAGACATTGGTGTTCAGACGAGCGGATCTCCCTACTATAGGTACGAGGGATTGCTTCTTCCAGAGGTTCCCAGTGGTTTTCCAGAAGGGCACAAGATAGTGTCGTTTCTTGTTGATCCGAAAATGCTCTTGGAAGCATCGTATGTCTTGAGGTCCGATAGCTGGCGGGATGAGGATTGTCTCTATCAGCGCCTTTTGATTAAGAACAAGATCGGAAATATGCGTGAATTTCTTACTGGCAAACGACGAGTATATATCAACAACATAATTGCCACGCTACCGGACGATACAGTTATCACAGACAAAAATGGACGCCGGGTCGATATTACCCCGCAAAGCGAGATTCTACCCGTATCAATCCAATTCCCAAGAAGATTCAACGCCATAGGTATCATTGATGGCCAACATCGAATCTTCTCCTATCACGAGGGAATTGACAAACTGGATTCAAGAATTTCTCCACTACGTGAGAAACAGCATTTGTTGGTAACCGGAATTGTATATCCTTCCAGTACAACAAAGCCTAAAAAGTATCGCTTTGAGGCCGAATTGTTCTTGGAAATAAATGACAAACAGAAAAGAGTCAAAGGGGACTTAAAACAGGCGATCGAACGGATCATCAATCCATCCTCGCCCATTGCAATTGCCAGAGCAGTTGTTTCTGATCTGGCGATCTCTGGTCCCTTGTGCGGCAAACTTGAAGTACACTTCTTTGATCGTGGCAAGATAAAGACAACATCCATAGTTAGCTACGGAATGAGACATATCGTGTCACTTGAAACGGACTACAGCTTTTATCGCAGGTGGCGAGGGCAAAACAAGGAACATATCCGAACGAATCCCACAGTACTGAAGAATTATATAACGTATTGCGCAAACCAGATAAATCAATTCATGTCAGGTTTCAAACAGCGGATACCGGAAGACCTCTGGACCACTGAACATAAAGTGAGCAGAGTATTGACTACAACGACAATCAACGGATTGATCTTCTGCCTTAGACTTCTGATTATAAACGACAAACTGGCAAATTTCGAACAATACAAGAATGCCTTTAAAAAACTGCAAATAAGTTTCATGCCCGAGGATTTCTCTTACAAGTCGAGCCATTGGAAACAGTTGGGAGAAGCAATATACGAACAGTGTTTCAGATAGTCGAGAATTCCGGGGCGAATTCGGGGGACACCTTATAATGGCACTAAGTTAAGCATATTTAATCACCTTAGGGGCTGACTCAGAGTGCCATTTGATTGGAAATTTCGGTGATTTCGCTTGCAAACAAACTGCTCTTTTGACCAATATCCCCTTAACTTAGTACCATTAGGGACACCTTACTAATTTCGATGGCGGGCGGGGGCGTTGGGATTTTCGATTTGAATATTCCTTTTCCGGCGGGGGGCTGGTTTTTTGATCAAGTCAGACCAGTCGGACCTATTTGTTTTCCGCCATCTCGGTTTTTCCTCAAACATCTGTACGTGATGCACGCCGCTCAGGGCCCGAATTTAGCACGCCGGAGCAGGTAAAGCAATCTGATTTTTTCGACAGGATTACGGGATAGACAAGTGCCCTCGGCATGGCAAGGCCACCCTACAATTCTTTTGAAATTGACGACTTCTCTGTGTGCTCTGTGTCCTCTGTGGCTGAGTCTTAGAGGTTCATGGGGATGCCGCGGTCGCGGAGGTACTCTTTCATCTGCGTGATGGTGTAATTCTCGAAATGGGTGATGGAGGCCATCAGGACCGCGTCGGCGCCGCCTTCGACGATGGCGTCGTAGAGATGTTCGAGCGTTCCCGCGCCGCCGGAGGCGATCACGGGGATATTGACGGCGTCGGTCACCGCTTTATTCAGCGCGTTGTCGTAGCCGGCTTTGGTGCCGTCGGCGTCCATACTGGTCAGCAGGATTTCGCCCGCGCCCAATTCTTCGCCGCGGGCCGCCCACTCGACCACGTCGATGTCGGTCGGCTGCGAGCCGGCCTTGACGCAGACCTGCCAATGGCCGGGCCGGTCCTTCGAGCGGCGGGCGTCGATGGCCAGGACGACGCACTGGTTGCCGAACCGCCGGGCCGCCTCGGCGATCAGATTCGGATTGGCAACCGCGGCGGTGTTCACCGAGACCTTCTCGGCGCCGCTTCGCAGAAGCTCATCCATCTGCTCGACCGTCCGGATGCCGCCGCCCACCGTGAACGGGATAAAGACGTTCTCGGCCACCTTGCGGACCAGTTCGACAATCGTTTTGCGGGAGCGAATCGTGGCGGTGATGTCCAGGAACACCAATTCATCGGCGCCGCTGTCACTGTATCGCGCGCCGAGCTCGACCGGGTCACCCGCGTCGCGAAGATTTACAAAATTGACGCCCTTGACCACGCGGCCGTCTTTTACGTCGAGGCAGGGAATGATTCGTCGTGTCAGCATTAGAATCCGCGTGTGCAACAAGTTGCACACCCTACAGTTTGATCTCCGCCGCCTGATATCCTGATACACTGATAGCCCATTATGCCACCGCCCGTTTGCAAATGTTGTAGAAATTCTGGAGGACTGTCAATCCGGCCGGACCACTCTTCTCGGGGTGGAATTGCGTGCCGTAGATATTTGCTTTTTGGACCGAGGCCGTCAGCTCGAAGCCGTAGTCGGCGTAAGCGATTTTCGCCTCGGCATCGGCGACCTCGGCGCAAAACGAGTGCGCGAAATAGAAATGCTTTGCCGCACCCAGCCCGGCGAACAAATCCATATCTGCTGGCAACGTCACTGAGTTCCAGCCCATGTGCGGAATGACCCGTCCGGGCGGAATCGGGACCACGCGGCCGCTAATCAATCCGAGGCCCTTATGCACGCCGTACTCGCAGCTTTCTTCGAAGAGCATCTGGTAGCCGACGCAGATGCCCAGCAGCGGCTTGCCGGCTAAGGCCACTTCTTTGACCCGCTCCGCGAGCGAGCCTAAGGCGCTGACGGCGTAGCCGAACGCCGCCACGCCGGGCAGGATGATGCCCCACGCGCCCTCGATATCCTTCGGAGCGCAACTGAGCTTCGCCTCGCAGCCGATATGCTCCAGCGCGTTGCACACGCTCTTGACGTTCCCGACGCTGTAATCGATCACCGTGATCATAACGGACAATTGACCCTTTACTGTTTACTATTGCAAAAAAGACAAAAGTTCGGCTCCGAAAAGACCGAAAACAATAGTAAATAATAAATAGTAAATAGTAAATAAGAATGTGCGGCATAGTAGCATATCTGGGCGAAAAACCCGCTCAGCCGATTCTGATCGAAGGGCTTAAGCGGCTGGAATATCGCGGGTACGACTCGGCGGGCATCGCGCTGTTAGGCGGCGGCGCGCTGAAAATCAAAAAGACCGGCGGCCGAATCGCCGCGCTCGAAGAGATTCTCGATAAGCCCAACGCCGCCGAGACCTTCGGCATCGGCCACACCCGCTGGGCCACGCACGGCGAGCCCAACACCATCAACGCCCATCCGCACCTGGACTACACCGGCAAAATCGCCGTCGTTCACAACGGCATCATCGAAAACTACGCCACGCTCAAGACCTGGCTGCAAAGCGAGGGCGCTTCGTTCGCCAGCGAAACCGATACCGAAGTCATCGCCGCTCTGATCGGCTATTTTTACGCCAAGAGCCTCGACGAGAACGCAGACGCCTCGCCCGGCCGCCAAAACCGATTCGAATGGTCGGTGCAGCAGGCCCTTGCCGAGCTGCACGGCACCTTCGGCCTGGCCATCGTCTGCTGTGATTTTCCCGACATGCTCATCGGCGCCAAAAAGGGCAGCCCGCTGATTTTGGGCCTGGGCGAGAACGAATATATTCTGGCCTCCGACGGCGCCGCCATCGTCGAGCACACCACGCAGGCCATCTACTTAGCCGACAACGAGATGGTGACAGTCACCCCGAACGGATTCAGCACCAAGACCATCGACAACGTCGCCGTCAGCAAGGAGCTTCAGCAGATCGAATTCTCCCTGGAGCAAATCGAATTGGGCGACTTTGCGCATCACATGCTCAAAGAGATCTTCGAGCAGCCCCGGTCTCTGGCTACCTGCCTGGGCGGCCGCATCGACCGCCAAAACCACCGCATCAAATTAGGCGGCATCGCCTCGTACCTGCGCGAATTGACGCGGACCAGACGCCTCATCCTGACCGGCTGCGGCACGGCCTTCCACGCCGCGTTAGTGGGCGAATTTCTCTTCGAGCAGCTCGCCCGCATCCCCGCCGAAACCGAATACGCCAGCGAGTTCCGATACCGCAACCCGATCATCGAGGACGGCACCGTCGTGATCGCCATCAGCCAGTCGGGCGAGACGCTCGATACCCTCGCCGCGGTCGAGGAAGCCAAAGAGCGCGGCGCCACGGTGCTCGGCGTTGTCAACGTCGTCGGCTCTTCGATCGCCCGCGCCACCGACGCCGGCATCTATCTGCACGCCGGGCCCGAAGTCGGCGTCGCCAGCACCAAGGCCTTCACGGCCCAGGTCGCCGTGCTGACCATGCTGGCCACCGAATTGGGCCGAAGAAAGCACATCGGCGGCAACGAGGCCGACGCGCTCATCGACGAGCTGGCCCAAATACCGGACAAGATAGCCGCCATTCTGTCGCAATCCGAGCAGATTAAAGACATCGCGGCGGCGAATATCGACAAGGACAACTGGCTCTTCTTAGGCCGAGGCTTCAATTACCCCGTCGCCCTCGAAGGGGCGCTCAAGCTCAAGGAGATAAGCTACATTCACGCCGAGGGCCTGCCCGCCGCCGAGATGAAGCACGGCCCGATTGCCCTGATCGCCGACGAGATGCCCGCCGTCTTCATCGCCACCGCCGGGCCGCAATACGACAAGATTCTGGGCAATATCGCCGAAGTCCGCGCTCGCGGCGGTACGATCATCGCCGTCGCCACCGAAGGCGACGAGAATATCAGGGCATACGCCGACTATTTGATCACAATACCACAGGCCCCGGAGCATTTGCAGCCGATGCTGGCCGTCGTGCCGTTGCAACTTCTGGCCTACCACGCCGCGGTCCTTCGCGGCCAGGACGTGGACAAACCCCGCAACCTCGCCAAAAGCGTTACCGTCGAGTAGTCCTTTTTCGTCATGCTGAGGCCCTTCGACTCCGCTGCGCTCAAGATGACGAGTCCCGGTGGGGCGGAGCCGCCACTCTACAAATCTGCGTCATCTGCGAAATCTGTGGCTAAACTTTTGACAAGATCACAGGATGATTGAATTCCAGATGCGATTGCGGTATCATAGCGCTCGAACCGTGCAGAGGTTTTTGGCGTACGTAAGGACTGTGGCAGCGATGAGTGCCGAGCCGCCCTGCGTTTGAAGGAAAGGAATCCAAATGAGCGAAGACGATAGAATCACCGACAACCAGGCAGAACATCCGAGCGACGAGATCGAGAGCCTGCTGGACGGCATGAGCGACCGAATCAGCCAGACCATGGAAGGTATTTCCGAGCTGGCCGATGACATCGAGGAGCTCAGCGCCGACATCAAGTCGCTCCTGGACGACCTTCGAGCCATACAGAGCAAGCTCAAGCAGCAGAACAGAGAGAAACTGGAGCCGCTGATCGACCAGTTGGAAGGCGTATCCAAAGAGCTTGAGAACGCCGTCTGGACGATGGACAGCGCCACGGAAGGTCTGCCGGAAGACCGCGACGTCGTGCATATTCTCCAGCAGCCCGTCGACAACCCGGATTAACAGGCACAAGGGACCACGCCGCACGGCGCTCGGCCTTCAGTGCCTTCTGGAGCGCCGGGGCTATTTCTTACGGCCGCCTTTTTGCTGTGCCTTGCCTTTCTGGCCCTTCTGGGTTTTTGTCGCGGACCTGATCGGGCACTTATCCTCCTCGGTCAGTTTGTTCCATTCCGCCAGCATCTTTCGATGCCGCTCTATCTCGGCGGCGAGCGTCGCTTGTCCCGCCAGATTCTTCATCTCGCCGGGGTCCGCCTGCACGTCGAAGAACATCTCCAACTTCTGGCCGGCCGTACCAGGGAAGACCATGTACTTGTATTGCTTTGTTCGCACCATGAAGCTTCGTGCCGCACCGCCGGCCATTTCCGCGACGACGTATTCGTGGCCCGCCTGCTGCGGCTTTTCGATGATCGGACGCAGGCTTTGCCCTCGCATGACCGCCGGGCCTTTGACGCCCGCGTAGTCGCAGATCGTCGGCAGCACATCCAGCGCTGAGACCAGATGCTCGCGGTCGATTCGCCCGGCCGGCGTCACGCCCTTCCAACTGACGATCAGCGGCACGGCGGCCTCTTCCTCATAGTACATCATCTTGCCCGTCCAATGATGCGACGCCAGCCCTTCGCCGTGATCGCTGGTGAATATGACGACTGTATTTTCCTCCTGCCCGCTTTCGCGCAGCGCCTGCAGAACCTGCCCAACCTGCCGGTCCACGTCCTCCATCATGCGGTAATAGGCGTAGATATACCGCCGCCAGTGATTCTCGTCCCAGTCTTCGTGCAGGGCCTTGCGGGTGAATCCCTCGGGCGCGTCCTGGGTGGCGGCGAAATTGGCGGGCAGCGGGGGCAGCTCGGCCCCGGCCGACGGCTCGCCCGCCGTTCGTGTGGAGGGCTCGTACCGCTTCCACACCTCGTCCAGGATCGGGCTGGTCTCGCCCGCCGGCAGGCAGATGTCGTGCGGATTGATGAACGAGGCCACGGCTATGAACGGCTTTTCGTGCTTGCGCCGGATGAACTCGATGGCCGAGCTCATCGTTCCCTCGTCCACGGCCTGGGCCAGCTTGCCCGTCCGCGTGGTTGTGTTCAGCGCCTCGTAGCCGGCGAAGGCCTCGGTCGGATACACCTCCGGGCAGTGCCACTTGCCCGCGTAGCCGGTGTCATAGCCGGCCTCGCGGAAAACCTGGCCCGAGACGGGAATCTTCGCATCGATCGGCACACTGTTGCGATCCACGCCGATCTCATGCGGCATCCGGCTGGTGTGCAACGAGGCCCGAGACGGGCTGCACAGCGGATACGGGCAGTAGGAGTTCGTGAAATAGACGCCGTTGGCAGCGAGCGAGTCCATATTGGGCGTCTTGACCCACTTGTTGCCCACCGCGCTCATCGCATCGACGCGCTGCTGGTCGGTGGTGATGATCAGTACGTTGGGGCGTTTCCTGCCTTGCGCCGCCTGAAGTTTCCCGCCGACCGCCAGTGCAAAAAGCCCCGCCGCACCGGTCCCGATCAATTGCCGCCTCGTGATTGTATTCGACATCGTTTTGGCCTCCTCGGGTCCGATCTGCCCGAATCCCCCCTTTACTGTCATTTTCTCCGGCTACGTTTCTCAGCCGTACCGCCAGCACTCGCAGTAACTCACATCTGTCCGCACTCAGGGACAACCCCAAATATTATGCCACAAACGCCCGAAAAACGCAAGCCAAATCGGCAGACTGCGATGTTCTTAACCACGAATTAACACGAATAAACACGGTTTTGGCTCACCTTCGACATTCGATATTCAGGACTTGTCTATCCTGTTATCCTGTCGAGAACCTAACCACGAAGAACACGAAGCACACCGAGAAATAGCCACGGATTTCACAGATTACGCGGAAAGAACGAAAAAATCGAAGATCGAAAATCGCAAATCGTAAATGAAAAACCTCTTGCCTCTCCCGTCCTTTTGTGCTATGCTTCATTTTCCGAAGGAGCAGTGGGGACACCTGAAAGCGAAATATGAAATGCGCGCGACGAATCTGTAGGGCGTGCGAAATTATTTGCCGGAAATTTCGGTGTTGAAAGAAATTCCTTTATATGGCAATACGTATGCTGTCACCAGATAACAAGTCCTGTGGGAGTTGGAACAAATGACTCAACAGAAGAAGAACATTGCCAGATTGGTCCTTCAAGGAATTATTATACTCGGCATCCTCTGCGGGGGCATGCTGGTGATTGGCGCGTTTGACATTCTTTTGAAGATACAGACAGAGGATCTTGCTGTCCTATTTGGTTCGCTTGTCTTTTCAGCAGTATTGTTGGTAATAGGCGTATATTTGATATACTCGTCATACCTGATGTTGAGACGTAGAGCATTTGCAGTAGCAACAAGGGGAATTCCCACATTGCTGGCAGTATCTATCTCTATCTTTGGTGTGGCTGAACCGGTTATGTCCTGGGCAGACACATTGGCCAGCGAGGAACTATCACGGTATGTCAGGCTTTCCTGTGCCCTTGTGTCATTGCTCGTTTTCTTCTTGGGCGTATCAGTTTTTACCAAGCTCTTGAAGAGACTGTTGGAGGCGGCGAACGTACAGCCCACAAGGGATTTGGGTGAAAGTGGAGACAAGCACACATGTCATGAAGATAAGCGATAGTAGTTATCGATATCTGGAGACACCATACAATGGCACTAAGTTAAGCTGTCAGACGTGCTTGAAACTAGGGCTTGGGAGAAACTGGAGAAACTAGGGACAGCCACGAATGGCGGTTCATAGTATTCCCCTGGGACTTGCTCGGGAGTTATCTATGGTTACTGAAATCGTGTTGTCTCTGGTTGTGGCGTGGTGTGCTGCGTCTGTTGCAGATGAAACGAAAGTCATACTTCCATCCGGTCGTACCTTGTCGCTCAGCGGATCCTGGAAGTCGGCCGACAAGCTGTGGCCCGACGCCGCACTTGTTTTTCCGGATAGTTTCCGAGACGGAGGAGTATCCGTCATCTGCGGCGGTGAACTGAAGCCAAGGGTGATCTACCGACAGCCGTGGGGAGGTCGCGACGGCAACACGCTGGGATTTGTGTTCTCAGACGATTCATCGACGTGCTTCGCCTGGCTGCACAACGCGATGCAGCTCACGGCGATCAATATGAAAGATGGATCGATGAAGTCTCTCTTGAAGCTCCCGACGCACATGTCGGACTACGAAGGACTCAAGCACCCAGATCCGGCCCCGGTGGTCGAAGCGCACCTGCTTTTTCAGGACGGCTCACGCCTCCTGCTGCTCTTGCAGCAGGAGTCGAACGCAGAAGTGCTTTTCTGGCAACGGAGTTTCACGCGAAAAGGCGGTCATCGGCTTGTCTCGATTCCCCAGGAAGGTGTGGCGAAGCTGGACCTTAAATCGGTACCACAGTGGCCGGGGAAAGCTCTTCAGTGGGACTTGGCTCGAAGCCGTAAGGAGATCTACTTTCTCCTCGTCCAGGGCGATGATTATACGTACGGAAACCTGACTGTGCGCCGCCTCGACGGTACGCCGGTCGACAAGCTCGGGCAGCGTGTCCGAATCTACGTATCAAGCATGGCACTCTCTCCAGATGAGAAATGGCTCCTTGTGGAACACGGAACCAGGGAGGAAAGCCCCCAGGACGCCAACGCAAGCTCGACCGTTGTCCGTCGCGGATCTCTGGCCTCCGTTGAAGAAGCCCTTTCGGCGGCCCGTAAGTCCATTTGCTTACTCAGTCTCGTGAGCAACGAAGCCATCGAGATCGCCGGCGACGCGGACGAGGGTTCGTGGGCTCCGGACAGCAAGAGTGTGACGTACCTGCGTGCCTGGGAATTGTGGCATCTCAATCTCTCGGACCTCAAGGAAGAACGAATTGCATGGCGTGAGCCGAGTCGCAAGGGCCATCCAACCTATTATGAACCACCGACATGGTCGCCAGACGGCAAGCGCCTCATCGTCTGCATCGGTGAGGACGCTAACAACGACATTCCGACTTTGCTCCTGGATTTTCCCCGGCACGAGTTCGTTGTCACGCCGGAGTTCCTGCGCGGCGCGGTCTGGGCTCCGATCCCGAGACCATTTGTCGGAGAATAGGGGAGCAACATGGTCACATCTTAAATATTAACTATTCGAATTTGAGTGGTAGGGTGGGCCGAGCCCACCGATTGGTCTGAAAGCGAAAGAGGAAATGTGAGGATATTAAGGATGTTTAACGAATTCTACGGGAGGATACTTATCATGGTAAGAAACGTACGTGATAAATTTCGAAGCTCGCTCTGCTTAATCTTATCCTTACTTCTGTTGATTTGCCTTGCTTCTTGTTATCCTGAATTCAAAAATCCTATTCCTCCACCGGCGGAACTGAAAGCAGACCCTCAAATATTGGGAACATGGGTCAGAACATACAAAGCAGGTCAATCCGAATACAAAGAGCAGTTGTCTATCTTCCAGCGAAGCAACGGGTGGATTGACGCGGTATGGATATACGATATTGACAAGAAAGAGTCCACAGACGGAATTAGCCTGCTTGTTTTGGAAGGCTATAGCGCGTCTGTAAATAAACAGCGATTCTTATGCCTTCGTGTTCGAAAGAGAGATTTCAATTGGGCTGGTCAAAAAAATCGTAGGCGGAGTGATAAGGAAGTTGGAGAGCAGCTTTTTACTGAAAATTGGATTATGGTTAATTATGAAACTCCGAACAACGATGAACTTGTTATAAAGCCTTTCTCTACGCAGAGAGTCGAAGAGCTTATTGAAAAAGGTAGGCTTAAGGGAGAGGTAGTTAAAGAGAAGGAGGGGCTGTTCAGAACGCCAGAACAACCTCTTGACAAAGTCACTGTCACATCATCTTCAGATGAGTTAGCCGAAGTGATTTCCAAAGAAGGCGCTGGAGCCTTCATCTTGGACGACCCGAATGATACCTTTCGAGACATGAATATCCTTGTTTTCTCAAGAAGCAAAACTTGAGTCAGAGGTAGGGTGGGCTTTGGCCCACCGATTGGTCAGCGATTGATGGAGGTAAATCAATGAATATGTCGACGTTTGCCCGGTTGTTGTTAATCGGTGCTATGCTTGCGGCAGGAGGTACAGGTTGCAAACATGATCCTGCCTTACGCGAACTCAACCGGCTTAAGGAGAACGCAATAAAGAAGGGATTCAACGTTGAAGAGCAACGCGTCGAGTTGGCCTTGTCGAAGTGGCAGAACGGTCGCCTGGACAGTGAACCCATTATGCTCCGGGCGGAGTTGGGAAAGCCGATAAGAATGGAGATTAAGAACCTAACATTCTTCACATTCGACGAAGACAAGGACATCGTCGGATTCGGCATAGTCGAGGAGTACGTCGATGCAAATGGCTTGAGAACGACACTGACTGAAGAATATAAGACAACCGGGAATGGGCCATATCCTCCGGATGAAGCGGTGCAGGCCTTTGCCTTCCAAGTCCAAATCCGTGATGCAGGCCAGCGCAAAGACGTGCAACAATGGAATGAATACCTGGAGGCCAAATCACGTGATGTTGAAGCCGGACGGGAATTGCCTCCTGTTGGAAAGGCTTGGCACGTTATGCCCCCTATCTGGATATCCATCCCGGAACCCAACCGCGTAGATGTGTACTTGCATGTTTATGATCGGCAAGGGCACAAGTCCGAGAGAATCGGAGTCAGTAACTCAATTCCGGTCCCTTAATAGGGTAACATGTTAAATGTTAACTATTGCCAATAGTGAATTTAGCGGTAGGGGAATTCGGGGGACGCTTTAACAATTTCCAGGTCCGGCGATGGCGGGACTTTTTGATTTACTATGTGATTATCGAGAAACGACAATTTCTTCGTGTTCCTTCGTGTGCTTCGTGGTTAAGTTTTCGACAGGATTACAGGATAAACCGTGTTAATCGGTGTAAATCCGTGTCTGAGAGAAGAAAAAACACGTTGAAGATTGCCGCGCCGACCTTCGGTCGGCTCGCAATGACCACTCTTGAGTAGATTCCTCGACGGAGTTTACCCTGAATAAGCCGAAGCCCTGAGCGGAGTCGAAGGGGTAGTCGAACGGGCTCGGAATGACAGTCTATGCGATGAATTAAGGCGTCTGGAAATCGCGGCGGTAACGGCGGAGAAGCTCCTTCGTATCGTTCGGGATGATATAGAGCTTTCCCCAGATATGCCTGGTTTGACGTGGGCCGAGGCCGCCGATGCGCGGGTCGGCGTGAATGCACACGATGACACCCTGGAACAGCTCCTGAACGTCCGTCCATGAGGTGGCTAAGATCGCCTTGTTATCGGCGGAGAAACAGCCGATCAGACTATTGGTCGGCACATCCGGGCTGAGCGGGCGGGGATTGACGTCGTCGCGGCTGACGCCGGCCGGGACATAGACCTGCCCGCCCCGGTAGATGGCCTCTTCGGTGCGGCTGGTGTCGCCGAGAAGCGTCATGCCTTTGGCGGTGAAGATGAAGCATTTCTGCCAATACTCGTCCTGGCTCAGCCCGACGAAATCATGCAGGCGGATGCAGGGCTGCATCCATTCGACGTCCACCGGTTTGTCGGTCAGATTGGTGAACGTCGCTTCGAAGAGAATCTCGTCCGCCACGACGGCGAAGCGGTGCGCCACTTCGACGCCGGAGGCCAGCGAGGTCTTGACCTGGATTTCGTGAGGCGATTTCGAGACGATGGTATTGTCCTGGCCAATGGTGGTCTGGTTCCAGGGGCGATGCGTCGAGCCTTTCTTGCAGTACGCCTCCATGCAGTTAATCATCACTGGCTTGGCGCCTAACAGCGGATGCGTTACCGAGAGCATTTGCTTATTGTAATCCAGCGTAATACCCGGATGGGGGGCCGCACTGAGCAGCGGCCTTTGGCCGGACCCCGCACAAGAGCTTAGGAAGATGGCCATGCCCGCCGCGACAGCCAGTGATAGTATCCTGCTTTGTTTCATACAATCCTCGTAATTTTTTTTCGAAGAATTCCGGTTAATTAGCACTGGAAACCATGATATTATTCATCCTTGATGGAGACTGCAAGCTTCCGCTGCCAAGCCCTGCCGGCATGGGTGCAGTTGGCATTCGGTGGCGGTGGGTGGTAGGCTTCCCTGAGGAAGGCATGGCCGACGTGCGAATGGTTCGACAGGCTCACCATCTCCCGTAAGGGATGGCCAAGCCCACTGAGCGAAGTCGAAGGATGGCCATCCCCCCCGTAGGGGCAACCCCATGTGGTTGCCCTGGGCAGGCACATGGGCCTGCCCCTACTTGAGGATGCCACCCGTCAGTTTCTGCCTAAGGCACGCCTAAGGCGGACCGGAGGCCGAAGGGCTTGCCCTGAGCGCAGTCGAATGGGCCTCCTAAGAAGATAGAATCAGCGTGTGCAACAAGCGGGTAGGGTGGGCAAATTCCGTTTTTGCCCACGCGGGTCAGCTACAATATCATTCATCTTACCGGCACGGATTTTCGTACCAGAAGACGCCGAGACCTTTGCCGCCCTCCTGTTCCTCGCAGGCCAGGACGTCGAGGTCGCCGTCGCCGTCGAGGTCCAGCAGCTCCACGAGGTCGTACTTGATTCCCGCAGGGCCGCTGACGTCGTGGGCCTGCCAGTCGCCGTCGAACACGCCCTTTCTGCGGGACAGCCACATCACGCCTGACTTTGGTCCTTTGGCGTTCTCGCAGCTAAAGACGATGTCTTTTGCACCGTCCAAGTTGATGTCCCCGACGACAACGGCTTTGGCCGTACCGGCTTGTTCGGGGTAAGGGATGACGTACTCTTTCCATTGCTGACCCTTCGTATCGAGGCGGCGAAGGATGACAATCCGGCCCGCTTTCTCGGCGTTGGCGGCCGCCAGAACGTCCTGCAAGCCGTCCTCGTCTATGTCGGCCACTGTCAGGAACATCACTTCTTTATCCCGGCAGCCCATGAAATGGTTTGGCCACTCTTTTCTCAGGGCGCCTGCGGCGCCGGGATTTTCGAGCCAGCGGCATGCCCGCAGCGGCCCTTTGCGGTCGGAGGTCAGGATGTCAAGATCGCCGTCGCCGTCCATGTCCACGCTTGCCAGTGACATGATCCAGCCGGCGGGGCTGATGGTGTGCCATTTATAGGCTTGAAGGTCGCGGGCGTTTTCGGGCGCCTCGAACCAGCCGATTCGCGCGTTGGGCGCCTTGGAGCCGGCGATAAGATCCACGCCGCACCGCCCGTCCACCTGCATCGGGATGCAAAACATCCATCGCGTCATGCCTTTCGAGACCGGGATAACCTGCGAGCGCCATTTGGATTCCTGGAAATACTCATCCTTGTTTTTGGGCGCCCAGTGAACAAACACACTCTGGCAGTCGCCTTCGCAGCACGAAACTACATCGACGGCGCCGTCTGCATCCAGGTCAACAAAGACCGCGTCCTCGACCGACGGCGTTTCGCCGGTTGTGACAAAGAGCCATTGGCCCTTTGCCTTCTGCGGCCCCGGATTCAGATAAACCCGGGTCAGTCCTTTTTCCTCCCAACCGGTGGTGATGTCCATGAATCCGTCGCGATTGACATCGGTGAGTTTTACGCCGTCCGCGCCCCGCGCTGTATCATCGATAATGTGGCATTTCCACGGTGATTCTGTTGTCGCGGCCTGTGCGCCTACAGAAATACAGGCCGCCAGCAGAAGCTTGACGGAGGCACGAGTGGAGCGGAAAGCCATGATGGACTCCTTCTAAACTTTCTTGAAGCTGAACGCGTGGGCGTTGGCGTCGATTTTGATTGTATCGCCGTCGGTGAATTTGCCGGCCAGCAGCTCGGCGGCGAGCGGATTCTCCAATCGCTGCTGGATCGTGCGTTTCAGCGGTCGCGCGCCGAAGACGGGGTCGTAGCCCTCCTCCATCACCTGGTCGCGGGCGGCGTCGGTGAATTCGACCTGGATGTTGCGGGCGTTCAGACGCTCGGCCAGGTAGCCCAGTTGAATATCGACGATCTTTCGCAAATTGCCTTTGCCGAGCATGTGGAAGACGATGACTTCGTCGATGCGGTTCAGGAACTCGGGCTTGAAAATCTGCTTGAGCGCATCTTTGACGTGCGCTTCGATTTCCCAGTCGGCGCCGGATTCTTCCGTGAGCTGCTGAATCTGCTGGCTGGCGATGTTGCTGGTCATGATGATGACGGTGTTTTTGAAATCGACGGTCCGGCCTTTTCCGTCGGTCAATCGCCCGTCGTCGAAGACTTGCAGCAGCACGTTGAAGACGTCCGGATGGGCCTTTTCGACTTCATCGAGCAGAATCACCGAATAGGGTTTTCGCCGGATCGCTTCGGTCAGGCGTCCGCCTTCCTCGTAGCCGACGTAGCCGGGCGGCGCGCCGATCAGCCGGGCGACGGAGTGTGGTTCCATGAACTCGCTCATGTCGATTCGCACCATCGCGTGCGGGTCGTTGAACAGGAACTCCGTCAGCGCTTTGGATAGCTCCGTTTTGCCCACGCCGGTCGGCCCGAGGAACAGGAACGTCCCGATGGGCCGATTCGGGTCGCCCAGTCCGGAGCGGTTCCGGCGGACGGCGTTGCACACGGCGGCGACCGCTTCATCCTGGCCGACCACGCGCCGGCGGACCGCGTCCTCCATCTTCATCAGGCGCTCCCGCTCGCCGCTTAATAATTTCGCAATCGGGATTCCCGTCCACTTTGAGACGACGCCGGCGATGTGCTCCTCGGTGACTTCGTTGTGGATGATGGCCCGGTCAGAGCGGCCGATAGCGGCTTCCTTGGCCTCCATCTCTTTCTTGAGATTCGTGATGGTCTCGTATTTCAGGCGGGCCGCGGTCTCGAGGTCGCCTTGGCGCTGGGCGTCTTCGAACTGGTTCTGAGCCTCTTCGATTTTCTTTTTCAGGACTTTGATCTGGTCGATCTCGCCCTTTTCGCCTTCCCACTGCGCGGTGAGCTTTTTATCCTGCTTTTGCAGCTCGGCTAATTGCTTTTCGGCGTGTTGCAGCCGCTCCTTGCTGGCCGGGTCGCTTTCCTTTTTCAGCGCCTCGCGCTCGATCTGCAATTGGACGATCTTTCTGCGAATGCCGTCCAATTCGGCGGGCAGGGAGTCGTTTTCGATCCGCAGCTTGGAGGCCGATTCGTCAATCAAGTCGATGGCCTTATCCGGCAGCCAGCGGTCGGTGATGTAGCGATTGGACAGCGTCGCGGCGGCCACGAGGGCTGCGTCGGTGATTCGGACGCCGTGGTGCGTGTCATAGCGGCCTTTGAGCCCCCGCAGGATGGCGATGGTTTCTTCGACGCTCGGCGGGGAAACGAGAATCGGCTGAAAGCGCCGCTCGAGCGCCGCGTCTTTTTCCACGTACTTTCGATATTCGTCGATGGTCGTCGCGCCGATGCAGCGCAGCTCGCCGCGCGCCAGCGACGGTTTGAGCAGGTTGCCCGCATCGACGGCGCCCTCGGCTTTGCCGGCGCCGACGACGGTGTGCAGCTCGTCGATAAAGAGGATGATCTGCCCTTCGGCGGCGATGACCTCCTTGAGGACGGCTTTGAGCCGGTCCTCGAATTCGCCTCTGAATTTTGTGCCGGCGATCAGGGCGCCCATGTCCAGCGCGATGATTCTCTTATCCTTGAGGCCCGCGGGGACATCGCCGGCGATGATCCGCTGCGCGAGGCCCTCGACGATGGCGGTCTTCCCCACGCCGGGCTCGCCGATGAGCACGGGGTTGTTCTTTGTTCGGCGGTTGAGAACCTGCATGCACCGCCGTATCTCTTCGTCTCTGCCGATCACAGGGTCCAGCTTTCCCTTGCGGGCCATCTCCAGCAGGTCGATCCCGTAACGCTCCAGGGCCTTATACTTGTCCTCGGGGTTCTGGTCCGTTACTTTCTCAGGCCCGCGAATCTCTTTCAGGGCGCTTTGTATCTGTTCGGGCGTGATGGAGTTGAGTTGTAGAATCTCTCGGGCGTCGCTTTGAACCGAGGCCAGGGCTATGAACAGATGCTCGACGCTCAGGTATTCGTCGCCCATCGCGTCGGCCCGGTTTTGGGCGTCCAGAACGACCTGGCTGAGTGCGGGGTCCGGCATGAGCTGGCCGCTGCTTTTGCCCTGCGGCAGCCGGTTCAGCTCGCTCTCGGTCATTTCTCTGATTCGCGGAACGTTAGCGCCAATCTTCTTGAGGATCTCAACGGCAATACCTTCGTCGTCGTTGCAGACGGCGCTGAGCAAGTGCAGCGGCGACATGATCGTGTGCGACCTGGCCATCACGATTTGTTGGGCCGTTGCCAACGCCTCTTGAGCTTTCAACGTCAATTTGTCAAATTTCATCGCGGACCTCTTGCTCTGTGTAAACCAATTGTATGTACCAATACTCTAACGCTTAGCAGGTGCAAATAGCATACCCAGATGCAAGAAAATCGTAATGGCTTGTGGGGTAAAGTGTTATGTTCTTGATGGGGCAGGGTGGATGTGCCAATTTGGCAGTTTTTTCTTTGCGTTGCCGGCGAATTGCAGCGAGATATTTGCGCCTTGTGCGCGGCGCTGATGATGGCGGCTGGGAATTGAGATTGGACGCGGCGCCGGCGAGGGGAACGGTTCAGCCGGCCCGCTCTTTGTCAGAAACGGATTACCCCGGCGCGGAACTTGTGCCCCGCCCCTCAAATGCTTTGTTCGGCTGCGACCGCCCCGGATGAGGATGAGGGTTTATCTGGCCCCCACCCAGCCGGAACTCACGCTGTAGATGAAATTGCCTCTCAGCCGGGTGCTGATGTACACGTTATCGCCCTGGTCCAGATTGACAGCGAACACGGCTTCGACCTTGTCGTTGATCCTGACCTGGACCGCTCCTGATTGTGCCAGCCCCTCACGCAACTGCGGGCCGTACTCCAGGATTTGGCGGTCGGAAAAGCCCGCTCGCCGCATCACCTGGATGACATCGTCGGCGTTGAGGACAAGCACGTTCCGGTTGCTCAGGGGGACGATCTGAATCCCTGTTGCACTGCGCGAACACCCAACCATCCCCAGTGCCAGCAGCAGCAACAGGGTCAACCTGGTTGTTATCCGGCCGGCCGCTGAGTTATACCTGATTGCCTGCAATGCTTTTGTCTCCATCTTGGCTCTTATTTAGGCTGACGCGACATACTGTCGCGAAGGCTCTGTCTGAAATCTTCTTGTTCTTGTACTTGTCCTTGTCCCTGTCCAAATCCTTGTCCTTGTCCAAAGCTCTGGCTTTGTTGTCCAAATCCTTGCTGTTGTCCGAGGCCTTGCCCAAGCTCTTGCCGGAATCCCTGTTGTCCCATTCCTTGTCCTTCGAGCTGGGCCGGTGGGATCGGGGCCCGCCTGGTTGCCGCCGCCGCATCGGGGAATTGGAGTGACCCCTGACTTTGCCGCACGATTCGTGCGGTGACGAACACGGCGATTTCCCGTGAGGCATTATCGTTGTCCGAGTTCTTGAACAGCCCGCCCAGCAGCGGCAGATTGCTGAGACCCGGGACGCGTTTATTCTTTGTACGGGTTCGATTTTCCGTCAGACCGGCCAGCGCTACGGTTCCGCCGTCTTTAATCGTTACGCTGTTGCTCGCCGTTCGCCGGGTGACGACGGGAAGGTCGCTGCCTCGTCCCTTCGGCTGGCTGTCACTGACCTCGACGGCCATTTGCAGCGTCACGTCGTTATTATCACCGACGTGCGGCGTAATCGTCAGCGTCGTGCCGGATTCGATCTTCTCGAATTCCGTACGGGTGAAGAAGAGGTCGTTTTGCGGTCCGAACAGGGCGAAGTTCTCTTCAGTCGTGACGCGAATTTGCGCCTGTTTGCCGTCCTCGGCCAGCACCTGGGGCTTGGCCAGCATGGTGGCTTCTCCGTTTTCCGCCAGCAGGTTCAGGGTCAGCTCCAGGGCGTTGGTGAACGTGTTATCCGGTGAGTATCCCATCTGGACGCCCCACGGCCAGTTGCCGCCGAAGTCCTTGGTCGCGTCGCCGGCCCCGTAGTTGTCCCCGCCGAACAGGCCGGCCTTCATCGTGGGCCAGTTCCACTCGACGCCGAGGTTCAGCAAATCACCGCGCTCCATCACAACGATCCGTGCTTCCAGCAGGACCTGGGCGGGCATGCGGTCGATCATTTTCAGGTCTTCGATGATACGAGCCATCATGGCGGGCGGCGCGGTTACCACCACGGTGTACGTGTTGGTTCCGGTGGGCCCGATTTCAGCCTGGGCGTATTCCCTGAAGGGCGTTGACAGAAGTCCGACAGCGGCTTGCGCCGTGATATAGTTCATTCTCAGACGCTTGGTTTCGCTGACGACGGCGAACTTCGTGTCTCGGATGCTGCCCGAGCAAACCAGATAGTAATACGGCGTTTTCTTGACGATATAAGGCGTGCCGGCCAGCACGATTTCCAGCGCCGTATCCAGCGGGACTCCCTTGAGATCGGCGGTGATCAGGCCCGTGACGTTCTCGTCCGGGATGATCGATATCCCCGCCTGCTGAGCAATGGCCGGCAGCACGTCCATAACAATGTCGCTATCGACAAACGTATTGGTAATAATCGCTTCTCCGGGCGCCGCCGGTCGTGCGCCTGGTCCCGTGACCGCCGGAATGCCCGCTTTCTGCTTGTCCAGAAGTTCCTGCAGCATTCTCTGCATCTTTTCTTCCGGGGTCTCCGTCGTTGTCGGAGGCTGTGGTATCGGTTGGGTCGGCCCCGGTACCGTCACAGAAGGTTCCGTCGTAGGTTTCGGCGCACCCGTCTCCGGCACCGTCACGGTGGGTGTCGTCGTAGGCGGTGCCGTGGTGGTTGTCGTAGTCGGTGTTGGCCGAGTGGTGGTCGGCTGCGTCGTCGTTGCCGGCGGCGGTGTCACACGCGGTTTGACCGGCTCGGCTACTCCGTTCTTAATGATCATATCTGTGACGACGTTCGCAAACGGCATGCTGGGCGGATTGAACGTAAGCCCCGGCTTGGTGGGTGTAAGCTCGCCGGTCCAGCCGTAGGGCACCTGGATGCTGAATTTGCCTCGGGCATCGGTGCTCGCGGAGGAGGTTCCGCCGTTCGTTGCCGTAATCGTCACGCCCTCGATGGCCACACCGCCGATGATCACGTCACCGGCAATGGTGAACATACGCACGGTCCCGGTGAAGACCTGACTCGGCAGGTCCTTGATCGCGGCGGTGAATGGCCGGCTGGGCGGATTGAAGGTATATCCTTCCCGGGTTGGCGTGATCTTGCCTCGCCAGCCGTAATCCACCTCGACTCGGTACTCACCGTTGGTGTCGGTCGTGGCGGGGGGGCCGTCGGGCTCGGCTAATACGTACACGTCCGCGACGGGCTCATTCTTGTTCGAGGTGATGCGGCCGGAGATGACAATCTTCTGCAGCGTCGCCTGGTAATTCTCATTCGTCTGATCCATCATCACGTTGTCGTACTTCACATTGGCCGGCTCGAACTGGTTCCCTTCTTTCATCGGCGTCACGGTGCCGCTCCAGTGGTAATCGACGGTGGCGCTGTACGCGCCGCCCGCGCCGCTCGTGACCGGTTTGCCGGGGAAACCTTTCATGGTCACGCCGGGCACGCCGACGTTACCGGAGATGGTAAAGGTTATCGGCGCCGCGGCGTAATTCTCATTGACCATGTCCTTGGTGACGGCGGAATAGGTCTTGTTCTCCGGCTTAAAGGTGTATCCTTCCTTCATGGGGGCAACGGTGCCGCTCCAGTCATAATCGACGGTGACGCTGTAGCTGCCGTCCTTGCCGGTGACGGGATTGCCCGGCAGGCCGTTCATTTCCACGCCTTCCAGCCGGGTTGTACCGGAAATGGTTACCCGGATGACGGCGGCATTGTAGTTCTCGTCCGTCCGGTCGCTGTTGACCTTGGTGTAAATTTTGCTCGCCGGGGTGAAGGTATGTCCGGGCTTGGTCGGCTCCACCGTGGCGCTGAAACCGTAGTTGACGGTGACACTGTAGAAGCCGTTCAAATCCGTGACGGGATTGCCGGGCAGACCCTTCATTTCGACGCCGTCCATGCCGGCCGTGCCGGAGATGACGTACGTCAGCGGTGTGGCTGCGTAGTCCTGATTGGACTGCGTTTCGATCACGTTAGGATAATCCGTATAGACCGGGCTGAATTCGTATCCCTCTTTCTTCGGGGTCACGGTTCCGCTCCAGCCGTACTTGACTTTCACGCTGTAATTGCCTCCCGTTCCGGTCGTGGGGTTACCCGGCAGACCCTCCAGGACCGCGCCCTCGACTCCGGCCGAACCGGCAATCAGCAGCGTCTTCGGCTCGCCCGTATAGTCCTGGTTTGCCTGATTACTCTTGACGGCGGGATACCCTTTGTTGGACGGTTTGAACTCGAAGCCATCCTTGATGGGCGTGACGGTGCCTTGCCAGCCGTACTCGACGGTCGCGCTGTACGTGCCGTCGCTGCCGGTTACGGGATTGCCCGGCAGGCCGCTCATCTCCACACCCTCCATATTAACCTTGCCTGAAATGGTGTAGGTGATCGGCGTGGGCTGGTAGTCTTCATTGGCCATATCGCCGGTCACGCTGGAGTAGATCTTGCTGGCCGGATTGAAGGTATAGCCCGCCAGCTCCGGTGCGACCGTGCCCTTCCAGCCGTAGTCAACAGTGGCGCTGTAGAAGCCGCTGGCGTCGGTAACGACAGGTGCACCCGGCAGGCCCTTCATGGTTACGCCGCTCATGCCGGCCGACCCGGAGATCGTGAATTTCGTCACGGTTCCTTGCCAGGCCTGGACGCTGGTGTCCACAGTGCAGAGCAGAACGATACCGATAACAATTGCACCGCCCGATAATATTTTGCCGATTTTTTTCCTCGCCATAAGTCAACGTCCCTTTCTGCTGCCATAAGCTGGCACACTTACGGCCCTTCCGCCTTGTATCGGCATTTGAGCCGTTTTCTTTAGCAAAAAATCTCTTTGCCAGTTCGTTACCATTTGACCTCTACCTTCTCTCCGAGTTCTGCTTGTGTTCCCAATGTCCGAACGACCCTCTGGTCCCCTTCAACGGAGACCTGTATGAGTTTAGGGCAATATGCGTATGTCTTGGGAGCGTATTCGAGGCGCGCCATCAGGATGTACGTGTCGGCGGGCAGAGCGGAAAAATCCATCACCCCTGAAAACTGCCTGGTTTCGAACGGCAGCATCAGACTCGGGTCGCCGCTGAGAAATATGCTTGCCCTGGGTATTCCCCCCGCTCCCGTGGTGGGTATGACCGCCGCTTTGGCCGTGATGGGCGTGAAATGAATCGTCTTGAAATTGCCGAATCGGGCTGCAATAAGAAAATTGGACTGCCCTAAATCCTGGATATCAACCCTCAGTCCCTGGGCATTAGGGTCGGCCGGAATATTCGTGTTTCGCACGCAGATGGGCATGGTAGTAACACCGGCTCTCTGGCCGTCAGGATAGGTACCCCATAGAGCCAGCAGGGTATAATAGCATGGATGGGTCGCCGACGGATTCGGCATATTGGCGATCACCTGCAAGTTTTGCCGTCCCCCTTCGCCCTGAAGGGTGAACTGCTCGGGCACGACTTTGAGCCACCCCGTGCAATCCAGGTCTTGTCCCCGCACGTCACCGACGACGGTGCTCTGAAGGTACGAGGGTAATCCCAAAGCCACCCGAATGTTGACCGTCTCGCTGGCGGCATTGAAAACTTTTATCGTTCCGGTCCGCACGGCCCCCGGCAGACCGTCTATCACGATTTCCCCGGGATCCAGGTCCAGCGGCGCATCGGCCGCAACCTGTTTGACCTGGGGGTCGCCGGCAAAATCGATCTCTTTTTCCACCCTTTTTGTGGGCCGGCCATCCACGTACGTCATTCCTGCGACCTTGTATTTTCCAGCGGGAAGAGATTTGTGGAGGCTGGCCTTCAAGTTCAGCTTGGCCCCGGGAATAATGCCGGTTTCCGTAAACTCCGTCGTTGTGATGACGCGCCAGTGTCCACCGGAGAAGGACCAGACTCTCACGACGGGCCTGAGCCTGGAGAACGTCTCACCGTTGTTCTCCATCCTCATGGAGACCAGGGTCGTGGCCTGACCGGCTCCGCTTGCCTGAACGAACTCCATCCCGACGTCGGTGGATTCCACTTTGGGCCGCACGGACCTGCCTTCTATCTCAACGACAACCGGAACAAGAAATCGCACGTCCAGGACCACTCCCGTCAGCTCCGGCCTGGGCCGTATCGAGGCAAGGATCCCCGCGGTGTAAAATCCGCGAATGCCGCGCGGAACCCTCAGGGTCAGCTCCAGGGGCAGCACCTGCAGCGGGTCCAGCGTTACGCTGTTGCTATTCATGCGTATCCAACTGCTACACGAAGAGAGCTTTGACACGTCGCCCGTGTTCGGGTCATTCGGGTCAACGATGGCCCACGATCCTTCTTCCGACTGAGTCAGCTCGACCATTCTCAGGTCGATGGTATGCATTTCGTTGGGATCGGCGTTTCGGATTCGAACAAGGGATTTGATGATCTTGCCCGGTGTGACCTGCAGCTCGACCTTCATCGGCTCGACGGTGAACTGCGCGAACGCGGGCCCGGCGGAGGCCAGAAGGGCCGCCCCAATGACCGCCATCCAAATGGCCCTGGCTCGACTCGGCCCTGTGTTTCCGACGGGCCGCCCCGGCTTTCCCCCGACGCGATTGTTCATCGCTGCGCTATCGAGACGGGAATCCTTTCTGTGGTTCATGTTTCGCATTTGACGCCTCCCAATACTAAGAAGTCAAAGTGACATCTCAAAAAACGCCGATTGTTACGAAATCCTGGAACCTCCCCCTGCGGTCAATCTCCTCGATTCTGCGGTTCTCACATTTTCTTCGGCACTTCGATGTCCTGACTTCTTACAATTCCCCATAAAACACTACCAAACACCGTTACCGGTAATCCTATACCCTCTTGAGTAACTGGCTGCCCTCCCTTCCGACAAAGGCATCTACAACTCACGTATATCCCTCACGAGATATTGCCAATTCTATCATTTTCAATAATGAATGTCAAGTCCAAAGTACCCAATTTGCCTATTTTAGTATGCGGAAGTGAATAATTCACCCGCGAACCGTAAGTCCAAGAATACATGCGAAAGGACTGTTACTATGCGCTCCTGGAAGCTTCTGAATGTCCCAAAATGGCGCACATCCGGACGGCCATGCGAAAGGGTGCCGCATGCGGAGCAAATTTTTTGCACCTTGCCATCGCGCGATCCGCACGGATCGAATAGCAACATGCGTGAGAAATTGTCATTCTCACTCTTGTCATGCTGAGTCCTTCGACTTCGCTCAGGGTAAACTCCGCGAAGCATCTGAGACTCGAACGTAAGAAAGAGATTCTTCACTGCGCTGCGCTCCGTTCAGACGCCGTCCTGAGCTTGACGAAGGAATGACGTCGCGAGCTTCTCAAACGCGCTCTAAGAGAAAACCGTCTTTTTTTCAGAAGAGTCATAACTTTGCCTGAACGGCCAAAAAATGAAGGGAGGGATGAACTCGATTCATCCCTCCCTTTTCCTTCAGTTGCTCTTCATTGCGTTATGAAGAGGGAGTACTACACATTGGGCTTCGCCGTTACCTGAAGGCTGCCGAGTACCACTTCATCACCCGGGGTACCCTTGTAGAGTCTTGCCTTCCAAACCTTGAGGCAGACTTCGGCTTCATGCCAGTCGCCGTCGCCGGCGACGATCTCGCCACTGTTATAGAAGGTGCCCCAGTTGCCGCCGTCGATCACTGCTTCACCCGCTGTGTTCTTGACGAGGTTTCCGCCGAGCTTCACTTCGAAGTTGGCTCTGACTCTGAACTTCTCGCAGTCCAGATAGCAGGGGAAATCGCCGCCGCCCTTGCCAATATCGCCGCAGTCAACTTGTTCCAGGATGATCTTCTTGTCGTCGCACTTCTCAACCTCGACCCACATACCCAGAGACATCTTCACAGGCATGGTGCAAACGACCAGCGCCTTGTACTCGAATGGCCAGCGGACCTTTTGATTCCCGTCCACCTTGACCATCTTGTTCCCATCTCTGCCGAAATAGAACTCTTCCAAAGCTGCTTGTGCTACACTGGCCAGCAGAACAACTGCCGCCATCGCAATCAAAGTCTTTTTTACCATTTTCGTTTCCCTCTCTTAACATTCGCTCCGAAACTAAGGCCCATCAGAAGGGCCCGCAGAGCTAATTAAGGTTCCTTCACTCAGGCAAAACCATTGCCCGAGACACAATCATTGGGCGAGAGACTCACCGGCTCCGTGATCCATGCCCGCCCTGTCGCGGTGCCGAAGCCTTGTTTAGGGTAACGATTTCAAATCTCCGACCTAACATCGTCGATTCTCGATCGTGCTACCGCCTCAAGACCAGGCCGGCTTCTTTCGGCGGCCCGCAAGCGCCTTGGCGCCTGCAGCTTATCAACTCTTCACTACCCTCACACACCTCCTTTCTCCCGCGTCCTGTACCTAAGGAAGGGGGTCTTCAGTCTTGGACAGCAAATATCTATCCACAATCCTGGGCATATATAATGACTGACGATAACAATACCGAGTTCACTTCTTTCCTTCCTTACCGGCTCAGACTACACCGGCGGCGCTATTGTGAACGTAAATACTCCTGAGTATTCTCCCGCCGGGCCCATCACCTTCGTGAGGACTTTTACATCCACCACGATCTTGTTGGAGCCCGTCGCCGGCGGAGAAATAGCCACGGGTTTCTTCATCGCGACGAATCCTTGCGTTGCCGACGTTCTAACAAGGATGTTCTCAGCTTCTATCGAAGCACCATTTCGATGCTTCAGCGACGTGGTCGAGACGTAGATGGGGCCCAGCTTGCAATTGGTGTCCACGTTCACGGTGAATGCGGCATCGACCTGATGGGGTTCCGCCATAGCCGTCCCAAGGTCAAGGCTGTCCGGCGTGGTCGATACGATAAGGAACGGCTTCTCCTCGTTCGCCGGTTGCACCGCCGAGGCTGTTGCGGCCATTCCAAACAACGCCGCGGATACCAACGCCCAGGTGACTACTCTTTTCATCGTTACCTCCCCCCCAAAACGTCCCTTCAGAACGGTTCGTTCGCCGCAATGCACGTACGGCGAGACGCTCAGCCCGCTCAATCCGTTGGCTTCGGGCGAGTCCGTTTCTGATCCTGATATTGCCCGGCATCATCTCCGTTGATGCCGACTGTCGCTGCGAAACTAAGTTTCGCGAGCAAGACAAAAGTGGAGGTGGTGTACGGAGGGAATTGTGTGACTTCTTTTCATCATCTCCTCACCGTCACTATCCTCAACATCCAAAACAGCGCCAGAACAACCGCGCTGAAAACGCAAAGTTTTGCCGCTGAGTACGCGCAATACACAACAGCTTACTCTGCCAATTACCCAAGTTTACCAGTTTTATTTTTTTGTGTCAACAGGATTTTCAAAAATTATCACTTTTTCTTTTTTGCACAGTCCCGTTTTTATCTATTTTACCTAAGCCACCAACAGAAGTCAATCCCAAAAATCACAAGATTCTGAGTTGATGAGGATTTATTTTTCAGCGTTCTTTGTATTGACCCGCTTGAATCCCTTAACGATGGCGCGAAGATCTCAAAGCCCTTTGCTTCTGACGGTTCTTGGGAGGGGGGCTGCGGCTGGCTGTTTCCCGTCCGGCAGCCGGCACCTGAAGCAATTCTACGGCTTTCGTAAAGTCTTATGTAACAAGGGGATAGGTTGCGACAGGCACATCACTGAGCGGGTATGGATATGACCTGCCGGGGCTGGGCCGATCAATCCTCGCGTGCGGAACGGCTATTTGAAGTGCTCCTGCGCAAGTATGCCGGCAGCCTCGTGAACCGCTTTGCTGACCGGCGCCGAGAGGCCGGGATTCACCCCATCGGTGCCGCCGGAGACCTGGCAGGCCATCACAATGACTTCAATGCCACACAGATTCCGCAGTTCGCGAAGAAGGTTTGACGTGGGTATCTGGTGCATAGAGAAGTCGTCGAGTTTGATTTTCGGTAGAGCATCGATGTCGAGCCAGAACAGCTCGCCCGGCCGGCGGCCGCAGTCCATCGCATCGACAATGACGATTTTCGATGGTTTCCTCTCAGATAATATCGTATCAAAGAGAATCTCTCGAACAGAGCTGCCGACGTCGAGCACGCACACGCTGTCGGGAATCGTAAAATTCTCGCGGAGCCTTTGAGCCACGGCCGGCCCAAATCCGTCGTCTCCGATCAGGACGTTGCCACACCCAAAAATCAGAATCGATTTGTCGTACCACTCGGGTCCCACAGTTCAGTTCCGATCAACGTGCGAACGAAGCCATTGATGATTCAGTCGGCGGCGTCGGCCTGGCCCAGCAGTTCAGCTACTTTCTGCCGGAGAAGATCGAAATCGACGGGCTTTTCCAGAAAATCAGTTACGGGAAGCCAGTCTTCGTCGATGTCCTTGGCGCCGAATCCCAAAGGGAACTTGGTGTTGATGGCCGTCAGCATGAGGATTGGAATATCCTTGAGATTGTTGTTCTTGTGTCGCATGAATCTCGCCAATTCGAATCCGGCCGACGGATCTTCGGGAAACATCACATCCAGGACCACCAGGTCCGGATGCCTGCTCTGCATGCTCTGCTTCGCGTCACCCGTATCCAGCTCGATATGAACCTCGTGTCCTTCCTGACGCAGGACCACCGCGGCGGTGTGGGCGAAATCCTCGTCGTCATCCACAATCAAAACGTAAGCCATTTGCTTTCTCCTTGTTCAAGGGTTTTCTGAACGGTTCTCCGGAGCGGGGAACGTCAGCTCGAATTGGGTGCCGGAGCCGAGCCGGCTCTGGACCCGGATGCGAATCCTGTACATCTCGGCGACGTGTTTGACAATGGCCAAACCCAGGCCGGAGGATTCCTTATTGTGCTGTACGGCTTCTTTGGTGCGGTAGTGCTCTTCGAAAATGTGAGGCAGCTTGTCCTGGGCGATACCTATTCCGTTGTCTGCAATCGTGATGACCGCTTCGCCGTTCGGCTCTCGCCGGCAGCCAATATGGACCAGACCGTTTTTATGGGAATAGACCACCGCGTTGGACAGCAGATTGATCAAGAGCATCTTGAAGTGATCTTCGGCGCCGACCAGCGCGACGGGGCGGATATCTGTTTTGAATGTGACGCCGCGCTCACGGGCGATGGGGTCAACCTGGGACATGCACCACAGCAGCAGGTCGGTCGAGACGATCCGGGTTTGGACGAGGGCATCCTGGCTCGTCGAGCTCAGGTTGGCCAATTGCAGCATCTCCTGAATCTCGGCGGTCAGACGGCGGCATCTTGCCGAGATTCGCTGGACGATCTGCATGGCCTCGTCCGGGACGTTGCCGCAGTATCCCCTTTCGAGCAGTTGCGCGTTGGAATAGATGGCGGCAAAAGGGGCTTTGAGCTGATGCGTTGTGGCCAGCATGTGCCGGGAGCGTTCCTCCTGAGCGGCCACGAGGCGGCGGTTGGTTTCGGCCAGCTCAAAATCCGTCTGGCGCACGGCCGACGAGAGGTGAGAGGCCAGATACCACACGGCGATCCATATCGCGATGGTAAGAAAAAAGTTCAGAGCCAGCACGCCCAGCACCGATGGCGCATCCCGGTCAAAGGGCGATTCGGCAAAAATACTCATGGCCGGCAGCAGCTTCAAAATGTACTCGGCGACGATGCACGCGGCGAACATGGCAATCGCCATGGCCGTCACGATCAGACTTTGTCTGCGGGGGAAGAATACGCAGGAGACGACGATGTGAAAAAGATAGGCGAACGCTATGTTCGTCTTCAGGCTCCCGACAAAATAGACCACCGCCGTGAGGACCAGCAAATCGACGATGATCTGGCCCCAGAGATTGACCATCGTTGTGGTGGACGGTAGCATCCTCAAGGGGTGCCTGGGGATGGCTTTTCCCGGGTAGGCTGTGCCCGCGGGCCGGGCCCCTTCGACCTGGCTCGGGCCGGGCTTAAAGTCTGCCACCCGTCGTGCGAAGTACAGGAAAACAAGATTGCTCGCCGTCAAAACCGCCGCCGTTACGAAGGGCCATACACCGGGGGAGCGCAGTCCGAAATAGCTGATTAGCCCGGGGAAAAAACCCAGGGTACCATAGCACATAAGGATTGCGATGACCAACCACCTGAGCTGACAGAACCACGATACATTCTGTGCCAGCAAAGCCTGCGATAACGGCTTTTCCGAGGTCCTGCCGACCCCGTTCTGCTCTTCACCCGAAGACGGGGGGACGGGAAACTCCTCAGCCATCGGCAATTCGTAAGTAGCTGCTTGGATACTTTTATCCGGAACCATAGGACACAAGCTCTTCCCACACTTTCTCAGGCGGTCGTCACAATGTTCTATAGCATGGTTCTGCCGGTCTGTCAAGCAGGCGCATACCCACTTCCGGCAAAGCAGACGCTGCTCTTCCATGTGAGCTGCATCAGCGGCCTGTCAGCTTACCAGTTGGCCAGAGTGTCGATGACTTGCCCCCGGGCGTTTCGGACCTCGATCTTTACGGCAATGCTGCCGTCCAGTTTGTGCGTCGCGCAGGACAGGCACGGGTCGTAAGCGCGGATCGCCATCTCAACCTTGTTGAGCGTACCCTGGTCGTATTTGCCGTTCTTGATCAGGGTTTTCGCCGCCTGCTTGACGGACATATTGATCGGGGCGTTGTTATGGGTCGTGCCCACAATCAGGTTGACGTTGGTGACCAGCCCTTCGGCATCGGTTTCGTAGTCGTGGATCAAGGTGCCCCTGGGCGCCTCGACGCATCCGATACCCCTGGCCGCCCGCGGCTTGACCGGCACGCGCGTCTGGGTGCTCGTGATCTCGGGGTCATTGAGCATCTCGATGACCTTTTCGGCGTTGTAAAGCAGCTCGATAAGCCTGGCCCAGTTGTACAACAGCGTAAGCTGAGAGGGCCGGCCGAACTTGCTCCGGAATTCTTCGAGCTCGGCCTGCGCCAGCGGCGTGCTGATCCGGTCACAGACGTTGATACGCGCCAGCGAGTTGGTCCGGTAGATTCCCGACGGGCTGTCGAGGTCCATGGAGAATTGGCCCCATTTCTTGGCGTACGGGAATTTCAGATAGGTCCAGGGTTCGACGTGCTCGCCGATGTAGTCGGTGTACTGTTCGTATGGGAACTCTTCGTAAGAGCCGTCCGGCTTCATCAGGCGCGCCTTGCCGTCGTAGAGATCGAGGGTCCCGTCGTCGGTGACCGTACCGAGAAATCCCGTATTGATGACGCCTACCGTCTTAACGGTTTCCAGATACTTCGGGAAGATGTTTTCCTTGGCGAAGGCCATCGCAAATTTGGCGAATTCCAGCACCTCGTTCGCCATGGGAACAAGCTGCTTGCGTTCGTCCTCGGTCAAAGGCTTGCTGAATCCGCCGGGGACCGCCGTGACCGGGTGAATGCTCTTTCCCGAAATGATATTGAGCATTTGCGAGCCGAGATGGCGGTTGCGGACGACCCGTCTGCCTATTTCGGGGTTTGCCTGGGCGATGCCGATGACGTTCCTGACGGAGTAGTCGCTGTCCGGCCCCATCACGTAGTCTGGCCCGGACAGGAAGAAGAAGTGCAGAATGTGCTCCTCGGTATAAGCGACGGCGTTGCACAGCTCCCGCAGCTTCCGGCCCGCGCTGGGCGGGGTGACGCCGAAGACCGCGTCGTTGGCCTTGGCCGAGGCCAGATGGTGCGACCAGGGGCAGACGCCGCAGATGCTCGTGACGATGCGGGGAAGCTCTTCTACGGGCCGTCCGATGCAGAACTTCTCGAAGCCGCGAAGCTCCACCACGTTGACGAAGGTGTCTGTGACGTTGCCGCTGTCATCCAGGTTGATCGTGACCTTGGCGTGGCCCTCAATGCGTGTTACAGGATAAATCGTAATCGTCTTCATCAGTATGTCTCCTTGTTAGCTGGGGCGTGCAGGCAGCGGCCTGAGCCGGTTTTGACCACCAATGTACCTGTTCAATAGCGCCCGTCTGTCGGGGACCTGTTTGGCGTCCAGCCCGATCGACGAAATCGCGCTCATCATATCCACCAGCGGGTTGGCGCCCTTTCGGATCGGGCCGAAGCATCCCCGGCAGGGCATGTAACCCTTGATGCAGCGTGGGACGGTCGTGCCGTTACCGCTTTCCTTGTGGCCGCAGCCGGCCAGGGTGACCGGTCCCAGGCACAGATACCCTTGCTCCATATAGCAGCGGGTGTTTTCCCAGGGCTGGCCCTGCTTGAATTCGACCGAGTCCAGGGTTCTTTTGATCTGGCCGCCCGCCGCTTTCTTCTCGCGTTTGACCGGACACTCATCACAGACGCTTCGCTCGTCCAGCTTGAAGGGCTTGCCCTGCAGGAGACACGTGATCGCCTTGACCACCAGGTCGGGATTAGTCGGACAGCCCGGAATGCTGACGTCCACGGGCACGACCTCATCCACGGCGTACACCCGATCCAGCAGAGGCGGCAGGTCCTTGCTGGGTGTCTCGGCGGCGTCGGTCGTCTTCGAGTCCCGGTAAACCTTCTGGTACAGGTCCGCCAACGGGAACATATTGGCCATAGCGGGAATCCCGCCATAGCACGCGCAAGAGCCTAAAGCGATCAGCGTCTTGCACTTTTTCCTCATCTCCAGGGCAACGTGCTTTTCCTTTTCGGTCCGCACGCCCCCTGAGATGATGCCCACGTCCGCTTCGGGAATCTCCATCTGGCTCTTTTCGCCCGTCTGGCCGAGGTACTTGTGGTCCATCAAGACAGGCATGTGGACAAAGTTGAGCTGGCCCAGCAAATCGAGAAGCGGCTCCCCGATGTCCAGTATTGTGACCTCGCATCCGCCACAGATGTTCAGCCATTCTTCTGCTACTTTAACTGCCACGGTACTGCCTCCTTTCTGAGGATTCTGAACGAATTTTCGATTTATGATTTGCGATTGTTTTTCAATCGGTCCGGCAGACCTGCCGGATCAATCGCAAATCGCCAATGATTTTACCGTCAGCCGCTCTTTTTCCTGGCAAGCTGCTGCTCGATCTTGTCCAGAAGAGCCTGCGGCTCGATGCCTTTCTCGATATAATCATCCACGGGCAGAAACTTCGGGTGGATACGCTGGCCCGGGATGTCGAAGCCGGTTTGTTCCCGCATGGAGGTCAGCATCAGAATAGGAATTTTATCGAAGCGCGGGTCCTTCCTCATCTTTCTGGCAAAGATAAACCCCTCCGCCCCCTTTCCCATCATCACGTCGAGGATGATGGCGTCCGGCGCTTCATTCTCCATTTTGGTCCATCCTTCGTCCGAGCTGTAGGCGGAAATCACGTGATACTGCCTGGCTTCGAGAATCACCTTCGTGACTTCCACGAAATCCGGGTCATCATCGATAATCAGTATGCTTGGAGCACTCATATCTTTCTCCCTTCTCGATTTTCAATGCCAGATGCTCGATACGTGGCACGGGCTTCCAGCCCGTGAACACACGGCCAAGATGGCCGTGCCACATCGAGTATCGAGCATCCACTCATGCTTAGCCCACCACAGCCTCGGTCGCGACGCGCCGCGTGTAAAGGAGCACTTTTCCGTCTTCGGTGCAGCGTTGGACTTCGAAGCCTTTTTCTCTGTACTCTTTTTCCACCTCGGCGGCTTTGTTCTCGTCGTCGTACGGCTGGCCGTCCCACATGAATTTCCTGCCGTCGAAGAAGCGTGCTCGTTCTGCCATATCTTAAAATCCTGATTCTCGATACCAGATTCTCGATACTCGATGCTCATCGAGAATCCAGAATCGAGCATCGAGTATCCACAATTCTCAGACCTTGTACGGGCTGGGTCCTAACGCCCGGACCGCCTCGGTCATTTCTCTTGCGATCTCGGCGAACCGGGGGCCCTCGGAGGCCGAGACCCATTCCAGCCTGAACCGCTCGGGCTCCAGGCCGAAGTCTCCCAGCATCAGCTCAATCGCCTCTTTGCGGTTCTCGGCCTTGACGTTGCCTTCGAGGTAGTGACAGTCCCCGAGGTGGCAGCCGCATATCAGAACGCCGTCGGCGCCTTTGGTCAGCGCGTCGATGACCAGGTTCGGATGGACCATCCCCGAACACATCACGCGGATAATCCGCAGGTTCGGCGGATACTGCTGCCGGGATACGCCGGCCAGGTCCGCCCCGGCGTACGAGCACCAGTTGCAGCAGAACGTTACGATCGTCGGTTCATATTGTCCGTCTGACATACCGTACTTACTCCTCGTAGGGGCCAGCCCGCGTGCTGGCCTTGGTAGGATGGGCAACTCGTTGCCCATGCTGTACAGCCTACCGTCTCAAAACGCGACGCGTAAGACAGGGTGGCAGGCTCAAAGGCGGAGCCTTTGGGCATGGCCGACGCGTGAGAAGCCATCCCCAAGCTGCGCTTGAGGATGCCACCCATCTCATTATTTTCAGAAAATCGTGAAACCGATTTTCTGAAATAATCGTAGCCTGATTTCAATTTTGCAGAACTCCTTATTAGTATGCTTCTTCCAGTGCAGCGGCGACCATGGCGCCCAACTGTTCGAGCCGGAAGCCGGCAATGTAAATTCCCTTCTTCGGGCACGTGGCCTGGCAGACCCCACAGCCTTTGCATAAGGCGGCGTCTCGCTCGACCGTCTTCTTGATGCTGCCCTGGTACATATATTCAACGAGCGTCAGCGCCTTGTAGGGACACGGATCGATGCAGTAGGCGCACCCGTCGCAGTTCTCGTCCACGATTTGCGATATAGTGGCCTCCAACTCGATCTGGTCTTTGGACAGGATGGTCGCGGCGCGTGCGGCGGCGGCGCCGGCCTGGGCGATGCTTTCCTCGACGGCTTTGGGGCAGTGGGCCAGGCCGCACATGAAAATCCCGTCCGTGGCGAAATCGACCGGCCGCAGCTTCATGTGCGCTTCGAGGAAGAACTTGTCCTGGTTGAGCGGTATCTTGTAGAGCTTGCCCACCTGCTCGGCGCTTTGGCCCGGCACGATAGCAGCGGCCAGCGCGACCGCGTCGGCGTCTATCTGAATCGGCATGTTCAAAACGGGGTCGTCGCAGCAAACGAGCAGGCTCCCATTCTGAGCCGATACTTGCGGCTTTTTGTCTTCGTTGTAGCGGATAAAGCGCACGCCTTTGCTTCTGGCCTCTCTATAGTATTGTTCCAGCAGGCCGTACGTCCGCATGTCGCGGTACAGGATATAGACGGCTGTTTCCGGATGCAGGTCCTTTATGGCGATGGCGTTCTTCACGGCCTCCGAGCAGCAGACCCGGCTGCAATAGGGCCGTGCCTTCTCTCTCGATCCCACGCATTGAATCATCACGATGGATTTGGCCTTCTGCAGCTCGGGCTTATCGTCGTGGATCCATTCTTCCAGCGTTCGCTGGGTAATGACGCCGGGGTGTTGGCCGTAGAGGTATTCGGCCGGTTTGTATTCTTCGGCGCCGGTGGCGACGATGACCACGCCGTGCGAGACCTGTTTACCGTCGCCGTTGTGCTGTATGGTGGATTTGAAGTTGCCGACGGATCCCTCCACCGCCGACACGACGCTCTCCATATAAAGGTGGATATGAGGATGCGACTTGATTCGCTCGATGGTATCGGCCAGTTTCTGCTGGAGATCCTCGCCGCCGGGAAGACTGTATATATGCCTGGCGTTTCCTCCTAACTGCTTTTCTTTTTCCACTAAATGGACCTTGAAGCCCTGGTCCGCGAGGTTGAGCGCCGCCGTCATTCCGGCGATTCCGCCGCCGATCACGAGCGCCTCGTTGTTGACTTTCAGGCTTCCCTTTTGCAGAGGCTCCAGCATTCGGGCCTTTGCCACGGCCATTCGGACAAGGTCTCTGGACTTCCGCGTGGCCTGCTGGGGCTCGCGCATGTGCACCCACGTGCACTGGTCGCGGATATTGGCCATCTCGAAGAGGTACTCGTTCAGGCCGGCTTCCCGGCAGGTGTCGCGGAACAGCGGCTCGTGCGTCCTCGGACTGCACGAGGCGACCACCACGCGGTTGAGGTTGTGCTCCGCGATGACCTTGCGCATCTTCTCCTGAGTGTCCGTGGAGCACGTATAAAGATTGTCTTCGGCATAGACGACGTTCGGCAGGGTTTTGGCGTATTCGACTACCGCCGGGACGTCGGCCACTCCGCCGATATTCCTGCCGCAGTGGCAGACAAACACGCCGACGCGCGGCTCCTGGCCGTTCACGTCCTTCTGGGGCGGATATTCTTTGTGCGTGATGAGCGTGCCTCGTTGTTCCATCAGAAGCGCCATGGCCTTGGCCGCACCGGCGGAAGCCTGCGTGACGGTTTCCGGTATGTCCTTGGGGCCGGTGAAAGGCCCGCAGACATAGACCCCCGGCCGGGAGGTCTCGACGGGCGCCAGGCCCTGCGTCGCCGCAAAACCGTGCTCGTCGAGGTCGATCCCGAACGTCTCGGCCAGCTCGCGAACGGCGCGCGGCGGCCGCAGCCCGGTGGACAGGACCACCATATCGAATTCATCTGTTGTTATTTCGCCGTCGGACTCCTGCTGATACGTGATTTTCAGGTTCTTCGTCCGCGGGACCTCCTTAATCGACGAGGGCATGCACCGGACGTATTTGACGCCGATCTCTTTGGCCCGCTCGTAGTAGGCGTCGAAACCTTTGCCGTAGGCCCGCATGTCGATAAAGAAGATCGTGCAGTCCAGGTCGGGCTCGTGCTCCTTGGCGATGATGGCCTCTTTGGTCGCGTACATGCAGCAGACCGAGGAGCAGTAGTTTCTCTCCACGTCGCGCGACCCGACGCACTGAATCCATGCGATCTTTTTCGGATGCTCGTGGTCGGAGAGCCGAAGGACCTTTCCCATGAACGGCCCGCTGGCCGAAAGCAGCCGCTCGAATTGCATGCTCGATATGACGTTCGCAAAGCGCGAGTATCCCAGCTCCTTTTTCACATCCGGATCGAAGTGCTCATACCCCGGCGCCAGAACGACCGCGCCGACGTTGACCTGCTCGATTTGGTCTTCCTGCTCGTAGTCGATGGCCCTGGCCTCGCAGAAGTTCTCGCAGGATTTGCAGACGTCTTTGAGAAAGTGCATGCACGTAGTGCGGTCGATCACGGCGACCTTGGGGATCGCCTGCGGGAAAGGGATGTAGATGGACGAGCGCGGAGATAGTCCCATGTCGTAATCGGACATAATGGGTCTTGGCTCGTTGGCCGTGATTGCGGACAGGTCCACCGCGTCCGTTGGGCAGACCACCTTACACGCGCCGCAGGCGATGCAAATAGGGGAGTGCTTGTCGTAGGGGACGGCGACCTTCCGGGTCGAGCCCCGATTGACAAAATTGATGGCGCCCACCCCCATTCTTTCCTCGCAGACTCGGGTGCACAGGCCGCAAAGGATGCAGTCCTCGTTCTTTTTCGGGAAGCGGGACTCGGTGACGCCCATCTGCTGCGCCATGGCCTTTATTTGGGGCGAATCCGGGCAGCGGGCCAGCAGCAGCTCGGCCATGATCCGGCGGGTCTTCAGCACCCTTTCGGTGTCGGTGCGCACAACCAGCCCGTCCTGGGCGGGATACACGCAGGAGGCCTGAATGACCGGGCCGCGACGCCCTTCGATTTCGACTAAGCAGAGGCGACACGCGCCGTAGGGACTCAGCGATTTGTGGTAGCAGAGTGTGGGGATGCGAATGCCCAGTTTCTCGGCCGCCTGCAGGACACTCGCCCCTTCCTGAACGTCAATCTTCTTGCCGTCGATTGTCAAACTAATCATTTTCCGTCCGTCTCTCTCGTATCAAAATGATAAACTGAGCCATTGGTCTTGTGCTCGAATAGAAAGTCGATCTCCGGGTGGCCCGCGACCAGTGCGCGGAGGGTCTCGTAAACATCGCCCATGGGTTTGCAGTCCGGGTGACTGGTGCGAAAGGTGGCTCTGACGGTTGTTCCCCGGCCGGGCCTGGAATCCAGCTCAATCGTTCCATCGCTTTCGCGGGTGGCCTGGGCCAGGAGCGCCAGCCCCAGGCCGACTTTACGCGTCGGTTTGGTCGTGAAAAAAGGATCGAGCGCTTTTTGCACGGTCCGTTCATCCATCCCTTTGCCGTTGTCCTTAATCTCGATGGTCAATAAGTCCTTCGCCGGATCTTCTTCGATTCGGATTTCTATTCTCCCGGCGGAGCTGGAAATCGAATTCTCTGCAATATCCAGGATATGGAGCGACAGATCTTCCATATTAGCTCACGACGATTTTCCTTCCCATCTCATTGCACAGCGCTTTGCGGATCTCGCTGAGCGAAAGGTTCTCGACCATAAAGCATGTGAAACTCTTTCCGATGTCCTCCAGAAAATGAGCATCGGAAAAGACGACGACCGGATAGCCGTATCCTTGTGCTATTGAAGACGGCCGGGACACCTCGACGGCGTCCAGCCGCAAGCCTTTCGGGATGAATCCAAACTGACCGATCAGGCTGAACCGCTCGCGGTCCACATGAGAGGCAATAGCCAGCCCACCGCGCTCGTGGATTGCATCGACGACCTGCTCCACGCTCAACGCCGTCGCGCCGATCAGCAGCCTGTGGTTTGTCCCCACGACGCGATCCCATTCATCCACGACGGTTTGAGGGCCGAACGATTCCTCATAATTCTCCCCGGACAGGTTTTTATACACCAAATCCTGCATCCGCATCAGGTCGCCCTCGGTTTCGAACAATGCCAGGATATGAGCTTCCTCGCGAGAGGTAATCTCCATTCCGGCGACGACCGAAAGCCCTTCCCGTAAACCGGCTTTGACCACCGCGGCGACGTTCTCCGCCGAATTATGATCACAGATTCCTATCATATCCAGACCCATGGTCCTGGCCTGTTTGACGATCGCCGTTGCCTGCATCAGCTCATCGGCGCAGGGCGACAGGCACGTATGCACATGCAGATCGGCTCGAACCATCCTCATAGCCTCATTCCGGTCACGCCGAGGCGGTACAATCTTCCGACCAGCTCGAACGTGGGCATTTTACTGACCATGATCACGACGTTTTCGGCCTCGGCTTTCTCAAGGGTCTGCGGCTCCGGCTCGCGGCCGTTGACCAGGATGATTCCGGCGAGGTTCTTCATGCTCGCGATGGCCACGATATTCTGATGGATCTGCAGAGTAATCCAGAGGTTCCCTTCCTCGGCGTGGGCCAGGACGTCGCTGAGCAGATCGCTGGCGTACCCGCCGCGGACCTCTCGTTCCAGGTTTGCCGTGGCCGACCTAACGGCCAGGTCCAGTTTTTGAATCATTTCTGCGAGTTTCACTTTTGGCTTCCTCTTCAGTAAAGATACGTATCTTCAACGTCGTCCCCTTGCCCACCACCGAGTACAGACCCATCTTGCTGGCGCATCGTTGGATATTGTTCAGCCCCATGCCGGCCCCGAAGCCCAGCTCCCGTACCCATTCGGGAGCGGTCGAGTAGCCCGGCTGCATGGCCTTCTCGATATCGGGGATGCCCGGGCCGGAATCTTCCACTCTCACAAAGATCTCACGCGGCTCGACGCGAGCGCGGATTGTGCCGCCCTGGGTGTAGATAATCAGGTTCATCTCCGCCTCGTACGTGGCGATGGCCACCCGGCGGACGATCTGCGGGTCCAGGCCCAGCCGCCGCAGCGAGGACTTCAGCCGGCTCGCCCCTTCACCCGCACGCTTGAAGTTCTGGCCTTCCACGTCGTATTGAAAAAAGAGCGATACTTTGTCCGCGAGGATGTCCTCGAAAAAGTGCTTTATCCGGTGGCGATAGACCTCTTCTTCCTCGATGTGATCGATCTCCAGTTTCTTGAGCAGACCTTCGACGATGGTTCCTTTGGTGATAATGCCCACGAGCTTGTTGGTCTGGTGGTCAAGCACGGGAAAACGGCCGAAGCCGAATTGCTCGAACTTGTTGACCGCCTGGGTCAACGGCTCTTCAGCGTGCAGGGTTTGAACCTCTTTGATCATCTTCTGGCCGATGGGGCAATCGGGCTCGCGATTAGCCAGCCACTTGATGAAGTCCTCGATACTGATGATGCCGACCAGCTTGTCGCCGTCCACGACGGGCGTTCCGGAGATGCGTTTCTCGCGAAGGATCTCGCGCAGCCGGCTCATCGGCGTCTGGGGAGTCACCGTTACGAGGTTTGTCCGCATGACCTCGCCGACGCTGATCTCGTAGATAAGCTCCTGAATCTTGCTGATCTTGTTGTTCAGAGCCATGTATTGTCTATTGACTATTTACCCTTGACTATTGACTATTTTCTTCGGGCTCATTCGTGGTTAAGTTTCTTCGCTTACCGCTTTTTCTGATATTCGGAACATCCCGGTAGCCCGTGCGTCCACAGCCGGCCGCAGGACTCAAACATCGGCAGCAGCGTCGTCAACAGCGGGATGTTCTTGGCCTTAGCCATCTCGATAGTCAGCGGGTCGGGTCTTTTGCCGCGGACGAAGCAGATCGCGGCCAGGTCGGCCATTTCCGCGGTGCGCACCACCTGCGGATTCGTCAGCCCGGTCAGCAGAAGAGACTCCGGCTTCACGAAACTCAGCACGTCGCTCATCAGGTCGGAGCCGCACGCCATCTTGATCGGCTGGCCCAGAAGGTCGTCCCCGGCGAGGACTTCCGCCTCCAGAATCTCTTTAGCTTCCTGGAGCGTCATACTACCAACACCGCATCGAACTTGCATACGTCGGCACAAACTCCACATTTGATGCACTTATCCTGGTCGATTGTGTGCGGTTCTTTGGCCTGGCCGGTAATAGCTTCCTGCGGGCAATTCTTGGCACACAAACGGCATCCTTTGCATTTCTCCGGCTCGATGGAGAATGTAATCAGCGCCTTACATACTCCGGCCGGACATCTCTTGTCCTGGATGTGGCTCTGGTACTCGTCGCGGAAGTAGCGAATCGTGCTCAGAACCGGATTCGGCGCGGTCCCGCCCAGCGCACAAAGCGAGGCGTCCTTGACGGCCCCGGCCAGGTCTTCGAGCTGCTCGATGTCGCCTTCGGTGCCGTTTCCCTCACAGATGCGGACCAATATGCCGTACATCACGTCAATCCCCTCCCGGCACGCGGTGCACTTGCCGCAGGATTCATCTCTGAGGAATTCAAGGAAGTACCGGGCGACATCGACCATGCACGTATCCTCGTCCATGACGATCAGCCCGCCGGAGCCCATGATGGAGCCGACCTCTGCGAGTTTCTCGTAATCTATCGGCAGGTCCAGCAGCGATTCGGGGATGCAGCCGCCGGAAGGGCCGCCCGTCTGTACCGCTTTGAATTTCTTGTCGTCGGTTATCCCGCCCCCGATGTCGAAGACGATCTCTCGCAGCGTAATGCCCATCGGGACTTCGACAAGGCCGGTGTTCTTGACCTTGCCGACCACGGAGAAGACCTTCGTGCCCTTGCTGGTCTCGGTGCCGATGCTCGAGAACCATTTTGCCCCTTTGTTGATAATCTCCGGCACGGTGGCCCAGGTTTCGACGTTGTTGATGTTGGTCGGCGCCTGCCAGACTCCGGACTCGGCGGGGAAGGGGGGTCTGACTCTCGGCTCGGGGGCGCGGCCCTCCAGAGAGGCGATGAGTGAGGTCTCCTCGCCGCAGACAAAGGCGCCGGCGCCCTGCTGGATCGAAATATCGAAGCTCAGGCCCTTGCCGAGAATGTCCTCGCCCAACAGCCCGTACTCTCTGGCCTGAGCCATGGCCTTTGCGAGTCTCTCGCGGGCCAGCGGATATTCGTTGCGGATATAGACGTAGCCGTGGGTGGCGCCGGTGGCTCTGGCGCCGATGATCATGCCTTCCAGCACCGAATGCGGGTCGGACTCGATAATGCTGCGATCCATGAAGGCGCCGGGGTCGCCCTCATCGGCGTTGCAGACTAAGTATTTCGGGATGCGTTTGGCGTTGGCGACCAGCTCCCATTTCTTGCCGGTCGGGAATCCGGCCCCGCCTCGTCCTCTCAGGCCGGACCGCGTGATCTCGCCGACGATTTGTGTGGGCGTCATCTCGGTCAGCGCCTTGAGCAGCGCGGTATATCCGCCGCGGGCGATGTACTCGTCGATCTGCTCCGGGTCGATCATGCCCCGGTTTCGAAGCGCGATCAGCCGCTGCTTGCTGAAGAACCCGATATCGCTCATCTTCGGCACCGGAGTCTTCTCGGCCGGCGGCGTGTACATGAGTTTCCGGACCGGCCGGCCCTTGAGAAAATGCTCTTCGACCAAGTGAGCAATGTCCTCTTCGCTGAGCAGTTGGTAGAAGACCTCATCCGGCTTGACCACGGCGATCGGCCCCTGCGCGCAGAAGCCGTTGCAGCCGGTCATGACGACCGCCACTTCGTTCTGGAGATTATGCTTTTCAATCTCGCGTTCGAGCGATTCTTTTATCTTGAAAGCCCCGTTTGAAACACAACCGGTCCCGGCACACAGCATCACGTGTGTTCGATACGGTTTCATTCAATCATCTCCCTTAGGCTTTAGGTCCTATCCAATGCGTTCACTGCCGACGGCCAGAGCGTACTCTTTCACTATCGCGCCTGACAAAACGTGTTCCGAAAAGATTCTGCCGGTTTTTTCCTCGTCCAGGTCCACGTACTTGACGGGGGCTTGTCCCTTGAGCTCGACCGTCATCATCGGTTCCCGGCTGCACAGCCCGGCGCAGCCGGAGGTCGTGACGATAATGTCCTCGCGGCCGTTCTGCTCGACCAGGTTGAGCACCGTGCTCATGATTTGCCTGGCCCCTGCGGCGATGCCACACGTGCCCATGTGAACCGTGATCCTGGCCCGCGCGGCCCCTTCACGCAGGTTCATCGTCCTGGCCATCTTTTCTCTGATTCGACCCAGGTCTTCCGGTTTGATCTTGGACATAGGTGAGCCTCTTTCAGTCACGATATTTATCAAGAATATTGGCTGCTTTGGCGGGACTCAATTTGCCGTACAGGTCCTGCCCAACCGTCGCGACGGGGGACAGGCCGCAGCAGCCTATGCAGCGGACGGCTTCCAGTGTGAATTGCATATCGCGCGTCGTTTCCCCCGTCCGGACGCCCAGCTCCCGCTCCAGTCTCTCTAAGATTCTCGGCGCGCCTTTGACGTGACAAGCCGTCCCCGTGCAGACGGTGACGATGTGCCGGCCCCGAGGTTTGAGACTGAAGGCCTTGTAGAACGTGGCGATCCGCAGGATGTGCTCGAGCGGTATTTGCTTGACTTCGCAGACCCTTTTGAGCATCTCCGGCGGGAGCCAGTTGAACTCGTTGCTGATGCCCTGGAGGATCGGCACGAGGCTTTCCCTGCCGCCCTCGTACCGGCTGATGATTTCATCGACCCTGACTCGCTCATCCACATCAAGCTTGGCTGCGGGCACCGCCGGCGGTTCGAGATAGACGATATTCTTCACGAGGCATTTCTGGACGCACTCGCCGCAGCCGGTGCACTTGGCCGGATCGACGAAGCGGGCTTTCTTCCGCAGGCTGACGGTGAAGTTGCCCGCCGTTCCTTCAATGGATTCGACTTCACAATAGGTCAGCTTCTCGATGTTTAGGTGTCTGCCGCAGTCGACCATCCGCGGGGCGAGCGTGCACATCGCGCAGTCGTTGGTCGGGAAGGTCTTGTCGAGCTGCGACATGACGCCGCCGATGGATGGACCTTTTTCGACCAGATAGACCTTGTATCCCGCCTCGGCCAGGTCCAGCGAGGCCTGCATCCCTCCGACCCCGCCGCCGACGACTAAGACGGCGCCAACCTTTGGACTTGCTTGTCGAATCATTGGTCCTCCCTTGGGTATCTCTACGGAAGCCGGACTATCCTTCACTGACCTGGGTGGCACCCTCAAGCGAAGCTTGGGGGTGGTTTAGCGGGCCATCCCCAAAGCCTGCGGCCCTTCGACTTCGCTCAGGACAGGCTTTGAGGCTGCCACCCTGCGACAACAACGCCTCGGTACTGACAAAGTGCTTTTGCAGTCCCAGCTTGTCCGGCGGTATTCCAAACGCCAGCCCCATCAGTTGTGTGAAGTAGAATACGGGCAGGCCGTAACGCGTCCCGTATTGCTGTTCGACTTCCGCCTGCCGCGTGTCCAGATTCACGTGACACAGCGGGCAGCCGACGGCAATCGCATTAGCGCCGACCGCGGCAGCTTCCTCAAGGATATCGTGCGTCAGCTTCAGGACCACGTCGGTGCGCGTCATCGCCAGGGCGCCGCCGCAGCATTCGGTTTTGTACGACCAGTCGAGCGTCGTGATTCCCAGCGAGCGCAGCAGGTTGTCCATGGCCATCGGATACTCACATTCGTCAAACTGCATCACCTTCGAAGGCCGGGTCAGCAGGCAGCCATAGTAGCACGCGACTTTCAGGCTGGGCAACTGCTTTGTGACCGCTGCGGCCATGTCTGCTCCGCCGTCGAATATTTCAAGAGGACTCAAGACATTCATCGATTCGGGCAGCGGGGCGCCGAGGACTTCGCGGATTTGGTTGGCGATTTCGGGGTCTTCGGCCGCTTCATGCTGGGCGGTTTTCAATCTCGCAAAGCAGGCGGCGCAGGGGGCGACGACGTCGGTCATGCCCATTTTCTGCGCCAGAAGAAGATTCTCGTAAGGAAGCGCCAGTGACAGCAGCCTGGACGTGCAGTGCGCGGGAGACGTGCCGCAGCATACCCAGCCTTTGATTTCAGCGATCTGTATGCCGAGCTTTTCGCAGACGGCCCGGAAAGATGTATCGTACTCGGAGCCGGTAGAGTGGAGTGAGCAACCCGGATAGTAGGCGTACACGGCAGTCATCGTATTCTCCACAATCTTGCCAATGTGTAGAACGTGAAGTGCCTAAGGTGACACATGCGTGTCACTTTAGCTCACTTTAGTTCACTTCGCTTCTCTTCTCTATACGTTTGACACGCCTGAAAATCTTCATCGTCGTCAGGGCGCCGCTGAGGCTGGGAATCATCTTGAGCTTGCCCTTTTTGAACATTTTCATTCCCAGTCCGGCGTCCTTGAAAAACTCGAACGTTCTGATCTTAAGCCCGATAATCATACCGAGTTCGTACATGCGCCCGCACTTTTTGATGTTGGCCAGGGCCGCCTTATAGAACGAGGCGACCTGCGGAATAGCGGGTTTGATTCCACGGCGCAGGGCAGTGATTTTGACGGCGTCCATAACCTTGGCGACATCCACTTCCTGCGGGCAGCGGGTCGTGCAGGTCTCGCACGATGCGCACAGCCACATCGTCTTGCTGTTCAGCACCAGGTCATCCATGCCCAGACGAATCGCGTGGATCAACTGAGCGGGCTTATAGTCCATCGCGAATGAGATGGGACAGCCCGCCGCACACTTCCTGCATTGATAGCAAAGATTTACATTCTGGCCGCTCTCGCGCAGAACCGCTTCGGCCAATTGACCCTGCGATGTGATTGTTGAATTCGATTGAACCATGCCTACGCTTCTTTCTCTTTAAGCAAGCGCTCCCTGACGGTCATCCCCAGAACAGACTCATAAACGCAGAATCGTCCAAATTGACGAATGACCTATACTATTTGCACATTTTCTCAATACCGGGAAAGAAAGCAAGGGAAAAACTTCTCATTATTGAAAAAAGAAGATTGGCGGTTGGTACAATCTTCCGAAATTACTGTTTTCATTTGGGAAATGTCACCCATTTAGTCCGATTTTGTGGGGGGCCTGCACGTTTTTTACCCATTTTGTGAAGAATCGCCCGCAATGGTCAGGTTTGATGCCTTGCGCGGATTCTTCTTGACCAAATGAGGCTGATTTGCTACAAATAATAATAGCTCATGGCTTGTCGAAGCGACGTGTGGGCGGAAGTCGCAGGCAGGGCGGTAATTGTACATAGACGGGGGCGGACAGACATGAGCTTGATGAGGATCGAGTGATTCTGTTATCAGTTGCCGTAGCCTTATCCGAAATTTAAGGAGGACTGTTATGTGCAAGAAGTTTGTTTCCCTGGTCTGTCTTGTTTTGGTCCTGGGTCTGGCCGGCAGCGCCTCGGCGGCTCTGATGGCCCACTGGAAGTTCAACAACAATTTGACCGACTCGGTGGGGACGCTGACCTGGACTGCAAACGGCGGCGCCGCCTTTTCCACCGAAGCTAAAGAGGGCAGCCATTCGCTGAGCCTGGATGGAGTGGACGACTATGTCTCCGTGACCCCGACCGGCCCTCTGCTGGTTCCGTTCAGCACCAAGACGGTCACGCTGTGGTTCAAAGCGAACTCAACCACCGGCACGCAGGTGCTGTTCGATGAGGGAGGCTACAACAACGGTCTGGGCATTCGCCTCAACAACGGCCAGTTGGAGGTCGCCGCCCAGGATAACAACGTCCTGTTCACAGCGGGGACGGTCTTTACCAGCACGGACTGGACTCATGCGGCTGTGACATTCGACAACGGCCAGGTGACGCTGTATGTCAGCGGGGCGCCCATGGCCTCGGTCAAGGCCAGTTTCACTTCGATTCGAAACCATACCAACGCCGCCGGGATAGGGGCCCGCGCCGGCCAGGATGCGTTCGACAACGGCAGCACCGGCCATTATTTCGGCGGCCTGATCGACGACGTGCGGATTTATGACAATATTTTATCGGTATCCGAGTTAGTAGAAATGTCGGGGGGCTACCCCAAGGCTTATAACCCCACTCCGGCTGACGGCGCTATGTACGAAGATACGTGGGTAAATCTCTCCTGGGCAGCGGGTTCTTTTGCCCTCTCCCACGACGTATATCTGGGTGAGAATCTCGACGACGTGAATAACGCAACGCACCAGAGCGAGGCGTTCCGGGGCAACCAGGCGGCGGCGTTTTACGTGGCGGGTTTTCCAGGATTTGCCTATCCGAACGGCCTGGTTCCCGGCACGACGTATTACTGGCGAATCGATGAGGTCAACTCGGCCGATCCCAACAGTCCGTGGAAGGGCGACCTGTGGAGCTTTCTTGTCCCCTCGAAGAAGGCTTACCGCGAGGCTCCCGTGAACGGCTCGCAATTTGTCCCGCCGGATGCAGTGACGCTGAGCTGGACGGCCGGCTTGAACGCCAAGCTGCACCACATGTACTTCGGCCAGGACGCCGCAGAGGTACAGGCCGGGACCGGCGCCTCGGACAAAGGTACCGTGACGAGCACGACGTACAGCCCGGGACCGCTTTCGAGGGGCGCAACATACTACTGGCGAGTCGATGAGTTTGACGGGGCGGTCACCAACACCGGCAACCTCTGGAGCTTCCGGACGATTCCCGTCATAGCGATCACCGACCCGAATCTGGTCGGCTGGTGGAAGCTGGACGAGGCTCTGGGCGTCACGGCGGCGGATTACTCCGGCCATGACCATCACGGAACCCTCAAGGGCGCGCTGCAGTGGGCCGAAGGATATGACGGCACCGCGTTGCAGCTCGACGGCTCTGATGACTACGTTAACATAGACGGCTACAAGGGCATTCTCGGCACCCGCGCCCTTACCGTGACCGCATGGGTCAACACGACCAGCACGACAACCGGCTCGATTGCCGGCTGGGGAGTTAACACGGCTAATCAGAGAATGGAGTTGCGGATCGATGTCGGCAGATTGCGCTGCGAGCATCAGGGCGGCAACGTGCAGGGAAGCACCAATGTGACCGACGGCGGATGGCACCACGTCGCCGCGACCGTTAAAAGCAACGCCACGGTCTCTTATCCGGACGTGAAACTCTACCTCGATGGTGTGGACGACACGATACCCACGACAGACCCGGATCCGTTCGATACCGTTGCAGGCAACGATGTCAGGATAGGCAGTCGCCCGTCGAATAACGACAGATTCTTCACGGGTCTCATCGACGATGTCCATATTTATGACAAGGAGCTGACGCAGGAAGAGGTCCAACGGGTGATGCGTATTGATCCGCTGCTGGCCTGGGCGCCGAGTCCGAAGAACGGTTCGCTGCCGGATATTGAGAAAACTGTGCCGCTGAGCTGGACGCGGGGCGACAAGGCCTCGCAGCATGACGTCTATTTCGGCACGGATAAAGACGCCGTAGCGAACGCCGATACCTCGACGGCGGTCGTTTATCGCGGCCGTCAGAGCGGCACCAGCTATACGCCGCCCGAAGGCGTCCAATGGGCCGGCGGGCCGTACTACTGGCGCGTTGATGAGAATAACAACGATGGCACGATGACCAAAGGCAGGCTCTGGAGCTTCACGGTGGCCGACTTCCGTCTGATCGATGACTTCGAGAGCTACGGCCCCGGAGCAAACGAGATATGGTACGCGTGGCACGACGGTCTTGGCTATGGTACGCCCGGCACGCCGCCATACTTCGCCGGCAATGGCACGGGTTCGGCCGTCGGCGACGAGACTACGGCGTCATTCACCGAGGAAACCATCATCCACGGCGGCGATCAGTCCATGCCGCTTGCCTACGATAACAACAAGCAGGGCTTCGCTAAATATTCGGAGGTGGAGTTCGCGCTGACGGCGCCGCGGGACTGGAGCAAGTACGGCGTTGGCGAATTGTCGCTGTGGTTCCGAGGCTATCCGGGCTCGGTGGGCAGCTTTGTGGAGGCCCCGGCGGGGACCTTCACGATGACGGCTTCGGGCGTGGACATCTGGGGCACGGCCGACCAGTTCCACTTTGCCTACAAGACGCTCACGGGCGCCGGCTCGATTATCGCCAAGGTCGAGAGCGTGCAGAACACCAACGCATGGGCGAAAGCGGGCGTGATGATCCGCGAGACGTTAGACGCCGGCTCGAAGCACGCGTTTGCCTGTGTTACACCGGCTAATGGCGTGGCGTTCCAGGGCCGGACCGATACGGATACGGCCAGCTTCAGCACGAACCAGACGGGGCTTGTGGCTCCGTATTGGGTAAAGTTAGAGCGGGACGCGGCGGGCAACTTCACGGCCTCTGCCTCGGCCAACGGGACCACGTGGCAGCCGATTTCAACTGCGATTCCGCAGGGTATTCCGATGAGCTCGGTTGTCTATGTCGGCCTGGCGCTGACCAGCCACGATGCGGCTCTGACGTGCCAGGCGAATTTCTCCAACGTGACGATAACCGGCGCGGTCAGTCCGCAGTGGACCCATCAGGATATCGGCATCGCCAGCAACGCTCCTGAGCCGCTCTATGTTGCAGTTTCGAATGCGGCGGAGCCGGCCGTGGTGGTCCATCCTGATCCGGCGGCGGCGACGCTCAGCACTTGGACGGAGTGGGTGATTCCTCTGTCGGCTTTTGCCAATCAGGGCATCAACCTGACCAACGTGGACAAGGTCGCCATCGGCCTGGGTACGCGGGGCAATATGACGACGCCGGGCGGCTCGGGCAAAATGTACTTTGACGACATCCGCTTATATCAGCCCAGGGTGGTTCCCTGACAGTAGCGAATTGCCTCAGCAAGAGTGGTTATGCTATAATGGCCACAGGACGAGACTGTGACGTGGACAGTAAGGATGCGTATTTCAGGAGCCACGGAGGTTTGTCATGGCAAGGCCGAAGGGATTTACTCTCATAGAGCTCTTGGTCGTTATCGCGATCATCGCGTTACTGATGGGCATTCTCCTGCCGGCGTTGCAACGGGTCCGCAAACAGGCGAGGGCCGTCTTATGCCAGTCGAACCTCAAGCAGATGGGTCTGACCTTCGCCATGTACACGGACGACAACAACGGGAACTTCCACGAGGAGGCCGGCAGCGCGTCGACCCATAGCTGGGTTTACGCGATGCGCCCGTACTACAGCCGTGAGCCGAAGATGCGGGTCTGCCCGGCGACGACGAAGTTCTACAGCGACGGCGTCACCGGGCCTTTCGTGGGTTGGGGAGTGTACGGGGAGGGCAGGCTGCCCACGGTGCCCGGCTACGCGATCAAGGGTGATTACGGCAGCTTCGGGCTCAATGCCTGGGTCGCCAATGACACGGGCGAGCCGCACACGAACAGGAACTGGCGGACGATTCGCATCAAGGGTGGGTACCGGGTGCCCGTGTTCGTCGATTGCCAGTGGGTGGATGGGCTGCCCCTGCCGACCAACGCTCCGCCGGAATTTGACGGCCAGTGTCACTGGGACTGGTCCACCAATGCCATGCGGAGCTTCTGCATCAGCCGGCACAACGGTTTTGTTAATGCTGTCTTCATGGATGCGTCAATCCGCCCGGTCGGCTTGAAAGAATTATGGCAGTTGCACTGGCACCGGCAATGGGCCCAGGAAAAGAGGGCCGGCGGCCCCCCCGTGTGGCCGCAGTGGATGAGGATTTTCAGGGACTACTGACGGTTCTCTTGTCGCTCACCTGGCCAGTTCGAGCGCCCGGGTCGTAATGTAATACTTCGCAAGCATGTTAGGGACTTCCCACTCCGGTCCGGCAGGCCTGCCGGAGCCTTTGTCCAGGTATTGCAGGTACGTCTCCAACACCTTTCGGAAGTGAGCTTCGTGCCCGATGTGAAATTCTTCGGGGATCAGCACGTGCCAGCCGTTGTCCTGCTCTTTCCTGACTTTCAGGCCGGGGTATTGGCTTTGCAGTCCGGCGACGGTTTTCTTCAAAGAAGTTGCCAGCTCGTCGGCGTCGGCGCCGGGGGCCGGCTCAACGTACACCTCCGGCTGATAGTTCTGTTCCTTGCCCTGGCGGATGATTACGTGGGCCTTGCTGCCCCGGAACAGGGAATAATGCGTGTCGCCGCCGCCTTCGGGCGGCTCGAAATTCCACGTCACCGACAGCTTCGTCCAGACGCCTTTGACGGCGTAGGACATCTGGCCGTTGGCGTAGCAGGGCAGGGCGCCATCGCCGTTCAGTTTGCCTTTGAGAAAATCGGGAAAGTCGGATAGTCCCGTCACCTTCTCGTACTGGTTGCGCGTGATCAGCGTCGGCCAGCGGCGTGCCTTTCCCATCACAACGTCTTTGCGATAGTCGATCGTCTGGTCCGGGAAGCACGTCCACATCGCCAAATCGATCAGGTGCGTGGTTACGTCCACTAGGCCCTCACCCTGCTGGGCGGTGTCGAAGTACCACGCGGGCCGACGGATAGGAGCGCCGGCGACGTACTTAAAGAAATGGTGGACACTCTCCTTCACGACGGCGGGATTTTCCGCCGAGCCGGCCTGCATCTGGCCGAATAAATCTTTGTCCATGACCAGAAGCTTTTGCATGATGCACGTGACGTTGAAACGCTCCGTCATGATGTCGTAAAGCAGGACGTTTTTCCGCTCGGCGGCGGCGAACGCCTGCTCCAGAAGCGCGAAACCCTGACTATCGATGCACATCGGCTTGTCGCAAAAGACGTTGAAGCCGGCATCGACCGAGGTCTCGATGTACTCGGCTTTCCTGCGGTTGTTGCCGGATATGACGACGATGTCACCGGCTTTCTCGGCGACCATTCTTTCCAGGAAGTCGTCGCCGGCATAGACTTCCTGCCGCCAGCGGGTCGGGTCTTGCTCGCGGCTGTTGAACCGCTCGATTTGTTTGAGGTAGTCCTGCACGTCGGGTCCGTCCGGCGCATAGACGTGAACGGCGGGGTCCACCTGCTCGTACATGCTCTTCTGGACCAGGGCGGCGTGATAGTGGCCGGGGTCCAGGGTCACCAGCTTGACTGTGCTCCTGTCCCGTCCGTTATTTGTCTTGGTCTGCTCTATGTTCCGGCATGAAACAGCGGTCATGAGAATAATGAATAATGAATATCGAATAACGAATAACCAATGATGAAGTAAGGGCCGGTGTCCTTCGACATCCGGCGTTCGATACTTGTCCGGCAGTTTCTTGACGGATTCGATATTCGCTATTCGATATTCGGTCTTCATTGCTTTGTGTATTATATCCTCATGACGCTTGATTCTTCAAGACAGGCTCGATATTGTATTGAAAATGACGCTCAGCGGCGTAGCCGAGCACGGACTATTCCGCCATAGGCGGACAAGTATGGGAGATCAAACAATGAAGGACACAATGACGAGACACAAATTGTGTGCGTGTTTGCTTTCAATGGGTCTTCTATTAGCCGGCTGCGGCGGCGGGGGGACTGGGCCTATCAAGAAGTCACAGCAGCCCAACGTCTCGGCCCGGCTGGTTGCCCGCACGTACAATTCCGGCTTCGAGCTGGCGCATGACACCTACAACGGGATGGGCACGGGCAGCGACGGCAAAATCTACTATGTGCTTTCCTCCGAATCGTACGAGACCGGCGCGCAGATGTACTGCTTCGACCCGGCCACCGGCAAAATCAAGCATCTGGGCGACCTGACGGAGGCGTGCGGCGAAAAGGGCGCCAAGACGATTGTTCAGGGCAAGTCGCACGTGACCTTCGTCGAGTCTAAAGGCAAGCTGTATTTTGCGACGCACGTAGGCTACTACAGCATCATCGACGGCATGGAAAAGATTGGCATACCTCCGGCCGGCTTCAATCCCTATCCCGGCGGCCACTTCCTCGCATACGACATGAAGACGGGGAAATTCCAGGACCTGGCCATAGCGCCCCGCGGCGAAGGCATTCTGACGATGAACATGGACGTTCAGCGCGGCCGGCTCTACGGCATCACGTGGCCGAGCGGCAGCTTCATCCGCTATGACCTGGCTACAAAGGACCTCAAGGACTTCGGGCCGATGTCCAGGCTGGGCGAAAACGGCAAAGGCGAGGACTACCGAACGCTCTGCCGCTCCATCACCGTCGATCCGCGAGATGGCTCGGCCTATTTCACGACCGGCGACGGCGATATCCTTCGTTACAAGTATGACTCGGACTCCGTCGAAGCCGTCAAGGACGAGGATATGAGGAAGGATTATTTCGGACTCTATGACCCAACCTCGCCCGGACACATGGGATACAACTGGAGGCAGGTCGTCTGGTGCAAGCCCGAAAACGCGGTTTACGGCGTGCATGGCAACTCCGGCTATCTGTTCCGCTTCGATCCCCGTATTCCGCAGGTATCGGTCGTGGATCGCATCACCTCCGCGCCCTCGAAACAAAGCGGGATGTTCGATCAGTTCAGCTACGGGTATCTCGGTTTTGCGATGGGTCCTGACGGCCATACCCTTCACTACCTGACGGGCGGGCCGGTGTATATCGACGGCAAGAGAGTCCGCGGCAAGGACAAGACGGCCATGGGCGAATCAAAAGGCGTTGAGAATCTTCACCTGATTACCTACGACATCCCGGCGGGAAAATACACCGACCACGGCCCCATCTTCTACGCGAACGGCGATAGACCTGCCTACGTCAATTCGATCGCCGTGGGCAAAGACGGGACGGTTTACACGCTGGCGAGAATCACGGAGAACGGCCGCACACGAGCCGACCTGATCAGTATTCCGGGTCCGTTCAAGAGCAGGTAACGCCGGAGGCGGTGGCAACAGTCCAACGTAAGGAGCAGCCAAATGAATCGACACATTATCGGCCTTCGGGACAGAGAGCCGCGACGGTGTAAGTTGATGCCGGCTTTGTGCCTGGCCGCCGTTGCCGGTTTGATATGTCAAGCGGTAGTTACGTCGCCTTGCGCGGTGGCAGGCCAACCGTCGGCGGGCTGGAAAGCCGGCGTGGCCTCGACCGTTATTACGCCGGATGAACCGATGTGGATGGCCGGCTACGCGGCACGGACGAAACCTTCCGAGGGTAAGATACATGACTTGAATGCCAAGGTGCTGGTGCTGGAAGATGAGAAGGGCACGCGCCTGGTTGTCGTCACCGTCGATTTGCTCGGCATCCCGCGCCCGACGCGAGACTGGCTGGAAGCACAGGTCAAACAGCGCTACAAAATCAGCCCGGATGCTCTGTTGCTTAGCGCCTCCCACACGCACAGCGGCCCGGTGGTCCGCGAGGCGCAGTATTCCATCTACGGCAATACCGTGTACGGCCTGTCGCCGGAGCAGATTGAGCAGAGCAACCGGTACGTCGAGAATCTCCAGCAGAAGGTGCTGGATTTGATCGGTCAGGCGATAGAGAATCTCGCCCCCGCGAAGCTCGGCCACACCCACGCCCGGGCGGGCTTTGCTATGAACCGGCGCCTGCCGAGCGAAACCGGCTATCGCAATAGTCCCAATCCCGACGGACCGGTCGATCATGATGTGCCCGTTCTTCGGATTGACGGGGCCGATGGAAAATTGCGGGCCGTGCTGTTCGGATACGCCTGCCATAACACGACTCTCAGCGGCTACGAGTTCTGCGGCGACTACGCCGGCTTCGCTCAGCAGTTCATCCAGGAGACGCATCCCGAGGCGACGGCAATGTTTATTGCCGGCTGCGGCGCCGACCAGAACCCATATCCTCGCGGCGGGCCCCAGACCGTTGAGTACTGCAAGCAGCACGGCCGGGCGCTGGCCAATGGCGTCGAAGTTGCGCTGACCGTGCAGGCACGACCCGTCAGTGGGCCGATTCACGCCGCGATTGATACGGTGCCGCTGGAATTTGCCCAGCCGCCCAGTCGCGAGCAGCTCGAAGAGCAAACCAAATCGAAGGACAAATATGAAGGCCGCCACGCCCAGGTTCTGCTCAAAGAGCTTGACGAAACCGGCGCGATCCGCAAAACCTATCCGTACCTGGTGCAGGTCATCCGGCTCGGCGATGACCTGACGATGGTCGCACTGGCCGGCGAAGTCGTGGTGGACTACTCGCTGCGTTTGAAGCGGGAACTGGCCGGCCCGGTGGTTTGGGTCGCCGCGTACACGAACGACGTCTTCGGCTATATTCCCTCGGTTCGCGTGCTGAAAGAGGGCGGCTACGAGGCTGGCGAGGCCATGCGATACACGGACCTGCCCGGCCCGTTTGCCCCCTCAATTGAGGAGCGGATCATCGCCAAGGTCCATGAGCTTGCCCGCCATACGTCGGGCGGGCTGGCCGATAAAACGGCGGCTTCGAAGAGCAAATAGTACATTATGACAATCGGATTTGCAGACAGATAAAGAGAGGGTGGCATCCTCAAGCGCAGCTTGGGGATGGCTTCTATGGAACTTACCATCCCCAAAGCCTTCGGCTTTGAGGCTGCCACCCAATCGTCAGCCTCGAAGAGCAGATAGTGCGTTGCTCGAGTTTTTTGGTTCACGTTGTCATCCCTGCGCAAGCAGGGATCCAGGAACGTAACGGCTTCAATGGATTCCCGTTTTCACGGGAATGACAAGAATGAGTGCGTACTGCAAGACGTTTGCAATGGTAACGATTTTGGCTTTGTCACTTTGCTCGTGTAAAGCGACGGATAGTCGCGCAAGCAAGGTCGCTTTGGAATGGATTGCCCCGAGCGAGGACGCAAGCGGCTTCGTGCGTGTAGGCTCCGGCGAGAAATTTCTGGCCTGGGGCGTCAATTATGACCACGACGACTCCGGCCGGCTCTTGGAGGACTACTGGCGGGGCGAGTGGCCGACCGTCGTGGAAGATTTCAAGGAGATCAAAACGCTCGGCGCCAACGTCGTTCGGATTCATTTACAGACGGCCAAATTCATGCGGACGCCGGCGGAGCCTAACGAAGCTTCGCTCAAACAGCTTGGCCGCCTCGTGAAGCTGGCCGAGCAAACGGGCCTTTATCTCGATGTCACGGGTCTGGGCTGCTACCACAAGAAGGACGTGCCGCAGTGGTACGACGCGATGGATGAGGCCTCGCGCTGGGGCGTTCAGGCGCGATTCTGGGAGGCGGTCGCAAAAACCTGCGCTGCAAGCCCCGCCGTCTTCTGTTACGACCTGATGAACGAGCCGATCCTGCCCGGCGGGGACAAGAAGGAGACCGAGTGGCTCACGGGCGAGCTTGGGGGCAAGTACTTTGTGCAGCGAATCACCCTCGACCTTGCCGGCCGCACCAGAGAGCAGGTCGCTAAGCTCTGGGTCGATAAGCTCGTCGCGGCCATTCGAAAGCACGACGAGCGTCACATGATCACGGTCGGCGTGATACCCTGGGCGATGGTCTGGCCGACGGCCAAGCCGCTCTTTTACGACAAGGACGTCAGCGAGAATCTGGATTTCGCCAGCGTTCACTTCTATCCTAAGAAAGGTGAGGTCGATAAAGCGCTGACGGCCCTTGCCGTTTACAATATCGGTAAGCCGCTCGTTGTCGAGGAGATGTTTCCGTTAAGCTGCAGCATCGAGGAGCTGGAAGCCTTCATCGACGGCTCGCGAAACATCGCCGACGGCTGGATCAGCTTCTACTGGGGCAAGAGCATCGACGACTACGCAAAGGGCGACCTCGACCTGGCCGGCGCGATTATAAAAAGCTGGCTGGAGCACTTCCGCGCCAAAGGCCCGCAGATGCTTACTCAGAAGTAGGAACCGCATGGGCAGGAGGACCTGCCCATCCGGACCCTGACCGGATAAGGGACCTGACAGCGTCTCGTTTCCTTGATAAAAGGGGTATTGTCTCTAGTCACTTGGCGTGGGACAATGCGTCAGCACGATAACCATTTGCTGCGGAGTAGAGAACCATGGGTTACGCGGTGGCAGTTCTGTTAATTGTTCTTATTGTGGGTTTCATAATAGCCCGGCGACGTAGTGCGACTGCTGCGGACAACACACCAAAGCTGTCATCTCATGAGGCCACCACACCAACGCCACAATTATCATATCCTGACAAAGTACCTGCTGACGTGTCAAATAATCGCGCTGCCGAAGACCGCCGGGCCGCGATTGACTGGGCACGACGTGTGATGCAGAACGAATCCAGGTATGTCATATTGGACACCGAGACAACCGGGCTGAACAAGACCGACGAAATAGTGCAACTCGCTGTGATCGATCTGGATGGGAACACCTTATTCAATGAGAACATTAGGCCGACCAAGAGGAAACGCATGAGCCGGGAGGCTGTTGCTGTACACGGCTTGACCATGCAGACTCTATCGAAGTGCCGAACATTTGCAGAGCTTGCAGAACCATTGGAACGAGCGATGGGCAGCAAGACAGTCATCGCATACAATGGCGAGTTTGACGCGCGCATGTTCGTGCAAACCTACCGGTTGGGAGGCGGGTTCCTGCACAGGGGTGATTGGGAATGCATAATGCTCGAATATGCAAAATATGTGGGCGAGTGGAGTGACTACTACCAGGACTATAGATGGCAACCATTGCCCGGTGGTACTCATTCAGCACTTGGTGATTGCCTGGCTACTCTGGAGGTGCTGCGGACGATGGAAACGACCATAGACTAAGAGGAGAGTCGTTTGGGGATTCTGGCGCATCTTCTGGAATTCGGAATTCTGGGGACATCTTATCTATGTCTTGAATTGAGTATGGTGCCCCCAGATCACAAAGACGGCAAGAAGAGAAAGGTTCACTCCATTGAGTTCAGGAGTTTTCCTCGCGGGCCCCTGATCAGCTCTTGGGGGGGAAATTCCTTTTGAACTCATCCTTAATCTGCGCTGCAATCTTGTCGGCAGGATCGTCCTTAGCAAACCCGAGTGACTCCCTCGTTATCCCCATCTGCCCAAGGAGGGCCATCGCTTCCGCCTTCAGTTGCGCCGGGATAACAAGCCGCCCCTTCTCGCGAACGCCCAAGCGGTGAATCTCCTCAGCGTGACAGGTCCCCAGCCGTCCCGCCACCGTGATCCAACCCCTCTGACGGTCGAGGCGGTCGTCTGGCAGCAGCATATAGTACATGGCAGTAATCCATTGCCTGTCGCTGCCCGCAAAGAAATCCTGTTCGATCTCCTCTTCGACGTGCTCAGGTTTGCCGAAGAGCGCAGGCCATTGCGCTCCGACGCAATGCTCGAATTCCCTTCTGTTGAACCACCACACCTCGCCATCACATTCAGAGTCGTTTTCGCAGGCAAAGAGAAGCGAGTATAACGGGTCACCAGTCCAGTCAATACAGCGTGTGGGAACCATGCGATGCCGCGCAACTACCATCGCGCCCGTGTTCCGCTTGCGGCCCCAACGCGCCTCGGCGAGCAAGCAACGCCGTCGCTCCTGCAGTGTCAGATCGTTCCAGGTCCGACGAAGAAACTCTTCAAGGAGGCGAGTCTCAATCTCGATAGGGTTGCCCGTGGCCATGTCCCGCCGATCGATCGACGGCGAGAGGTTAGGGTAGTGACGCGTTACGCCTCGGAAAGCGTGGGCGCGTCCCGTTTGGTCCAACCTTCCATAGGCTTCTTGAAGGTACTCCTGAATGGTGTTGCACCTGTAGGATCGCCACGTCTTGTCCAAGCTTTTCGTGTCCATGGCCCAAGAATATACCCAGGAAGGAAGGGATGTCAACCCCGCCCTGGCGCACATTTTTATTCGGGACGTTTACGAATGGCATGAAGATAAGGTCATCCAGTTGTCCTCAACAGAGCTTCCCGCAGTTCATGTCTTGGCTTGTTTAGTCGGTCGTATTCCTTGGGTCTGCGTTTGACGGCA
>Ga0184615_10000086_pt1 | contig 58771 bp, 60 predicted proteins | sample PLM4_65_coex_FD_133134 | JGI IMG/M metagenome (GOLD analysis project Ga0184615, IMG submission 133134) | Groundwater sediment microbial communities from an aquifer in East River, Colorado, USA - PLM4_65_coex | ecosystem: Environmental > Terrestrial > Soil > Riparian zone | place: USA: East...
AGCGCGGCGGTCCCGCACGGCGTCGGGCCGTCGAAGGCGACGAGGACGATCGGCAGCCGATCCCGATTCGCGCACACCTCGAACTCGCGAGCCGTGCCGGCGGCCGTCCGATGTCCGTAGTACGCGCTCCACTCGTCATGGAACCAGCGAGCCAAGGTGGGAATGACGTTCGGATGGTCCGCCAAATATCCGATGTGCATAGCTCACGACCCTCAACGTTGGCTGTGCGGGTGACGCTAGATTGACTGATAGTGAGGGGTAAAGTAAAGAAGCCGGTCTGTGATCGAGGTGAGTTCGTGCCGAGAGAGTGGCGGGTTGGTTCGCGGTTCAGCGGATCGAAACCGAAAGATGGAGTCGGTCGACAGGATGCTTGATATCGACCTCGATACTATGACAAGCTCGAACCTTCGAAACGAGTCGAAGTTCCACAAGGAGGAGGGGGGACATGGTTCTCTGCTTGAAGAGGTATGGCACGTTCCTGTGCTCGGTCTCGATGGGCGTCTTGCTCGGTCTCTGGTCCGTTGTCGCGTCCGGTCAAGAGATCATCAAGGCGCAGATCACCAGTGCGCCGAATGTTCCTCCTCCGGTCGACCGCACCAAACCGGCCCGCGTTCAGGTGGAGATCGAGACGAGGGAGGTGCGGGGGACGCTCGCGGATGGGGTGGAGTACGAGTTCTGGACGTTTGGCACCACGGTGCCAGGGCCCTTTATTCGGGTTCGGCAGGGCGACACGATCGAGCTGACCCTCACGAACGATGCGGCCAGCAAGTTCCCCCACTCCATCGATCTCCACGCCGTCACCGGGCCGGGGGGCGGCGCCAAAGTCACCCAGACCCTTCCCGGGACCAAGACCGCCTTCCTCTGGAAGGCGATGAATGCCGGGCTCTACATCTATCACTGTGCCACGCCCCATGTTCCGACCCACATCGCCAACGGGATGTATGGATTGATTCTGGTGGAGCCGGAACATGGTTTGTCCAAGGTCGACCGCGAGTTCTACATCCTCCAAAGCGAGTTCTATACCACGGGTCGGTTCGGCGAGAAGGGGGTTCAGTCCTTTAACCTGGATGACCTTCGGGACGAGCATCCGCATTACGTCGTGTTCAACGGCCGGGTGGGGTCGCTCATGGGAGAGCGGTCGCTGAAAGCCAAGGTCGGCGAAACGATCCGGTTGTACGTCGGGGTCGGGGGGCCCAACCTCGTCTCATCGTTCCACGTGATCGGTGAGGTCTTTGACGCCGTGTATCCGGAGGGCGCGGTTGGAAGTCCCGCGCAAAAGAATGTTCAGACCACACTGATTCCAGCTGGCGGCGCGGCGATGGTCGAGTTTAAGGTTGAGGTGCCTGGAACCTATATTCTGGTCGATCACAGCATCGTCCGCGCCTTTGACAAGGGAGCGATCGGGATGATCGAGGTCAGCGGGCCGGAGGCGCCCTCGATCTTCAAGCCCTTGGTGGACGGGATGGGCGGTTCCGGACACTGAGTCCACAACCGCATGAAAGAGGAGAGAGCAGAAGAGGGACGCTCATTTCCCGGAGGTCGTTATGGCGGACAAAGACACCGTGCTCAAGACGGTTCGCGCCGCGTTCGAGCACGAGTGGCGAATCAACCTGCATCGGTACCCAATCAAGATGGACTTCCGTGATGGTGCCCTGACATTAGAAGGAGAGGTCGAGCATGTCGCGGCGAAGAAGCTGGCCCTCGAACTGGCGATCGTCGTTCCCGGCGTCAGCGGTATCGTGGATCGGCTCCACGTGGAACCAGCCGAGCGGATGGCTGATGGGGCCATCCTCGATGCGGTGCGAAACGCGTTGTTGCAGGAGTCGGCCCTCGAGGCCTGCACCCTCCGCGTCAGATCCAAGGGGAGGGTTGAGACCGTCAGGGAATCTTGTTTCGAGCCCCACGGCGTGATCGAGGTCTCGGTCACGGATGGCGTGGTGTTGCTCGACGACCACGTGACCAACCTCGCCCAGAAGCGTCTGGCCGGAGTGCTGGCGTGGTGGGTGCCGGGCAGCCGCGATGTGGTGAACGGCTTGGAGGTGACTCCCCCCGAAGACGATACCGACGATGAGGTCACCGATGCGGTGCGCATCGCGCTGGAAAAGGATCCTTTTTTGAATGCCGATCAAATCCGCGTGAGCACCCGGAACGACGTGGTGACCCTGGAAGGATTGGTGAGCACCGAAACCCAGAAGCAGATGGCCGAACACGACGCCTGGTACGTCTTCGGGGTCGACAACGTCATCAACCGCCTTGAAGTGCAGAAATAGTGGTGGTGGAACCACTGGATTCCTGGATGGCCGAGTTCGGTTGATCGGGCAGGTCGACTTTTGGTACGATCGCCCGGTTGGGGAGACCTCAACACGTCCGGCGGCGTCGGCTTTTATCCCCGGTCAGGGTTCGTCCATCTCGATTCCGGACCGGTCCGGTTCTGGTGACCGGGGACGATCGGCGACGGCCGATCGATTGCCGCGAACCGTGATGTTCGGGGACCGCTTGAACACCCCACGGTATGGAGGCCACGGCACGAATCCCGCCGTTCCTTCGGGCAGCGCCTCGCTCGAACCGATCACGAGCGCGCCTCCGACCACCAAGCGACTCCGAATCGTCTCGATCGTTTCTCGCTGTAACTCGTCATCAAAATAGGTCAACGCGATATTCCGACAGAGAATCAGGAGGAAGGGGCCTTCCGGAGCGGTCGTGCGGACGTCTTGCCGGAGGAAGACGACGGGCTCCTGATAGTCGCGGCGGAGACAGTACAGGCCGTCGGAGCGGGTGAACGCCTCCGCGACCCAATGAGGAGGAAGGTCCTTCAGGCTACTGGGAGGGTAGCACCCCGCGCGGGCTCTTTCGAGCACGCTGAGGTCGATATCGGTGGCGATGATCTGAAGACGACAAGGGAACTCCTGTCGTAACCCCAACATCCAGAGCACGGCCACGGTATAGGGTTCCTCCCCCGACGCACAGCCGATGCTCCAGCACCGAAGCGTGGGGTCGCCTCGCGCGAGCGCGGCCCGGGCGAGCGCGGGCATGACGTCGCGCTCCAGCGCCTGAAACGTCGCCCGGTTGCGGTAGAATCGCGAGATCGTGATCGGGCAGAAAGAATCCACGATCGCCCACTCCTCCGCGTGGGTGTCCAGGTACGCCGGGTAGGCGGAGATCGCCGATAAGCCCAACTCGTTGATGCGGCGGGTGAGACGCCGGCACACCTGCTTGCGCACTTTGCGGAAGCCGGCCCACCGGAGGCGCAGCCGGGGAAGCGCCCATTGGAGAAACTGCACGCACTCGGAATCTGTCATCGCAAGGCCACGGGGTATTTGCATAGGATGACGCAATCACAGCGCGATGTCTATTCCGCCATTGGTGGATTCAGCCCCCTCCTTCGGATGAGTCGTCGCCTCCTTGAAAATCTGCGAGCGCTCGTCTGTCCGCGGACTGGCGGGCGGCACCGGGGTGTGATGGACGTATCTGGCGCGGTGTGATGTTGGCATCCAGCGACGCGCTTCACGTCGGGTTGGCGTTCGGGTAGGTTCTCCGTTGAGCGGGTGTTCTCCAGGAACAGGAAATGCCTCTGGCACGGTTCGTCGTCCATGAACACCACGCATCCCATCTTCATTATGATCTTCGCCTCGAGGTCGGGGGTGTGCTCAAATCGTGGGCGGTTCCGAAGGGACCCTCGATGGACCCGGCCGACAAACGGCTCGCCGTCCGTGTGACGGATCATCCGCTGGAGTATGCCTTGTTCGAAGGGGTGATACCGGAAGGAAGCTACGGTGCGGGGACGGTGGCCATTTGGGACGAGGGGATCTTCGAACCGTTGGACGACCCCGAGGCTGGGCTGTTGAGGGGGCACCTCTCGTTCCGCCTCAAGGGAACACGTCTCCGCGGCGAATTTGCCCTCGTGCGAATGAAGCGGGATCTGTGGCTGCTGATCAAAAAACGCGAGACGAGCGACCGCCCTGGACGGCGATCGGCGTGACCCTGGATCGTGTATTTTTCTGGTCCGAACCCCCCACACCCCGGTCAAGTCACGACGTCAGCCCGCCACCACGCCCCTGACAGCCTGGGAACGCTAGTGGGTGTTGATCTTCATGCCCTTTGAGATGACGACGATCCCTGAGTCAGTCACCGTAAAATGCCGACGATCGACGTCGAGATCGTACCCGATGGTGGTCTTCGGAGGAATCGTGACGTCCTTGTCGATGATGGCCCGCCGGATCCGGCTTCCTGCGCCGATCATCACATTTTCCATGAGGATCGACTCATGGACCTCGGCGTGTTCGTTGACGCGGACGTTGGGAGAAAGCACCGAGTTCTGCACGCGCCCGCCACTTAAAATACAGCCTCCGCACACAATCGAATCGACGGCAACGCCCAACCGGCCGCCGGCGTGTTCTTCGGCGAAGACAAACTTGGCCGGCGGGTGCTGTCCCTGATACGTTCGGATCGGCCAGTACTGATCGTACAGATTGAACAGCGGATCGACCGACACGAGATCCATATTGGCTTCCCAGTAGGCGTCGATCGTTCCGACGTCGCGCCAGTACGTGAACGCTTTGTAGTTCTCATCGCGGAAGGTGTACGCGAAGACGCGAAGATTCCCGATCATGTTGGGGAGGATGTCTCGCCCGAAGTCGTGGGTGGTCTCACGGTTCGCATCGGCCATCAGATACTTGTGTAGGGAAGCGGTCCGAAAGAGGTAAATACCCATCGAGCATAAGGCGCGGCTGGGATCATGGGGCAGGGGAACCGGGACACGCGGCTTTTCATCGAATCGCGTGATCTGTGCGTTGGCGTCGACGGCGACGACGCCGAAGTTGGAGGCGTCCTCGATGGGATATCCGATCGTGCCCACGACCACGTCGGCCTGCTTCTGTTGGAGGAAGCTGTACATCGCCTTGTAGTTCATCTTGTAGACGTGATCGCCGGCCAGGATCAGGAGAAAGTCGGGGCGTTCATCTTCCACGATGAACCAGTTCTGATGGACGGCATCCGCCGTGCCTTTGTACCAGTCTTGACTGATCCGCTGTTGAGGCGGGAGGGAGGTCACGTACTCGCCGAGTTCCGGACTAAAAATGTTCCACCCTCGACGGATGTGTCGATCCAGGGAGTGAGACTTGTATTGAATCAACACGATCATCCGGCGCAGGCCGGAGTTGATGCAGTTACTGAGGGTGAAGTCGATGATCCGGTACTTGCCGCCGAACGGCACGGCCGGCTTGGCGCGCTCTGCGGTCAAGGGGTGAAGTCGCTCCCCCCGACCGCCCGCGAGAATCATCGTCAGCACATTCTTCATCGTCAGTCACCAGGAGGGGCGTCGTCCGCGACCACTCGTCTGGAGTGAAACGCATGAGGGGGGACAAAGTCAATCATACCCCACCTCGAGATTGGAACTTGGCTCGTCGACCTCTCAGAGGACTCCAGCCCGGTCACTCCACGATGAGGCGTCCCCGCTCGCCAATCGCTCCCTCCACCCGGACCTCGCGATCCACGAAGTGCCCGATCACCCATAGGTTCGTCAGCAGGTGTGAGGTCACCTCCTGGGTGGTCACGCTTGATGGTCCCTCGGCTAAGGCGAGATAGGGGAGGAGTTGGTCGGCGAGGTGTTTGTCGACCGCGGCTCCCGTCTTCAGGAAGTCGAGACACTCCTGGGCGGCCTCGTGCCCGACGGTTTCTGCACGTTTGCCGATCGCCCCGAGGGAACAAAAGCCCGCGGCGCCATGCTCCACCTCGGCCTTGAGAAAGCATGCGGTGCCTCGGCCCACGGCCGGCGCGCTGAGGAGTCGAATGTCGCCAGCGATGCCCGCGGATTTCAAGAGCGCGAGGGCGGCGTGCTGCTGGCGCTCGGCGATCGAGAGAGGGAGGTTGGCCACGGCGGAGACGCCGGAGATGCGCTTCAGCGCGCCGGGTTCTTCAAGGGACAACGGCGTCAGCCGTGGAACGGGGGTGACGCGCGCGATGACTTCGCCCTTGCCGATCGGGTAGAAGCCCCAGCGCACGAGGTTCAGTTCGGCCTTCACGCCCATCGTTCGAACCATCGGGAGAAAGACCGCGTCGAGATACTGAAACGACGGGGATCGGCTCACGTGGGTGCCGCCTCGCAGGATGAGATGTGACGGTGAGTCGGCTCGGCAGAGGGGGAGTAAGACGGCCTGCAGGATCAACGCGACCGATCCGGCCGAGCCCCTCCCGATGGTCTGTTCGACGTCGAACACGTACTCGCCGCCCTTGATCCGTCGGGGAGAAAACGCGAGGCGCGTGGCGTTCAGTGTCGCGCCCTCGATCTCGGCCTTCGCGATCTGAGCGCAGGCGAGGACCCCCGTCAGGTGCTGCGGTTGGAGGCCGGGCTTCTGGCGGTTGGCGCGGACGTTGATGATCTCCACGGCCTTGCCCGTGATGGCGGACAGGGCGAGGGCGGTCCTGACGATCTGCCCTCCGCCTTCGCCGTGTGAGCCGTCGATCGTGATCATGGCCGCTCTGTTGGGTGAGGTGCGCGCCCCCGATTGTAACTCATCGGCGATTTCGGTATCCTGCCGATATCCCACGATGAGTCACGACACGCCAGACATGCTGATCGACGCGCTGCAGAACCGCGCGCTGTATGACCATCCGGTCGAGCGGTTCGAGGTGGTCGAAACCCACATCTCGTGGGTCCTGCTCACGGGGCCATACGCGTATAAGATCAAGAAGCCGGTCGACTTGGGGTTTTTGGATTTCTCCACGCTGGAGAAGCGGCGGTTCTACTGCCGGGAGGAGTTGCGGCTGAATCGACGCCTGGCGCCCGATCTCTACGTCGACATCGTGGTGATCACCGGCAGCGCGCGCGCTCCGATCCTCGGCGGCGCTGGGCCGGTGATCGATTACGCGGTGAAGATGAAACAGTTTCCTGGCGAGGCGCAGCTCGACCGGGTGTTGGCACGCGGCGGGCTCACCGCCGAACACGTCGACGCCCTCGCGCGCGAGATCGCCGAATTCCATGGGCGGGCCGTCATCGCGGGGGAGGGGACGCCGTTCGGCGAGCCGGAGCGGATCGCGCAGCCGGTCCGCGAGAACTTCCGGCAGCTCGGGGAGCGCCTCGGCGACCCGAACGATCGGTCCCGCCTCGATCGCCTCGAGTCCTGGAGCGAGGCCGAGCACGCGGCGCTGGGCTTCGAGTTCGAGGCGCGCAAACGCGGAGGTTACGTCCGCGAATGCCACGGCGATCTGCACCTCGCCAACATCGCTTGGATCGGCGGACGCCCGGTGGCCTTTGACTGCATCGAGTTCAGCGAGAGCCTGCGCTGGATCGACGTCATGAGCGAGGTGGCGTTTCTGACGATGGACCTCGACGACCGGGGCGCGCCCCACCTCGCCCGCCGCGCGCTGAACACGTATCTCGAACAGACCGGGGACTACGCCGGGTTGCGGGTGCTGCGGTTCTATCGGGTCTATCGAGCGATGGTGCGGGCCAAAGTTGCGTGCATCCGAATGGACCAAGCGGGGACGGGCGATCGGGATCGCGAGCGGCTTCGGCAGGAGGCGCTTGGTTATCTTGATCTGGCCGAGCGCTACACTCGGCCAACCCGTCCCGCGCTGCTCATCACGCACGGGTTTTCAGGATCGGGCAAGACCACGCTCACGCAGGCGCTCGTCGACGCGTGGGGCGCGCTCCGCGTCCGCAGCGACGTGGAGCGCAAGCGCCTCTTCGGGTTGTCGCCCGACGCGCGCACGGCGTCGGATGTGGCGAGCGGGCTGTATGGTCGGGAAGCCGGGGAGCGAACCTACGCGAGATTGGCGGAGCTCGCGCGCGTGGTGGTCGGCTCGGGATACTCGTGCATCGTGGATGCGGCGTTTCTCCAGCGCGCCCAGCGCGCCTTGCTGCGGGAGGTTGCCGACGACACCGGTGTGCCGTTTGCGATCCTTGATGTCCGCGCTCCCGAGGCCGTGTTGCGATCGAGAATCCTCGCGCGGGAACGGGAGGGGCGCGACGCGTCGGAAGCCGACCTCGCCGTCCTGGGCCACCAGCTCGCGACCTCAGAACCCATCGGACCCGGTGAGGGCGCCGAGGTGCTCGCCGTCGAGACCGAACCGCCGTGCGATCTTCGGCAGCTCATCGCGGCCCTCGATCGGCTGACGCCGTCGTGAGGCCGTTTCCCGTGCACGGGTTGATTCTTTGATTGCGGGGTGGGATGATTGGGTCGCGCGCCCTTTTTCGAAGCCGAGGTGGACATGTCCCGTGACGATCGACCGACGCTGAGCGCCAATGCGCTCGAAGCCCTCCGGGCTCGCTACCTGCGCCGGGCCCCCGACGGGGAGATCGACGAAACCCCGGATGAGCTGTTTGCGCGGGTGGCGCGCGCGGTCGCCGAGGCCGAAGGTCGCTTCGGCCCTCCGCGGCGGGCCTCGGAATGGGAAGAGCGGTTTCGCGACGCGATGACGCGTCTGCAGTTTCTTCCCAACTCGCCCACCCTCATGAACGCGGGGACCGGCGTCGGCCAGCTCTCCGCATGTTTCGTCCTACCCCTTGAGGACAGCATCGACGGTATCTTCACCACCCTCCGCCTTGCCGCCCTGGTGCACCAGACGGGGGGCGGCACGGGGTTTAATTTTTCGGCCCTCCGGCCCGCCGGCGATGAGGTGAGCGGCATGATGGGGGTTGCGTCGGGGGTCTTGTCCTTCCTGCGCGTGTTCAATGCCGCGACCGAAGAGATGCGCCAGGGGGGCAAACGCCGCGGCGCGAACATGGGGATTCTCAACGCCGACCATCCGGACATCGCCGGCTTTATCGAGGCCAAGCGCGAGCCCGGCGCGATGCGCAATTTCAATCTCTCGGTCGGCGCCTCCGATGCGTTCATGACGGCGGTGACCGAGGGGCGGGCGTGGGAGTTGAAGAATCCACGCACCGGTCACGCGACGGCCTCGGTGGACGCCGCCACGCTCTTTCGGCGGATCGCGGAGGCCGCGTGGGCCACCGGCGATCCCGGACTGGTGTTCCTGGACGCGATTGAGCGCGCGAACCCCACCCCGGCGCTCGGGGCGATCCAAACGACCAACCCCTGCGGCGAGGTGCCGCTGCTGCCCCACGAAAGTTGCAACCTGGGCTCGATCAACCTCGCGGCGTGTCTTCGGCGCCAGGGCCCGCAGCATGCCTTCGATTGGGACGCGTTTCGAGACCTGGTGAGACTTGGGGTGCGATTCTTGGACGACGTCGTCGAGGTCAACCGCTACCCGTCTTCCGCGCTCGAGGCGATGGCGCGCGGCAACCGGAAGATCGGCCTGGGGGTGATGGGGCTCGCGGAAACCTTGATTCGTCTCGGCGTAGCATACGACAGCCCCGAGGCGGGTCGCTTGGCGTCCGATATCGCCCGCGGCCTTCGAGAGACGGCCGACGACGCCAGCGCCGAGCTCGCCGGTGAGCGCGGCGTATTCCCGAATTGGCGTGAGTCGGTGTTCGGGCGCGCCCACCAACCACGCCGGAACGCCACCGTCCTCTCCATCGCGCCGACCGGCACGATCAGCCTCATTGCTGGAACCACCTCGGGCATCGAACCCCTCTTCGGGATCGCTTACACCCGCAGTCACGTTCTCGGCGGGCGGGCGCTGCCCGAGGTCTCTCCGTTCTTCGCCGAGCACATGGACGCGCGGGGCCTCGACTGGCGGCCGTTGATTCCGGTCATCCTGCGGACCGGGAGTGTGCAGGACGTCGCGGGCGTTCCAGAGGATCTCAAGCGCGTGTTCCGCTGCGCGCTGGATATCGATCCGATGGACCATCTGCGGATGCAGGCGGCCTTCCAGGCGCACGTGGATAACGCGGTCAGCAAGACCGTCAATCTGCCGTTCGCGGCGGGGGTCGACGTCGTAGAGCGGGTCTACCGAGAGGCTCACCGCATGGGGCTGAAGGGGATCACGGTCTTCCGCTACGGTTCTCGCTCCGAACAGGTCCTGTCACTGGGGGCGAAGCCGCACGACGAGCGATTCGACCTGGCCCATCTGACGAGTTGCGACCCCGGCGCGTGCCGGGTCTGAGGTCTTGCCACGATGAAGTGGTTCCTCACACCGTCGACCGTCCATCTCCGCGATTCGCTCGTTGAGCGGGGCGCGGCGCTGGGCGGGTGGGAGACCGTTCGCTTTTCCGACGGCGAACGCGGCTATCGCCTGACCGAGGACGTCAATGGGCAGGCCGCCACGCTCCTCGCGTCCGTGACGCCTGATCCGGCGTCGTTGTTCGATCTGTTGGCCCTTTTCCGGCTGTTGGGCGAAAATGGCTCTCAAACACCGTCGCTGGTGATTCCCTATCTAGGCTACGCGCGCCAGGATCGTCCGGTCCGGAGCGGAGAGGGAAGTCTGGGCGTGATGGTCGCCGAACTCGTGAGGAACCTCCAACCGGCGGAGCTCCGAGTCCTCGACGTCCACAGTCCTCGAATTCTGGAGGCGCTCGGTCCCCGCGCGATCGAACTGTCCGCGCTCCCACTCTTTGCCGAGCACCTCGCGCGCGGCGAACCCATCGACGTGGTGGTGGCGCCAGATGCCGGCGCCCGTCGCCGGGCTCAAGCCTTGGCAAATCGGCTCGTTCCCCAAGCCGAGGTCGTGGTCGTCGAGAAAACGAGGCCGAGGCCGAACGTCGCCGTGGCGCGGACGATTCGCGGCGACGTCGCGGGAAAACGCGTGGTCATCGTCGACGACATGATCGACACCGGCGGAACGATCTGCGAAGCGGTGAGGCTGGTTTCCGAGGGGGGCGCCGGGAGCATTCGGGTGACCGCAACCCATGGGATCTTTTCAGCAGATGCTAAAGAGCGGATCGCCCGCTTGCCCGTGAGCGGCACGTGGGTGACCAATTCCTTACCCCAGACACTTCATGAACGGATTCGGGTGTTGGACGTCACCCCGCTTCTCCTCTGTTCAGAAAATCCCCCCATCCCCCTTTGACAAAGGGGGGCAAGGGGGGATTTCGTTAAAACGCTCCGTTTGGGGGGTACTATCGTTCACCTCATCGGCCCATAGTTGCACCTCATCAGGAGGTGGCTATGTCCCGCGGGGCGCTGAACGTGTTGCTTGTCCACGGGATCGGTGATCATCCCAAAGAATTTGTCGGTGAGTTCGAGCGGCAACTCCGCGCGGATCTTCAGAAGCACCTCAATGCGCTCGCCCGCCGCTACAAGCTGTCTGCTCCTCCGCCGGCGGACGCGCTCAACCTTATTCCGGGGCGCTGGGCTCCCGTGACCGAAGGCATTCAGAAGGAGGTCGAGCAGCGGATCTTCCACGGCCCGGTGGATTTCCTCCGGTGGTTCGGGATGCGGTTCATGGGCGACGTCGTGGCCTATCAGGGACGGGCCGTGTACGACGAGATCCACCGGGCCCTGGCGGCGAATCTCCTGGATCAGGTCCAGCCAGAGAGCGGGCATTTGACCATCATCGCCCATAGCCTCGGCGCGGTGGTCGCATCCGATTTCGTCTACGATCACACCGAAAAAATCGGGAGCACGTTGGCGGACCGTTTCGGCGTCGCCTTTTCAAACTTCTTCACGCTCGGTTCTCCGTTGGTGCTGTATGCGATGCAATCGTCGCAAGACGGGGCGTTCGACGCCGGCGGGGTGCTCGACCGGTTCGACCGGCCGGTGCGGGTCGAGTCCGAGGAGGGGGTGTGGCTGAACCTGTTTGCCGAGCCCGATATCATCGGCTACCCGATCAGGTCGATCAATCGGTTCTATTCCGAAGCGGTCACGGCGGATGTTCCGGTGGATGTCGGGGATTTTTGGAGGCGCCGGAGCCCGCTGAGCCACGGCCGCTATTGGACGGATCCCCGCGTCAACGACATCATCGCCCACAAGCTGGCGATTGACCTTGCCGGGCTCCACATGGGGTTGGAGGCGGTGGATCGCCGTCAGGCCATCGCCGACTATCTGAAACGCATCACGCCGCCGTATCCCCAACCGACCACGAAGTTCGGTCGCGCCCAGGTGATGAACCGGCTTGCGCGACTCGCCGTGTGGTAGGGAGGCGTACCCCGACCGACTCCCATCGTTGCCGACTCAAAAATACCCCTTTTGGGGAATAGTGTTTCTCAATGGTTTGGTTCAAACTCCCTCCTTCTGACTTACCCTCCGGAGAACATCCATGAAGAAGCAGCAGGCATGGGGGCGGCCGGTCCGATGCGGCATCGTCCTGGCCGGCGGAGATGGCCGGCGTCTTCGGTCGTTCATTACCCGGTCGCGCGGCGAGGCACTGCCCAAGCAGTACGTCAATTTGATCGGGAGGCGGTCGATGTTGGAGCACACCTTCGATCGCGTCCAGCGGCTGATCCCCGCCGAGCGGGTCTTCACGATCGCAAGCCGCGACCACCTCGACTATCTCGAGGCCGAGCGCCAATTGGCGAATCGTCCGATGGGGACGGTGATCATGCAGCCCGAGAACAAAGAGACCGGGCCCGGATTGTTCCTTCCGCTCATGCACCTGCACGCCCGGTATCCCGACGCCGTGGTGGCGGTGTTTCCCTCGGATCATTTCATTGCCGAGGAAGCGCTGTTCATGGGCCACGTCGACCTCGCCTGCCGCGTGGTTGAGCGGGATCCTTCCCGCGTGGTCATCTTGGGCGTGGAACCCGATGGGATGGAGACGGAGTACGGGTATATCATCCCGGGCCACGACGTCGGGATGCCGACGGGGCTTCGCCGGGTGGCGCGATTCGTCGAGAAGCCCGCGCCGGAGGTGATCCAGGACCTGGTGCAACGGGGTGGATTGTGGAACACGATGGTCATGGCCTTTCGGACCGCTACGTTGCTGACGATGGCGCGTCGGATCGCGCCCGCGTTTTTTGAAATGTTTCAGCGGATTGGGGCCGCCGTCGGGACCACGCGGGAGCGCGCCGTGGTGGAGCAGGTCTACGCCGACATGGCGCCGATGAACTTCTCACGGTGCCTGCTTGAGGCGTTACCCTACCAGCCGCGCTCGCCCCTGACGGTGCTTCCGGTTCGGGGGGTGTTCTGGAGCGATTTGGGGTCGGAGGAACGTATCGCGAGCGTGCTCGATCACACGGGGTACGCGGAGCGACTCAACGGAGCCGGGATCTCCGCCTCACCGACGGAGACGGCGCCGATCTGCGCCGGCGCGGCGTAAATGGCCTCATCAGCGTCCGACCCCTCGCCCGCACCGCCGTCTAGCCCCGTTTTCTCGCCGAAGTGCCCCGTTTGGGGGATACCATTTCGGCTCGGAGTCCATCAGAATAAGAACGGTCGAGCTGAATCGATGTCTGGTTTCGATCACACCACCATCAAAACCACAAGGAGGATGGACGATGGCAACAGAGACAGCAAAGCAGGGTGAGCGGCGAGAAGTGGCGCCCTGGAAGCCACTCACGGACGTGATGCCGATGGAGCGGGCGATCGACCGGATGTTTGAGGACATGTGGGGGAGCCCGTGGCGATCCCTCCTCGACTTCCGGCTGCCCCGATCCCGACGCCTCTTGGGGGATCTGGAACGCACCGGACCCGCCATCGAAGTCGGCGAAGACAATAACGACGTGGTGGTGAAAGCCGAGCTCCCGGGGATGAAGAAGGAAGATATCGAGATCAGCATTACCGAGCGGCTGCTGACCATCAAAGGCGAGAAGAAGCGCGAAGCGGAGAAGAAAGGGGAGGGGTACCACTACTCCGAACGCTCCTACGGCGCGTTCGAACGGTGCCTCGAGATCCCACGGGACGTGCAGGCCGACAAGGTCCATGCCGCGTTCAAAGACGGCGTGCTGGAGATTCGGCTGCCGAAGACCGAAGAAGCCAAACGGAAGGAAGTAAAGGTCAAAGTGGAGTGAGGCGGGCGGCGACGCCCGGGTTCGAGTGTTTGGGTGTTGGAGCCTGTCCAGGGATGCGTCAGATGCAAGGCGGAAGGAGGTCTTGCGCGCGGAGCGTACTGGGTCGTACGTGAGCACGCAAGCCCGACTGACAACGCAGCAGATGGCCATTCATGGACAGGCTCCTAGAGTGCCGACGATGACCGCAGTGGTGCCCACGAAGTATTGGCATGTCCTGGAAGATGGGCGCGTGCAGTGTGATCTCTGCCCTCGCTTTTGCAAGCTCCATGAGGGACAAGAGGGGTTCTGCTTTGTGCGCGCGCGGCAGGGCGATCAGATCGTGCTCACCACCTATGGACGGTCGAGCGGGTTCTGCGTCGATCCGATCGAGAAAAAACCGCTCAACCACTTCCTGCCCGGAACGGCGACGCTCTCGTTCGGGACAGCGGGCTGTAACCTTGCATGCAAGTTCTGTCAGAACTGGGACATCAGCAAGTCCCGCGAGACGGACACCTTGGCGGACGAGGCCTCCCCCGAGATGATTGCGCGCGCCGCCAAGGATTCGGGGTGCAGCAGCGTCTCCATGACGTACAACGACCCCCTCATCTTCCACGAGTACGCGATCGACGTGGCCCAAGCCTGCCGCGCGCGGGGCGTCAAATCCGTCGCGGTCACGGCCGGGTACGTCTGCGAGGCGCCGCGCGAGGAGTTTTACCGCTACATGGACGCGGCCAACGTCGACCTCAAGGCGTTCACCGAACGATTCTACACGCAGGTGACCGGTTCTCATCTTCAGCCCGTCCTCGACACGCTCGTCTACCTCAAACATCGCACGAACGTGTGGTTCGAAGTGACGACGCTCTTGATCCCTGGCGAGAACGACTCCGAGGCCGAGACCGACGCCATGACGCGCTGGGCCGTCGAGCGCCTGGGACCCGATGTGCCCATGCACTTCACGGCCTTTCACCCCGCGTGGAGGATGTTGGATCGGCCGCCGACGCCCCCGGAGACCTTGACCGCGGCGCGACGGATCGCGATGCGGAACGGCGTCCGCTACGCCTACACCGGCAACGTCCAGGATCCCGAAGGGCAGAGTACGTTCTGTCACCACTGTGGACGGGTGGTGATCGGGCGTGATGGGTACGTGCTCACCGCATGGCACCTGACGGACGACGGTCGCTGTCGGTTCTGCGGCACGGCCTGCGCGGGCGTGTTCGAAGGGCCGCCCGGCGCGTGGGGAGCGAAGCGTCTCCCTGTTCGGCTCGCGGGATTTTTCTGAGTCCGTGGCGGGGCCGGCGGTGGTTGACCGTTGCGGCGCTTATCGTGCTGGCGGCAGCCGACGTGGAGAGCAGAAACGATCCACGACCCTCGTCCCCCTGCGCGATAGCCTACCCCAGCGATAGCGCGGTACGGTGGGATTGCCGGCGCTTGCGGCCTGGCGAGACGCTCGAACGAGCCTTCGGCGAACGATGGAAAGACGTGGCCCGGTTCAATAGAATCGACCGGCGCCACGCGTCTTCCGGCGCGGCGCTCAAAATTCCCACACGGCTCGAGGACGTCAAGGACTTTACGCCCTTGCCGCTCCGCTATCCATCGGCCGACACCGATGCCCAATTCATCCTGGTGGACCTCTCCGAACAGTTCCTCGGGGCGTATGAGTACGGCCGCCTCGTGTTCTCCGCCCCTGCCGCAACAGGCGAGCAGGGCAATGAAACCCCGACCGGTGACTTTCGGGTGACCGCGGCCAACCGCCGCCACCGCTCGTCGCTTTTCACAATCGAGGGAACCGACATCCCGTACCCCATGAATTACGCCCTCATGTTTTACACGAATATAGAAGGCATAAACTATTGGATTCATGGGAGAGATATTCCAGGCTATCCGGCTTCCCACGGATGCATCGGCCTGTATGATGAGGAGATGCAGCAGACCTACTACGGTGCCCCCTCGACCCCGGTACTCGATGATGCCCGTATCCTTTACCGATGGGTGATGGGTCCGCGTGCCGATCACGAGAGCGCTCAAGCGGTTATGGCCGGCCCCCGGCTGCTGATCGTGGGCCGGGCGCCGCCATAGTTACGCCGCGGTTAGACCCAACACCTCCTCACACAGTCGTTGGACAACCGGCCGCGTTTTGATTACAGGTGCTCAGCGAACGTCGCCACCCGCGGTTTGACGAGCCGGACGAAATCGTCGTACCGCATCCGCACCGTCTGCCGATAGTTACCCGCGTTAAAGAGGATCTCCTCGTTTTGAGCGAGCGCGGTATCCACCCACACGTCGACTCCAAAAAGGTTGCCGAAGGGCGGTTCGGCGCCGGCTTCACACTCCGGGAAGAGAGGGAGAAACTCGTGGACCAACTCCATCTGCACCGGCTTTCCCAGCGCGTCTTGGAAGCGCGCCAAATCGACGCGGTGGCTCGCCGGCAGCACCGCCATGATCGGCGTGCTGTCGGATTTCAGCATGACGACCTTGGCCATCTGTGTTCCCGGCACGTGCTGGCGGGCGGCGAGTTCCTGGGAGGTGTACGCCGGGGCGTGAGTCAACACCTGGTATTTCACGTGGTGTTCGTGAAGAGAGTCCTTGAGTCGCTTGAGAACCGTCATGGTATCCCCTCCTCAATCTGTTCAATCACCGATACGCCACCTTTTTTTTTATTATCGCGCAGCCAGGGAGCGGTTGTCGATTCCTCAATGGGGGTAGACGCCGGTGAAAAATGGGTAGTCTCCGTAAAACGCCCCGTTTGGGGGATACCGCTTTTCGCGGCGTTCACCCACAATAGAGACCTGTTTCGAGGAAAGGAGGGGCGTATGAGCGCAATGGCGGTGAAGGCTATCCTGGTTCCCACCGATTTCTCACCGGGGTCGGCCGAGGCGATGGAGTATGCGATCGGGCTTGCCCGGCTCTGCTCGGCGCGGGTGGTCTTCCTCCACGTTCTGGAGCCTGCGGTTTATTCGGTGGACTTTGCAATCACCCACCCCGGGGTTCCACCCGAGGTGAGAAAGCGCCTGGACGAGATGATGAAGGAGTGGGTCAAGCATACGAACGACCAAGGCATCGAGGCGCAAGGCCTCTTCGCGATGGGGGCTCCCTTCGTCGAAATTGGGAAGGCCATCGAAGGTCACGCGATTGACTTGATCGTCATGGGAACACACGGACGGACCGGCTTGGCCCACCTCGTCCTGGGTAGCACGGCTGAGCGCGTTGTCCGGCTGGCACCATGTCCCGTGATGACGGTCAGGGCGGCGAAAAAACTCCCCACGCCCTCCGAATCCGGGGCGACGGTCTCGGTGTCCACCTCGCCGCGCGGAGCCGAACCAGCGGCGACTTTCTGCCACCTTTGCGGCCAGCCATCCGGGGACGTGATCTGCGAGGGGTGCAAGGTTCGCGTGCAGGCCGAGGCGGTGGAGCGGAAATACCGCATCGAAAAGGAAGGCCGGATCGAGGCGGGACGGAAATAGGAAGGGTCCACGGTGTAGGGATGTACGGTTCCGAGTGGATGCCAGGGAGGGCGTCCACGGGGGAATGGCCGCGCGGTGGCGCGGCGGCCATCATCGACGGCATCTCGGCCAATGACGGGGGGGTGTGCTCATGGAAGAAATCGCGAGGGTTCTATTGGGCGGGGACGTCATGCTGGGCCGGCTGGTGCGCGAACGGATCCGGCAGTTCGGACCGGGCTATCCGCTGGGAGCGATCGCGCCCGCCATGCAACGGGCGGATCTGACGGTGGTCAACCTGGAGTGCGCGATCACCGCGCACGAGGGGCTGTGGCCTGGTGTGCCCAAAGCCTTTTATTTCGGCGCGCCTCCCGAGGCGGTCCACGCGCTCGTGGGGGCCGAGGTCGACCTGGTCAGCCTCGCGAACAACCACACCCTCGATTTCGGAGCGGAGGGATTGGAGGAGACGCAGCGCCTCCTCCGGCAGCACGGGATTCTGTTCGCGGGGGCGGGAGCCACCCTCGCGGAGGCTCGGGCGCCGGTCTTGATCGAGCGGAAGGGAATCCTCTTTGGGATGGTGGCCTATTGCGACCATCAAGAGGATTTTGCCGCGTCGGCGGCCGGTCCCGGGATCGCCTACCTCGATCTCTCGGACGAAGCGCGCGCGCTCGAGCAGATCCGTGACGACCTCGATCGCATGCGGAACGCGGGGGTCGATTGGCCGATTCTCTCGCTGCACTGGGGGCCGAACATGGTCGACCGCCCCTCACCCCAGTTTGTCCGGCTCGCGCACGCGGCGATCGAATCAGGGTGTGGGATTCTCTTCGGGCACAGCGCCCACGTCTTTCACGGCATCGAGATGTACCAAGACAGTCCGATCATCTACTCCACCGGGGACCTTGTCGACGATTACTACGTCGATCCAGACTTCCGGAACGACTACGGGCTGCTGATCGAGCTGGAGGTGAGCCGCTACGGCCTCCGCCGGATCGAGTTGCATCCCGTCGTGATCGAAAACTGCCGCGCCGTGCCGGCCATGAGCGAGCAACGCGACGAGATCACCCGCCGGATGACGACCCTCTCCGCCGAGATGGGGACGACGGTCAGGCACGATGGAGATCACGTGTGGATCGACGCCCGGCGCGACACGCCCCCGATCCACAACTCCTTGGCCGGGGGAGAAGCCGTTTTGAGTCTGAAGCCCGGACCAACCCTCGGTTGATCCGGCGGGCACGGGCCCCTTAGGTGGCGAGCTCGTCGACCATGCTGCGAAACCGCGCCCAAGGGATGGCGCTCCACGTCTCGGTCGTGGCGTGGCCGAACGAGCGAACGATCGTAGCCACCCGGCTGGCAGTCAGTTCGTCAGGCGCTTCAAAGAGGTCGAGGTAATCGTACGGACCCAGGACGGCGTAATTGGCGAGCCACTTGACCTGGGGGCAGTGACGCTTGATCTTGGCCTTGACGTCTTTCTCGAGCTTCTTCAGTTTGTCCGGTGAAGCGACGCTCTCCGGAGAGACCTTCGTCAACAGCACATATGTTCCCATCGCAACCTCCTCTAGAGGAGCCTGTCCATGAATGGCCATCTGCTGCGTTCTCGGTCGCTCAGCAATCCTCACGTACGCCAGAGTACGCTCCGGTTACTTCGCTCAGGGCGCGCAACGCGCCCGTCGAATATTGGCACGGGCCGACAACGTCGGCCCTCTGTGCCTTGCATCTGGCCATCCCTGAACAGGCTCCATCATGGCGTTACTCAGATAGATTCTTAGTGATGCGCGGAGCGTCTCGTCGTTCCAGCCACCCTGTGATCCTCACCGCATCGGGCGTGTGTTCGGAAGGGTGTGGTTAGTGGCTGACGGCACCGCCCTCGATCGCCAGGAAGGAGTCCAGCTCCTTGCGGACGACCGGGGCCAGGTCGGCCAGCGACACGAATCCTTGTAGCCTGCCATCGATCTGGATGGGCAACCGTCTGATTCTTTTATTGGCCATAAGCTGCGTGGCCTGGAACAGATCCCAGTCGGGCGCGCCCGTGATCACGCCGGTCTTCATCAGCTCACGGACTTGGGTGTCGCGCGGATTTTTCCCTGTGGCGACAATCGGCAGCGTAATGTCGCGATCGGTCAGGATGCCTCTGAGGCTGCCATTCTCGGTGATCAACACGCACCCAACGTGATGGCGATCCATCTTCTTCGCCGCGTCCATCACCGACTCGCCCGGGACGCAGGTCACTAAGTCGGCAACTTTCTTCATAATCTCTCTGATCTGCATGGAATGTCACCTCCTTCCGCTGCTGCATGCGCTTCGTTCTCCCGTTGTTCTCCGAACACACGCCGGTCTGTTCATCGTTTAAAGCATGGCGCAAGGGAGGGGGCGATGTCTATTCTTCGAATGGTCTAGCGGGTGTGAAAAAACGGGTGAGGCCGCCTAGTTCTTTGTAGTTGTCGTGAAAAAACGCTCCGTTTGGGGGATACCGTTTGCTGCTTGACTGCCTCAGAATGAACACGCTGGATCTTGGTGGAGTCATCGCGGTGAGGGAAACGGAGGTGAAAACCATGCGATGTCTGCGATGCGGGGGATTGATGAGCTGCGATTGGTTTACGGGAGGTGTTGGGACGGACATAGCCGGGGCGAGCGAGACGTGGCGGTGTGTGAACTGCGGCGAGATCATCGATGACGTGATTTTTCATAACCGCAGGACGACGCAGCACGCCGAACGGCATCCCGAGCCAGCGGCGGCCGGGCGGCGGTGACCGATTATCCTTGGCGCTGTCCGAGATCCATGAGCTCAGCACCGAATCGATTCATGAGAAACTCCACGAAATCGCCCACCGGGTTGGAATGAAGCGACTGCCCGCGACGGGTTCGCCGACCGGTCCGTGGGGGTGAGCGACGGTCGGAACGACTTTCGGCACATCGCGGGAAGGAGGTGAAGCCCATGTCTCTTGACGATGGACTCCTCGACCGTGTGGGTGATCTGTACCAGAAGTACCCCTTTACGATGTCGTTTGTCGAATTTTTGGAGATGGTCGCTTGCCGGATCGGTAGCGGGAGAGCTGTGGTGCAACGTGGCCGGGAGGATGTTCCATGCAGAGAGGCTGGCTGGGTCTGGTAACGGGGTGTGTGGTTACGGTGGTGTTGGTCGTCGTCCCTTCCGCGGGTCGGGCTCAGGACGACGATGCCAAGATCGGAGCGATCACGGTTGAGATACAAAACTCGGCGTTTAAATTCCAGGCGAGGGTTCTGAAGGTTGACCAGGAGGCGACTATCGTCCTGCGCAACCTCGACTCCATCCAGCACGGGTTTACGTCACCCGCGTTCGCGGACGTGGAGGTGCGAGTGGAGGCGGACAACGTCACCACGTATGGAAGGGGAATCAAAGGGGTGCACCTGAACGCTGGAGAGGAGGTGCGGATCTCCTTCACTCCCACGCACCCTGGGAAGTTGACGTTCCGATGCGACCTGCACCCCGCGATGAAGGGAGAATTGCTCTTTCTGGCGGTCGGTGTGACGTAATCCCATCCACATGAGGGGTAGGGGCGACCGGCCGGTCGCCCCTACCATTTTAACGGCGCGTTGGCGTATGGGCCGTCTTAAATCGCTGCTCCTCCTGTTCGACCCGCTCGACGGCCTCGAGGCGTTCTTGGCACGCAACGCAAAACCGCGCGAACGGCTCCACCTCCAGTCGTTCCATCGGGATCTCGGCTTGGCACTGCTCGCACACGCCGTACGTGTCCGCCTCCAGCCGGCGGAAGGCGTCGGCGATCTCCTTGTATCGCTTGTAACGAAGTTGGAGCAGGGTGAGATCCACATCGTCTTCGAGATCCATCGCAGCCCAGTCTTCCACGTCCATCGCCGCGTCGATCTTGTGAAGCAACACTTCGTTCAGACGCCGGCCCATCTGCGCTTCGATGTCCTGGACCACCCCGTCCCGCATCTCATGGAGCATGGCCCGGAGGGCGTCTTGTCGTCGCTTATCAGCTTTCGTGGCCATCGTGTCCTCCTCAGACTGTGCGGCCGATCCGCTTCTTCGTGGCCTGGGCCTAAGACTTTCTGGCGGGGATCACCGTGCTCGCCTGGGGGCCCTTCTCACCCTCTTCCTCGACGAATCGAACTTCCGTTCCGACATCCAGGTGGTCGAATCCGCCGTTCAAGACGCTGTGGCTGTGAAAATAGATCTCGCGGCCATCCGGCGTCTCGAGAAACCCGTACCCGTCGGCCGAGAACAGCTTGGTCACGCGGGCGAGGGGAGATTCCTCGTGTACCTTCACCTCGCCGCGCTGCCGACGCTGATGGTCTTGCAGCCGGCGCCGGGCGGCGTCGAACGCGTCCCGGATTGCCACGTACAAATCTTCGTGCGGTTCCCGTTTGATGACCAGCTCGCTTCCCGGGACGGTCAAATCGATCCGGACGTTGTACGACACGCCCTGGTGCTGGTGCCGGTGCGGGACCTCGACCACGACGCGGCAGCCGATGATGCCGTCGTTCACCGTCTCGAGTTTGGCCGCCTTCTCTTCGATGAGCGCTCGTCCGGCGTCGGACAGCGACATGTTCCGAACCGTGATCTGTAACGGAAGTTTCATGGTTGTTCCCCTCGCCCTGGTTCGTTTGTCACGCCACCTTGACCTCGATGCTCTTCGGCCGAGCCTTCTCGGACTTGGGAATGTGGACGTGGAGAATCCCTTGCTGAAATTCCGCGGTCACCTTTCCGGCGTCGGCGTCTTCGGGCAAGGTGAAGTTCCGAGCGAAGCTCCCATACGCGCGCTCCACCCGGTGATACTTTTTGCCCTTTTCTTCCTTCTCGAACGTTCTCTCGCCCGTGATCGTCAGCACGTCGTCCTGGACCGCGACTTTCACGTCCTCTTTCTTGACCTCGGGCAACTCGGCCTTAATGCGATATTCTTTCTCGTCTTCGATGATATCGACGAGCGGGGCCCACTCCACGAGCCGCATTGCCTCCTGCCGCTCGCCGTCCTTTCGGAGGGGAGCGCGTCCAAACATCGTGGACAGCCGGCTTTGCAACTCGTCCAATTCCTTGAACGGATCCCAGCGTGTGGTGATGGCGTTCATCATCTTCCTCCCGGTTGGCATGTGGTGAATGTTCCCCCTTCTCATTCTGATCATGGTATTTTCTTCATCGAGGTGATTTTGGGGGTTCCTTGCGGTAGGGTCAATGCCCCATTTGGGGGATGGACGCCCCGCGCGCCCTTCGATAGGCTGTGACCGACGAGGCGAAGCTGAAAAGGAGATCATGATGAAGACGACGCCGCGGGTGATGGTCGCGACCGATTTCTCGGACCCATCGCTTTACGCAGTGGAGTATGCGATCGATCTCGCGCAACGGCTCGGCGGGGAGCTCTATCTGCTGCATGTCTTTGAACGGCCGTTCTTTGTTGAGCCGGGGGTTTCGCACAGCCTCCAGCTCCGCCACGGCGTCGATCAATGGATCCGAGAGGTCAAGGCCGAGGAGTCCGCCCGGCTGGACGCTCTCGCCGAGCGATTTCGGAGCCGGGGGGTGAAGCTTCAGCCGCTGTTTCGGGAGGGCGTTCCGTTCGTGGAGATCCTGAAGGCCGCGGACGAGCTCGCGGCCGACCTCATCGTCATGGCGACCCACGGCCGAACCGGCCTGGCCCATGTCGTGATCGGCAGCGTCGCGCAGCGTGTGGTTCAGAAAGCCGAGTGCCCGGTGCTCACGGTGAGACCGACGGCTTTCGGCGGCGCCAAGACGGGCTCGTCTGGACCGGGCGATCGTACTGGAGTACAGTAGGCCACCGACAACGGGAGGGAGCGACCATGGGACAGGCAGGGACGCAGGAACCGACGATCACGCGTATTCTGGTTCCGACCGATTTCTCACCATGCTCCCAAGACGCGGTTCGGTACGCCGCCGTGTTGGCCAAGCGATTCGGCGCCTCCATCAGCGTCCTGCACGTCATCGAAACGTTGAGCTACACGCTGACCGAATCGCTCCAATGGGTGGATCTGTACGCCCACGTCAGGACGCTGGTCGAACCGATGATGGATGGGCTGGTGCGCGACCTGCGGGAGCAGAACTTCACCGCGGTTGGCGCGCTGATCCAAGGCGTGGCATACGACGAAATCGTCAAAAAGGCCAAGGAGGAGTCGGCCGACCTGATCGTCATGGGCACCCATGGTCGACGGGGGATGCGCCATCTGCTGATGGGGAGCGTGGCCGAGCGCGTGGTGCGCGCCGCTCCGTGTCCGGTACTGACCGTACGAGGCGACTGAAACGCCCGGACCCTTCATAGGGGAGAATCGCATGAGCGGGATCACCATCAAGACCATCGTGGCGCCCACCGATTTCTCGGAGTGTTCGCTCGATGCAATGCGGTACGCGATCGGACTCGCCGAGGTCTTTTCCGCCCGAGTCGTCTTCCTTCACGTCATGGAACAGCTCGGCTATGAGCCCGAATTGTCGCTCACGCCGGCCGGCATCCGGCCCGATGTGACGCGGATGGTCGCCGAGATGATGCACGACTACGTCGACCGGGTCAGGGCTCAGGGCATCGAGGTCGAATGGCACCTCGAAATCGGGACGCCATTCGCCGAGATTCGGGGAGCCGCCGAGCGGCACCACGCAGATCTCATCGTGATCGGCACCCACGGCCGAACCGGATTGGCTCATGTCCTGCTGGGCAGCGTGGCCGAGCGGGTGGTGCAGCACGCGCCGTGCCCGGTGCTCACGATCAAAGCCGGAGCGCGTGTGGCGGTGGCGAAACCCGCCGAGTCGGCCGGCGCGCGAGCCGCGACCCCGGCGGCGCAGGTCCCCGCGAGCAAGCGGCCGGAGGTCTGCAAGGTCTGCGGACAGCCTTCGGGGGCGATCATCTGCGAGGTGTGTAAGACCAAGATCCAAGCCGAGGCGTTTGCGAGGAAGGCGCGGGTTGAGCGCGAGGGTCGGGTGGGGCTGTAAGACCTTCGGCGGTGTGTCGTCAGGATGTTCTCCAAAACCCTCCTTTCGGGGGGTATCATTCTTTTCTACCTTACCCCAAAATGACGAGGGCTCGCTAATCGGTTTCAGGGGGCCTACGACCAGAACAGCCTGTGTGGGATTTCCCGCCCCGGGCGACAGGTGCTCATTGCAGGGAGGATTAGTATGAGCCGATCGCTGTACATGGTAGGCATGACCAAGGACGATCGCGCCGGAGAAACCGAATCACCGCCGGTGCCGTCCGGTGACGCCGGCCGGACGGGCGCTGAATCCGCCAATTCGCTCCTCGCCCTGCAACTGGTGGCCTCGGTCGTCAGTCGGGCGCCGGAGCTGTCCCGCGCCCTGAACGCCGTGCTCGACCGCCTGCTCGCGCTCGCGACCGCCGATATTGGCGCCATCCATCTCTTGGACGATGCGTCGGGTGAGCTGTGCCTGGCCGCGAGCCGCGGGTTGTCGGAGACGTTCCGGGTTCACGAGTGCCGCATTCCCATCGGCACGTGTCTGTGCGGCCTGTCGGTGACGATGGACGAACCCTTGGTGGTGGACGACCTGGCGACGGACCCTCGCCTCAGTCGGACTGCGTGTCGGGACGAGTACGTCGGGTCCTGGGTCGGCGTGCCCCTTCGCTCCCGGGGTCGGGCGGTGGGCATCCTGACGTTGTATGCCCGGGAGTGCGGCGCGTTTCGGGCGATCGACCGCCGCCTGTTGACCACCATCGGCGATCAGCTCGGCGTGGCTGTCGAGAACGCGCGGTGGTATGCGGCGATGCGGGAGTCGGCGGTGGCCGAGGAGCGGGCCGCGATCGCCGCCGAGCTGCACGACGGGATTGCCCAATCGTTGGCGTATTTGAATGTCCAGACGGCGCGCGTTCAAGAGCTGCTCGAACGGGGCGAGACCGCGGGGGTCCGGCAAGAACTCGCGGCGGTCCGAGAGGTCATCCGCGACACGTACCAAGACGTCCGCCAGCTTCTCGTCGATTTTCGCAAGGCGCCCAAGGAAGGCGGGGAATTCGCGTCGTCGCTGCGGGCGCATTTGGACACGTTTGGGCTGAGGACCGCGATCAAGACCGACCTGGTCGGTGACGCGGTCCTGCGGGACTTGTCCCTCCTTCAGCAGGCGGAGGTGTTTCGGATGATCCAAGAGGCGCTGGCCAACGTGCGCAAACACGCGCGGGCCTCCCGAGTCCGGGTCGTGTGCGATCGGACCCCGACGATCTTTGAGGTCCGGGTCGAGGACGACGGGTGTGGGTGCGAGAGCGCCCGCTTCAACGATCCGACCGGGACGCACCTGGGCTTGGCGTTGCTTCGCGAGCGAGCGACGCGGTTGCGAGGCACCGTCCATTTGACCTCGACGCCGGGGGGCGGAACCACGGTCGTGATCGGGGTTCCCCGAGGCGGCGATGATGAAGAGAGTGCGCCATGACACGTCGATCCGTGCCGGAGGGGATTTCTGTGTTGGTCGTCGACGACCACACGCTGTTCCGAAAGGGGCTGGTCAACCTGCTCCAAGACCGAGGTCTGAAGGTGGTCGGCGAAGCCACCGACGGGCGCGCCGGGATCGAAGAAGCCCTTCGGCTCGCCCCGGATGTGGTGCTCATGGACGTCAACATGCCGGGATGCAATGGCATCGAGGCGACCCGCTCCATCCGCGAGCGGCTCCCGGATGCGAGAATTCTCATGCTGACGGTGTCGGACGAGGACGATAACCTGTTCAACGCCGTCAAGGCGGGAGCGCGTGGCTATCTCTTAAAGAACGTCGATCCCGACGAGTTGGTCGGCGCCATCGAGCGGGTGATGAACGGGGAGGCGGTGATTCCTCACCAGATGGCTTCGCAGTTCCTTTCGGAATTCGCGTCGATGGCCCAGGGCCGGGTGTCGCCTTCGGCGGGCCCCTCTCACGTGTTGACCGCCCGCGAAGAGGAGATTCTCCGGGAGTTGGCGAATGGGTCGAGCAATAAGGAGATCGCGAACGTCTTGGCGATTTCCGAGCACACGGTCAAGATCCATCTCAAAAACATCCTCAAGAAACTCCACATGAACAACCGCACCCAGGCCGCGATCTATGCCCAGCGTCACGGGCTGGTCTCGGCCTTGCCGTCCAGTGAGGCCAACCGATAAACCGGCGGGCTGACCGGCCATGAGGCGGATCGGGATCCTGACCAGCGGAGGCGATGCTCCGGGGATGAACGCCGCGATTCGTGCCGTCACGCGGACCGGGATCGCGGCGGGATTCGAGGTGTTCGGGGTCCGGCGCGGCTTCGCGGGGCTGATCGCCGGTGATCTGATCCCCTTTGACGCGCGGGCCGTCGGGGGCATCATCGAGCGGGGTGGCACGATGCTCGGGAGCGCGCGCTGTCCGGAGTTCCTGACCGACGAGGGCCGACGCGCAGCCGTCGCGTCGCTGGAATCCAAACAGCTTGATGCGCTGGTGATCATCGGAGGGAATGGATCTCAGGCCGGGGCGTACGCCTTGTCAAAACTGGGCATCCCCGTCGTGGGAATCGCCTCCACGATCGATAATGACTTGGCGGGGAGCGAGATCACGATCGGGGTGGACACCGCGTTGAACATCGCGCTGGAAGCGATCGACCGGCTCAAGACCACGGCGGCGTCGCACCACCGGGCCTTCCTGGTGGAGGTGATGGGGCGTCACTGCGGCTACTTGGCCCTGATGGCCGGGATCGCGGGAGGCGCCGAGGTGGTCGCCATTCCGGAACAACCCTGCGAGCCGGAGGCGATCGCCCAAGAGCTGAAGGCCGCCTACGAGCGCGGCAAATCGCACGCGATCGGCGTGGTGGCCGAGGGCGCGAAGTACCGCGCCGCGGATATCGCGGCGTACTTCCGCGCTCATCACGAACGGATCGGGTTCGATCTGCGGGTCACGGCCCTCGGACACGTCCAACGCGGCGGCGCGCCGGGCGCGTTCGACCGTCTGCTGGCGACGCGGTTGGGCGCCGGGGCGGTGGACGCGCTGGTCCGCGGCCAGACCGGCGTGCTGGTGGGGCTGCTCCGCGGCGAGGTCGCCACGACGCCGCTGGCCGACGTGGCGGGAGTGACCAAGCCGATCGACCTGCGGCTGATGGACCTGGCCCGGGTGCTGGCCCGCTGATCTGGCGGGCGAGGACGCGCGAAACAGAGCGAGACTGGAGTTTGCGATGACGACTTCGCCCGGTGAACGGGTGGTGGTCAGGTGGCTCGATGGCGTGCGGTTCGAGGCCGTGGTGGGCGACCACCGCCTCCTGCTCGATCAACCGGCCGACGAGGGCGGCACCGACGAGGGCGTCACCCCGCTCCAGTGTCTGGCCATTTCGCTGGGAAGCTGCGTGGCCTATTTCGTCGTCCGGTTTTGCACTCGCCATCACCTGCGGCCGGAGGGGCTGTCCGTCACCGTGGGGTGGGAGTACGCCGAACGCCCTCACCGCATCGGCGAACTGCGCGTGGCGATCGCTTATCGCGGCGACTTAGAGCCGGCGATGCGCGAACGGCTCCTCCAGGTGGCCGAGGGCTGCACCGTGCACCACACGCTCACCCATCCGCCCGATATTCGGGTGGCGCTGACGATCGCGGAGTCTGCGCTGCCCGAAACGACCCGCCAACGAGAGGAGGACCATGAACCAATTGTTTGAAGTTCAATTGACGGGGGGCGATGCCTTCTACATCGTCGCCCCCAACCGTTACCGAGCCAATGAACTTCTGGGCGGGTACTTGGAGTCGAATCGGCTCTCGCATTACCTGGCTGAGGGCAAGTACACGATTCACCAGGTCGATCTCGGCGAAGAGTGCGTTCTCGCGCGGGGAACGAAGTGCCGAGAGTGCGAGACATAGCCTCATCCGCCCTTCCGGTCAGGGCCCTGGGGCGATCGCCCCGGTGTCCGATGCCCCGACTACTCCTTTAGAGTAGCTGTCCCGTCCTCCCTTTTTCCTTCGAAAATACTTCCTCCTGAGAATAGACGGAGCCCGTGCGATCCGGTAGGGTGGGGAGCATCGTTACGGGATCGCGCAATGCTCAAGCGAAGAGTGCTGGTGATCGGGAGCGCCACGCTGTTCGGTCACGGGGTGGGCGGCTTGCTGGATTCGAGAAGGAACGGCTTGGAAATCGAACAGGTTCCAACGCTTGAAACCGCCATCGAAACCGCACCGCGGTTTCGGCCCGACGTGGTGGTGTTCTGCGTGGAGCGCGACGAGTTGCGGGATGAGGAGGCGCTCAAACGGTTGCGGTTGATGGACGCCTACCCCACCCGCATCGTCCGATGCACGCTGGACGCCAACCATCTCACGGTCTACGACACGACACGCATCAAAGATGCCACGGTGGAGGATCTGATCGACACGGTGCTGCGGAGCGGTTCCGACGATCAGACGATCAATGGTCGAGAGGGTACATAGGGGGGGTGCCGATGAACAGTAGAGCGAAGAAGGCAACGAGGTGGGTGGGGGGGCTGGCGGCCGCGATCGCGGGCGTGTGGTTCGGGGTGGCCGGTCCCGGTGTGGTGTGGGCGGACGAGGGGCACGAAGCCCACGGTTCAGGGTCGGCGCAGGAGGCTGAGCCGGTCGGACACGACATGCACCAGATGATGCAGGAGATGTCGATGCCCGAGCGAGGCGCGCAGGCGCAGGCTCCCGCAGGGGTGCAATACCAAAAGGCCGGCGTGCAGTTGCTCGATAATCTGACCGACCGACTGGACCGTGAGATCGAGAAGGCCGGCGGGAACCTCGGAGGGTTTGTCTCCGGCGCCGAGGCCCATGCCGCGATGCAAGGCACTCCGCTCAAGGTGAGCAATGAGGAGTCGGTGACTGCCGGCGGCCGATGTCCGTCGGGCGCGCCGGTGAAGGCGTTCGATGTCTCGGCCATCAACGCCGAGATCAGCATCAACCGGTTCTTGGATTTTTTTGCCGGGTACCTCTATGTCCTCACCGAAGATCTCCCCACGGTGCGGGCTGAGGAGAAGAAGAACGCAGACGCGCGCAAGAGCGATGATCCGTTCCCGGCGGCAGGGGTTTCGCTCGGCTTGCAAGGGGATATGCTCCAGCCGTTGGCGATCCGGGCCAACGCCGGAGACTGTGTTCGGATCATTCTCCGAAACCAGACCACGAACGAGGAACCCGTCAGCATGCACGTCCACGGGTCGAGCTTCATCGTCAAGGCCAGCGGCAAGGCCGCAACCATGACCAACAAGGACTCGCTGGTCGACCCCGGCAAAAGCCAGGAGTTTGAGTGGTATATCCCGGCCGATACGCCGGATGGCGCGCACCATTTCCATAGCCATGCAGTGCGGGAGCAGTGGTCCACCGGGATGTTCGGGGCGCTGATCGTTGAACCGCGCGGATCACGCTATCTCAATCCCTGGAACGGTCAGCCGTTGAAGAGCGGCTGGATGGCGATGATCGAAGATCCCAACGGCCCGGATTTCCGGGAGTTCGCGATCTGGTATCACGAGATCGGGGATGAAGTGTTTAGGATCTTGAACCGAAAAGGCGAGATGTTGGATCAGCGGGATGCCGTGACGGACGCCTATCGCCCCGGCGGACGCGGTCTAAATCTTCGCAGCGAGCCGCACGGAACGCGTCTTGCGCTTCAGGTGGCGCGGCATGGAATTCATGACGAATCGATGGCGTACGGTTCCTATACCTTTGGAGACCCGGCCACGACGGTTCCGCGCTCTTACCTCGGCGATCCGACCAAGTACCGGATGATGGGCGGCTCGGAAGTGGTCCATTCCCACCATCTTCACGGCGGGAGCGATCGCTGGCCGGCCTCTCCGAATGCGGTGACGGCCGCCGAGTTTAATTTTGCCGCCATGGCGGACGGTACCGGCCCGGTGAAATTCCCGCCGATCCGGACCAGCTCCGAGCGTCTGGACGTCCAGGCAATCGGCGCGGCCGAGTCGTACAACGAAGTGATCGAGTGCGGGTCCGGCGGCTGCGCCTACGGGGCCGGAGATTACACCTTCCATTGCCATATCCCGCAACATTACGTCACCGGGATGTGGGGCTTCTGGCGGGTGTATAACACCCTTCAGGCCGCGGGTTCTCAGGACGACCTGATGCGTCCGCTGGTTGAGCTTCCGGACCGGATCGGCAAGATGAAACCGGCCGTGGATTCCTCCAAGCTCATCGGGAAGACGGTGGACTGGTTCGGCGGTTCGAAATACCGAATCACGGCCGACAAGACCGATTGGAAAGCCAATCCGCCGATGCTCTCGATCAAGGACTGGGTCGAGAAGATGCTTCCGCCGCAGGGACTGCCGGGCGGGTCCGAAGACGAGCACCTCCAGGCGGTGTCCCATGACGCCACCGTCCTCGATTGGAAATGGGACGGGAATGTGGCGTTCAACGAGCCCGAAACGAAACAGGTCTGGGTGAACTATAAGTCGCCGCAACCGGGGAAACGACCCTCATTCCGGTTCGATCCGGCGACGGGGAAACTCTCGATTCCCCACTTGAGGCCCCATCTTGGCAAGCGGGTGCTGTTCTCGCCTGAGCACAACCCGGCGCCCTTCTTCGAGCCGTTCCGGGCGGTCGATACCGAGCCGGCGCTGCCGGGTCAGAATGGGAACTGGAGCCTTTGCCCGTCCAGCTCGCCCCGGAAGTACTTCACCGTAAACGGGATCACGCTTCCGATCACATTGAAGAAGGCGACGGCCAAGACATCGGCCATCGTTGATCCGGACGGGCTTCTCTATGTCTTGGAAGACGATGAGGCCGCGATCCGGGCCAACGACGATCTCAAACATCCGCTTGCGATCCGCGCCAACGTCTACGACTGCGTGGATGTGATCTACAAGAGCAAGATGAAGGACGACGGGCGGTCGGTCTGGTCCAACAAGACCAACATGCATCCTCATTTCTTCCAGTTCGATATCACGGCCTCGGACGGCGTGATCATCGGATTCAACTACGAGCAGTCGGTGCGGCCATTTACGATCTTAAAGTCGGAGGACAAGGAAAAGGGGCATGAACATGACGGTCTTCCGGTGCCGCAGAACACGACTTTGACGAAAGCGGCCAAGGCGGGCGACACCTCGATCGAGATCGCCTCGTCCGTGCGCCATATCGAGATCCACGACACGAAATTCGACGCGCCCATGTTCCATCCGGGGATCACGATCGGGCTGAGCCTGGAGGGTGTCGATACGTTTGAGGCGGTGAAGATCAAGGAAATCAAGGGCAATACGGTCGTGCTGACGGCGCCGATCAAGAAGAACCACAAGGCCGGCGCCATCATCAGCCCGGAGTTCGCGCGGTACCGGTGGTATCCGGACGTAGATCTGGGAATCGTGTTCTGGCATGACCATGTCTTCGGGCTGGACGGCTGGGGCCACGGTTTGTTCGGCTCCACGATCGTCGAGCCGCCGCGGTCGACCTACCATGACCCGACGACCGGCAAGGAGATCCGGAGCGGCCAGGTGGCCGACATCCGGACGACCGATCCGGTTTCGGCCCTGGTCAAGGGGAGCTTCCGAGAAATCGTGATGTGGCCGGTGGATTCCAATCCTCGGACGGCCGAACTGATATCGAGCGACAACCCGATGGCCGGACGGCCCTCGGTGGACGGGACGCCGTCGGCGAAATATCTGCCGAAGATGAACAAATCGGCGATGGCTTTCTTAAACGGAGGAGAGGCGACAACCGGAAGCAGTTACGGGATGCGGGCCGAGCCGTTGTCGGTAAGGCTTGCGAACAATCCGGACCCGTCGCAGCTGTTTAACAGTAAGATCCACGGCGATCCCGGAACACCGCTCATTCGGGCCTATCTGGGCGATCCGCTCGTCGTCAGGGTGCAGGCGTGCTGCAACGAGGTCCATGTCTGGCACATGAGCGGCCATTGGTTCCCGCTGGAGCGGTACAATGCCGATTCCACGCCGCGGAACAGCATGCATGCCATCATCGGTGAACGGTTCAACTTCGTGATCCCGGCTGCCGGAGGTCCGCAGAAAATGGCGGGCGATTATATGTACTACTCCGGCCGCGCCTCGCATTTCGCGGAAGGATCGTGGGGCATCATCCGGGTGCAGGACAAGCTGGACAAGAGCCTGCAGCCGCTTCCGTCGCGGGAGGAGATCCCTGCCTCTGCGAAAAACGTTTGCCCGGCGGATGCGCCGGTTAAGAACTACAGCGTCTCGGCGGTGGATTACGCCACCCGGTTCAACCAAGGCGTGCCGGAAGCGGTGGAGACCGACCTGGGACGTCACTTAAAGCTCGGCAACCAGAACGGGAAGATCTATGTTCTAGATGACGAAGTGGCCCAAGTCAAGGGGGGGATGCTCAAGCCGAACCCGCTGACGCTTCGCGTGAACGTGGGCGATTGTATCAAGGTCAAACTCACGAACCGGATGGCGAAAGAGCGGGCCGGGTTGCACGCGGACATGCTGGCGTTCGATCCCAAGGATTCGATGGGGATCAATGTCGGCAACAACCCGGGAGATCAGACGATCGGTCCGGGGCAGAGCAAGGTCTACACCTTCTACGCGCATCCGGAGTTTGGGGAGAACGCGGCCCTGATTCAGGATTGGGGCAACGTGGTAGAGAACCCGCGCAATGGGTTGTACGGGGCGATCGTCGTCGGCCCGAAGGGTTCGACCTATCGGGACCCGGTTACGGGGGCGGACATTACCCTCAAGAACTCCTGGCAGGCCGATGTGGTTGTGGATCGAACGATCCCGGGAAACGAGACCAAAAAGAACTACCGGGATTTCTCGTTGATTTTCCAGGACGAGGACAACCTGATGGGCACGAGCTTCATGCCCTACGCTCAGAAGATTGCCGGGTTGACGGGGGTGAACTATCGGGCCTCTCAGCCGATCGATTATGCCCTGGACAACGGTTGCACCGTCGGGACGATCTTCCAGTGCGTCTCGGAGAAAGGTGGAGTGAATACGCCTCTGATCGAAGCCCACGCGGGAGATCCCGTCCTGATCCACGTCTTCGGCGGGTTCAACGAGCAGGTGGGGGTGTTTGCCCTGGACGGCCACGAATGGCCGGTGGATAACATCCGCGGGGCGCATTTGCACAGCTCGTACGAATTCGGCGGCACCTCGTACATCCGCGTCGACCTACGCGGCGGCGCTGGCGGACCCCACCAATTGCCGGGGGACTACGTCTACATGAACCACCGCCCGGCATACATCGATGCGGGCGAGTGGGGCCTCCTGCGGGTGTTGCCCAAGGGCGACAAACGGATCCTGGCCTTGGATGCCCCGTCGTTTGACGTGCGACCGGCCTCCCTGGGGCAGGCAAACCACTGATCTCCCCAGGAATACGGAGCGTTTCGGACAGCGGAGGGGGCAATCACCCCCTCCGCTTTTTGTTTTTCTGTGCGCGGAGCAGCCGCGGTGGCGATCAGGCCCCACCGATAAGTCGCTCGCGCCTTAGCGTGAGGGCCGGGTGTTGATGTCGCGAGCCGGCGGTAGAGCCGGTGGAATTCTTCGGTAGTGAGGGAAGGGTCAGCCAATCGGGTCACGTCATCGGGTGTCACCGGGTATTGAAGGTCTCGTCAAAAATAGACGCGCCGATGGCGACGTAGTGCGGGGCCAACCGTTCTTCCGGCAGGAGCAGGGTCATGCCTCGGTTGTAGTCTGAGCGAGACGGATGGCGAGGCGAGCGATGGGGGCCGGCACGCTGCGCCCGATCGCGAGATTGGCCGGCGGGTTGCCGACCTGGAAGACCTTGTGGCGGATCTTGGTGATTCCGACCTCTGCGAACGCCTTCTTGATCGCGTCCAGATCGCCCCGGTGGTCAAGCGAAAGGGAGATTTCCACGAGGATTTGGCCGGGATTGGCTTCGGAGGCGGATTCGGGAGGGGGCGAGGTGTTGAGCGTGTCATTTGGTGGCTCTGCGGCCCATGTCGGCGCGCCCGATAGCGCGACCCAAGCAATCATGCAGGAGAGAATCCGTTTGACGAGCGTGTGTTCCATGGCGTCCCCCGATTGGTTCGTTGTCGGGTTCCGGTAAATCCGCTTTCCTCCGGAAAGTAAAGTTTGCCTCGAAATGGCCACCTCAATTTCGTGGTTTCCGGGCGTGGCGCCGCGCCACAGGGTCACCGGCCCGCTTATTGATCACTTTCAGTCTGAGGTTGTGTTTTGGGACGCTCGGATGATAACGTAGGTCCTTCTCACACGGGGAGCAAACCTCGCGGTGTCGGTCACGAGTCTGCTTAGAAGCGCTTTCGCGCTGGCCATCCTGTTTGTGTTGCCCGCCATTTCGCACGCGGCGACGTCCGAGGGGACGGCCAAATCCTATTTTGAAGAAGGGATCGCGCTCAACAAGCAGCAACGGTACGATGAGGCGCTGGAGAAATTTACGCGGGCCGTGACGTCGAGCCGGGACAATCACCGATACCATCAGGGCCTGTTCATGACCTACATTGCCATGCGGCGCGGCCTTCAGGGGATCCAATTCTATCAGGCCCTGCTGAAGGACCATCCAGAAAGCGCTGTGGTCCACTACTGGTTGGGTCGACTCTATCTTGAAAGCCGTTCCTTGGATAATTCCCTTTCGGAGTTCCGGGAGGCCGCTCGACTCGCGCCCCAGGATGAACACGCCTTCATTTCGTTAGGGCATGTCTATCTTCGGATGGGAAAGGACCAGGACGCGTTGACGGCGTACCTTCAAGCGAACAAGTTGTCGCCTCGTGTGGCGGTGGTTCACGCCGGGATCGGAACGATTTATTATAGCCGCAATGATTTTAGCAAAGCCCGTCGGGAATACGAAGACGCGCTCAAGCTCGATGACTCGCTCACGGAGGCGCGGTATAACTTGGGCCTGATTTACGAGAAGAAAGGCGAGGTCTCAAAGGCGGTCAAGGAGTGGCAGAGGCTGCTCGATCAAGACCCCAACGAATCCAGAGCCCGGGAGCGGCTTGCCCGAATCTATTTCCGCACGGAACGATACGAAGATGCCGTACAGGAGTATTCCACCCTCTCCCAAGTCCATCAGAACTCGCCCGAGGTCTTTCTGGCGCTCGGCGAATCCGCGATCATGCTGGCCTCGGCCGTGTCCAGTCCGGAAGAACGCAACCAGCTTAAAGACTTGGCCGTCCAGGCCTTCCAACGAACACTGGATCTCGATCCGGCCAACGCGCAGGCCCGCGAATACCTGGACCGTTTACAGTCCAAAGACCTTCCCGTTCTGAAGAAATGATCGCCGGTCGTTTTCAAGTTTCTTGGATTGTCTGGACGATCTTTTCGGTCTTTCCTGTCTTGGGCTACGCGGAGGGCCTTTCATCAAATACGGTTTACGACTGCGACGCGGAAGAAAACCGGAACAAGCCGGCGACGGTTGAGATCGTGCTTTCTCAGAAATGGAAAGACCGCGTCCAGGAGGTCAAGGCCTCGGTTCAATCGAGCGACGCGGCGGTAAAGGTTCGGGTTAGATTTCTCCCATTCCTGGATCCGCCCGCCAATATCGGTATCGGCAAATGTGTCTCGGCCGATGTCGCACGCCGGGCGATCCGGGAGGCGATTCACTATTCCGGGAAGGTAGACAGGTTAATTCGGCAGGACATCCTACCGCACCACTGGATCAAAATCGGTTCCACCGATACTGCCGAGTTAGCCTGGACCCCGGTCGGACAGGATGATCTTGCGCGGCTGGCAGACCCAAGCCTTTCCAATGAGCAATTCCAAGAACTCTACCGAAGCCTCGCCGAACCCAAAGAGCGCCATCTCCCATTCGGGATGGGAAGCCAGCCGATCCAGGAAGTGCCGCCGAGGTGACGCCTCGATCATCGGTCCAGAGGGTGAACCTGCAAGATGTTATCTGCGTCGAGAGCGGTCTCGATTCTGGTCTGGGCCGCGCTCTTTTGTTTCATCACGTCGGCTGAGACCGGCGTTCTTCCCACTTTTGCGGCGGACACTGAGCCGTTGCATCAGGTCGTCGAGGTGCTGGCCCATGACTGGCATCCCGATGTTGTGTGGGAACGGATCGGAAAGACAAAGTTCATCTGGCGGGGGGACCGTCCGCAATAACTCGAATGAACGAAAAAGGGTTTATGTCTACTATGACCTTTTGGATAGCAAACGCGTTCCGATTGCACGAAATGTGACCAATCGCTATATCGAGCCGCATGAAACGGTAGAGATCACGGCGGACTCCTATATTCTGACCGAAGACCTGCCGAAGGTGAAAAGCAGCAGGGCCGTGGCAAAGACCGGGTTCTGATCTCTGGTGGGGCGCTGACGTTTCTAGAGTCCACAGAGCAATGCCCATCACCTTCACGCGATGTTGTGGTATTTTTAGGCATCGTGGACAGTTGCAGTACGAGCTCTCTTAACGGAGGAGAGTCATGACTCAGCCCGCTCGACCTGATACACACATCATAATAGTCGCGGCGGTGGCCGCGATCGTCTTCACACTGATGGCCTCTGCCGCGTGGTCCTACGAGATGGCAGACGTGGAGAACGGGGGGATGGTCACCGGAACGGTCACGTTGCGCGGGGAGGTTCCGGAGCCACGGGTGTTTCCTATGGTGCTGTACCCGTTCGGCGATTTCTGCAAGAAGATTTCGGACGGAGCGGGCCACGTCGTGCTCAAGGAGTTCAATGTGGAGCAAACCGGCGGCCTCCAGGACGCGGTCGTGGCGGTACTCAACGTGAAACGTGGAAAGGCGTTTCGGTACCGCGACACCGAGCTGCTCACGGTCAATTGCATGTTCCACCCGGCGGACATTCCCGAGAGCGAGCAGTTTGAGCTGCACGACGGGCAACTGACGCACATTCACCCCTTGGTCACGGTGATGAGAAATGAGAGCCTGCTGTCGGTGACCAACAAGGATCCGATCATGCACGCGGCGCAGGTGTATCAGCCGGAAAAAGGCAATCGCGTGCTGAGCTTCCCGATTCCGGTGTCGTACAAGCCCCATAGCGGCTTTGTGGCGCTGGAGAAGAACAAGCGAATCGTGCAAATTATTTGTGGGATGCACGAGTACATGCAGAGCTGGGCGTGGGTCGCGGACAATCCGTACTTTGTCAAGACGCACCGCGGCGGTGGCTTCACGATCGACAATCTGCCGCCCGGTACCTACCAGGTGGCGGCCTGGCATCCGCACATGCAGCCGCTTATCAAAGAAATTACCGTCCCTGCAAACGGCACAGTGGCGCTCAACTTTGAGTTGGACGCGCGCCAGGTGATCCGCCCCATGTATGAGACCCAAGCCCAATTCCGCATCCCGCCTCAGAGAGACCCCGCCGTCGACCTCAGGGGCTGCGAGGGGCCGTTCTGTGTGCGAAGGGAACACAGCCACCATAGCGAGTGATCCCTGGCTGCTGCTCGATCACGCCAAAGTCCAACCACGATGTGCCAACCTCACCAGACACAGGACGGTGCTCGTCGTGTGGCCGGTATCAGAAGACCGATAGGGTCGTGATGGCCAAGCAGATGGTTCCTCCGATGGCGGTCATCGTCGGCCTTCTGTTTGCGATGCCCGTGGGGGGGGCCGCGGCGGAGCAGCGTGTGTATGTCGCCAATGAACTGTCGAACACGGTCTCGGTTCTTGATCCCGCCGCTCGTACGATCGTCGCCACTGTCCCAACTGGCTCACGCCCTAAACACGTCAATGTGGATCCCCAAGGACGGTTTTTTTATGTGACGGTTCTGTTCACGAACGAATCAGACGACCTGGTGCAGGTCTTTGACGTGACCACCAATGCGATGCTGACGTCGGTCGTGGTTGGACATGAGCCGGCGTATATCGTTCCGAGTCCAAGTGGGACGCGGCTTTACGTGGCCAGCAAAGCCGCGAACACGGTGTCCGTGGTCACGGTGCCTGAGTTTAAGCGGATCGAGACCATCAAGCTCATGGGCAAAGGGCCCCAGGGACCTGCGATTACTCCAGATGGGAAGACGCTGTTGACTCCCAACAGCCGTTCGGGTGACGTGTCGGTGGTTGACTTGGAACGGGGGAGCGTTGACCTGATCAAATTACCGCCTGGCGCCAAGCCGATGGCCATCGGGGTCAACCAAAACGGCCAACTCGCGTACGTGACGGATGCCGGGCTCAATCAGGTGCATAAGATCGACATCGCAGGAAAAGCCGTGCTGGCGAGCCTTTCGGTCGGCGGACGCCCGATGCAGACGCCGACGCATCCCACTCGCCCCTTCCTCTACATTCCCTGTATGGATGCGGCTGCCGTGTACAAGGTGGACATCGATACGTGGAAGGTGGCCAAGGTGATTCCAGTCGGCCGGGGAGCACAGGGTATCGCCTACACCGGCGATGGACGCTACGCCTACGTCACCCTCACCTGGGAGACACCGCACGGGAAGGTGGCCGTCATCAATACGGAGACCGACGCGGTCGAGACGACTCTTTCATCTCAGGGTGCCCCCAACGGCATCGCCGTGTTGTTTGGGAAAAATCAGGGGGGGTAGACCAGCGTGCTGCGGCATAGGATTGTTTCCCCAGCCTATCGGACTTCTACTTCAGATACGTTGGTAGGCGCTTGTCCTCGCCGGTGAGGTGCCGGTAGAGTATATGGAATTGCGAGGTGGTCAAAGCGGGATCGGACAGCCGATCGAGGTTCTCAGGACGTAGGGGGATCTGGGAGGCTTCGTCGAAGGCCGAGGTTCCGATCGCGATATGATCCGGGAAGAACCGAAACTGGGGGAGGAGGTATTGAACTCCCCCGTTGTGGGTTACGGCCAGGCGAATCGCCAACCTTGCCACCGGAGCCGGGACGTTTTTCCCAATGGCGATGTTCTCCGGCGGATGTCCAAGGCGAAAGAATTGGGTACGGATGCGGGTTATGGAGACGGCCTCAAACGCTTTCTCGATAACATCGAGGTCGACTCGGCGATCGGGGGCCAGGAAAATCTCCACCAGGATTTTGCTGTTGGCCGCGGGGTCCTCCGACCCTTGTGCAAGGGGAACCGGCTGGTTTACGAGACCTGCGGTCAACCCGGCCGCATCGCCATCCGGATTGGCGCTCAAGGCGTATAACGAAAAAAGAAGACCAGTAAAGAGCCGGGGGAAGGTATTGACTGTCTTCATCAGGAAAGGACTCTATCAGAAAACGAAGTGTTTGAGAATGGTGTTTCGTGATTCTCCCTCGTCCAAGGCAGCTGAATAGAACGCTGACCGGAGCGCCGCTCCGTTTGAGGCTGGTGATGTTCCTGCCGATCGTGGCATCACTAGTGTGCGGTGGAACGCTTCCCGCAAAGGGGCCGTCCTAGGAGCTTCCGATGCAGGTCACCGTAAACGACCTCGAGGGAAAAGTAGAAGGAGCGGTAGATCGAGGAAGACATCTGTGCGCTGTAACAAGAGAGGGGCCCACGGGCCCCTCTCTTGTTTGTGAGGAACTGAGATCGATCTGTCCGGCGGGGTCACCGACATGGTGGCGCTGATCAGGCCTCACCCATTCGAGGGGGCTCCCTCACCCTTTTCCCTTATCGATTTAACCTCAATGCGGGATGGAACCCGCTGGAAGTTTAGGCTACTATATATATACAAGAGTTGGTCTCATGGTCTCACGGAGCGCGGCACAGCGACGATGTGCCAACCGGAAGGAGGGAGCGATATGAGTACGATGAGCGAGGTGATGTCGACCGATCTCCAGTGGATTCGCAAAGACCTCTGGGTGCACAGCGCGGCGGCGCACATGGCCGATCGGCGGATCGGCAGCCTCCTCGTGATGGATGAGGAGGGCGTTCCGGCGGGCATTGTGACCGAAACGGATCTCGTTCGGCGGGTGATCGCCGCCGATCTGAACCCCATGGCCACGCAGATCGGCGACATTATGACGCCGTCGTTGATCACCATCGACGAGCGGGCTTCGATGTCCGAGGCGAGCGATGTGATGGCCGAACGAGCGATTCGGCATGTCGTGGTGACGCGCGAGGGCGGGGTCGTCGGGTTGGTGTCGATTCGTGACCTGATCGCCCGTGAAGAGTTTCTCCCGTTCGAGGTGGAGCGTATGATGTCGCGGTTGCCGGTGGTCGTGGCCCTGGATGACACGGTCCGTAATGCGGCGGCGCTGATGGCGCATTCCGGGGTGAGCGGCGCGCTGGTGGCCGGACGCCGCCAAAGCCCTCGCCCGATGCATCTTGCGGGGTTTGCGCGCCGAGATATCGCCGGGATTGTGACCGGAACCGATCTGGTCCGAAAGGTGATCGCCAGGGAAGGTTACCCTTATGTCACGCCGGTCGCCGATGTGATGGCCGCCCCCCTGCAGACGATCGGCGCCCGCAGTTCCGTTAATACCGCCGCGGATTTGATGGAGCGCGTGGGCGTTCGGCATTTGGCGGTGACGGAGGGCGAGGAGATCGTGGGCTTGCTGTCCGCCGAAGACATCTTCGATCCCGCGTGGCTGCAAGTCGCCTCGCGTCCGCTGAGAAGGGGCTGACGATGGCGCTGGGGATCGGGTCCGGACGGTACGCACCGGCTCCAACTCGGCGAGAGTCGGATGTCGATCACCTGATCGCCACCCTCTTCCAAGACGCGAGGGAAGGCGTGTTGGTGGTCGATGCCGAACGGCGGGTCGTGGCCTCCAACCGGGCCGCGGCCGCCTTGTTGGGCATCGAGGAAGGCCGGCTGACGGCTCGCGCGCGGTGCGCGTCGATTCTGCACTGCTCCAAGAACGGCGAGTGTCCGCTCGTCATGGATGCGGGGACGTCGCGACGACTTCGTGCCGAGGACATGCCGTTCGAGTGCGTCGTCGGGGACCGGAAGGGCAATCGGGTCATCCTGGCGAGTTGTCATCGCTTGCCCGCGTCGTCGGGGGTGGCGCGGGGGATGATCCTCATCCGCGATATCACGGCGCAGAAGGCCGCTGAAACGGCGTTGATCGAGATGGTCAATCGCGACCCCCTGACCGGCCTGTACAACCGGCGATACCTCGATGCCGGGTTGCGGCGAGTGATCGAGACGGCCCAACCCGTGTCGGTCCTCATGATCGATGTCGATTTGTTCAAACTCTACAACGACGCGTACGGCCACCAGCAGGGCGACCGAGCGCTGGCGGCGATCGCGAGGCTTCTGGTCGGGAAGACCCGACAGCGGGATGTCGTGGCGCGATACGGGGGCGAGGAATTCGCGGTCGTGCTGCCCGCCACGTCCTCGGAGCGGGCGTGCCGCGTGGCGGAGAAGCTCCGGCGCGCGGTTGCGGCGGCCGGAGGAGTGAACGTCGATCAGCGAGCGGGCAGGGAGAACCCGGTGGCGCTCCCGACCATCAGCATTGGCGTGGCGACCTCGGTGGTTGGGGACACGACCGAGGACCTGATTGACCGCGCCGACGGCGCGCTCTATACGGCCAAGCACGAGGGGAGAAACTGCGTGCGGGCCGTCGTCCAGCCTCATCCCGCGCTCTTGTAGGGCGCGAACACGGGTGGGCGGCGCGCCGATCGTGCCGACCGTCACGAACGCCCGCGACAATCGGCGCCGCGATGTCCATCGCGCGCGGGCCGGTTTGAAATCCCTTCGATCACTCTGCTATAAGAAACACGTGGACGACGCGGACCGGTCCCTCGTGGAGCGGATCAAGGCGGGGGACGTCGCCGCCTTCGAGCGCCTGTTCTCTCGCCACCACCAGCGAATCTACCGGTTTGCCGCTCGGATGTGTCGGCACGCCCAGGACGCGGAGGATGTCCTGCAGGACACCTTTCTCGCCGCATTCCGGCACCTGAAGACCTTCCGGGGCAAGGCCCGATTCACCACCTGGCTGTACACCATCGCGGCCAACTCGTGCCGCCGAACGCGACGCGGCTCCGGTGTGGTCGCGCCGGCCAAGGAGAACGAGCCCGACGGGGGCGCGCTCCCGGTTGACGACTGGACGCGACGACCCGACGCGTTGTTCCTGCGGAAGGAGACCCGCCGGGCGATCGAGGACGCCATCGCGGCACTCCCGAAGGATCTGCGGCTGGTGCTGGTGTTCCGCGACATGGAGGGTCTGTCGGCCGAGGAGGTGAGCCGGATCGTCGGTGCAAGCGTCCCCGCCGTGAAGTCGCGTCTGCACCGCGCGCGCCTGTTAGTCCGAAACCGCCTCTCGCGTCGTTTTCAGGAATCCCGCCGGTGAAAGCTAAGCCTTCTTCCTCCCGCGGCACGCCGTGCCTGCGGCGGCTGGCGCGCCTGTCGGCGTACATCGAGCGCGAACTTCCGTCCCCGGCCCGCGAGACCATCCGGCGGCACATGGCCCGTTGCGCGGACTGCCGCGTCGTGCTCAGGACGCTCAAGAAGACCATCGCGCTGTGCCGGCAGGCGCCGAAGATCGACCCGCCGCGGGCCGTCTCCAAACGGGTGTTGGAGGTCTTGAGGCGGGAGCTGGCCCGTTGTCGACCGCCGGTCTCCTGAACCCTTTTCCGCCTTCGTGACTCTACAGGGGTAGGGATGGATGGTTCCCGACCCCGAAACGAGGAGGAGATCATGAGCATGGACTTGAGTGCGTGGTTGCGGGCGATCGCCGGAACGGTGGTGCTGGCGAGCGTGGCCTTCAGTGCGGTGCACGACGTGCGGTGGCTGTGGGTGACGGCGTTCGTTGCCCTCAATCTGATCCAGTCGTCGGTCACCGGCTGGTGTCCGATGATGGCGATCTTGAGGAAGGCGGGGGTCAAGGACTGCCGATGTTGATGCGCCGGCTGCTGGTCCCCGCGGCGATCCTGGTCGTGGCGGTTCTTGGGTACCTCTGGTGGTCCGCCGGGCGACACCCCGAGACCGAGCGGCGCGAGCCGCCCCGGGTGGCGGGCGACACGTTCGTCGCGGCCGTCGGCGAGGTGCCGCTGATCGTGGAGGCGACGGGCGTCGTGGTGTCGGCGCGCGAGGTGGTGCTGGCCAGCAAGGTACTTGCCGCCGTGAAGGTCTTGAACGTTCGCGAGGGCGCCCTCGTCGCGGCGGGCGAGGTGCTCGCGGTGCTGGACGACCGCGAACTCGCAGCGGACGTCGAGCGCGCGGAGGCGGAGCGTCGAAACGCCAAGAGTCGCCTGGAACGCCTGACGGCCGTCGCCGACGATGGGCTGGTGGCGCCCCAGACGCTCGAAGACGCCGAGCGGTCGCTGCGCGTGGCCGAGGCGGCGCGGGAAGCCGCCGCGGCGCTTCTGGCCTCGACGACGATTCGCGCGCCGTTCGACGGCGTTGTGACCGATCGCCTGGTCGAGGTGGGCGACATGGCGACGCCGGGGCGGCCGCTGCTGAAGGTCGAGGACGGGCGCGCCCTGCGCCTGGAGGTGACCGTCGCCGGCGACGACGTGGGGCTGATCCGGATGCGCCAGCCCGTCGAGGCGGTCATCGACGCGCTCGGTCCCGCGACGCTCGCGGGGACGGTGGCCATGATCGTCCCGCGGGCCGAGGCGTCGACGCAGTCGGTCGTGGTCAAGGTGGATCTGCCGCGCGCGCCGGGTTTGAAGAGCGGCCTGTACGGGCGCGCGCGCTTTCCGGTGGGGCGCGCCGCCGCGCTGACCGTGCCGGTCGCGGCGATCAGCGCCGTCGGCGCCCTCGATCGCGTCTTCGTCGTGGATCCCGACGGCGTGCTCCGCGCGAGGCTGGTCCGTGTGGGGAGGCGGTACGGCGACCGCGTGGAGGTCCGGTCCGGCTTGGAGCCCGGTGAGCGCGTTCTCGCCGACGGCGCGCGCGGCGTCGACGGCGGGGTGTTCGCCGGCGAGTCCACGCCGTGACGACGTCCCTCGGCGTGGCCGGGCGGATCGCCCGGGCGTTCGCGGACTCGCGCCTCACGCCCCTCTCCATGGTCGCGGTGCTCCTGCTCGGGGCGGCCGCGATCGTCCTCACGCCCCGCGAGGAGGAGCCCCAGATCATCGTGCCGATGGCCGACGTCTTCATCCCCTTTCCAGGCGCATCGGCCGGCGAGGTGGAGGAACAGCTCACCAAACCGCTGGAACGCAAGCTTTCGGAAATCCGCCGCGTCGAGTACGTCTACTCGATCTCCCAAGCCGGGATGAGCCTGATCATCGTGCGCTTTCGGGTCGGCGAGGACCTCGAGAAGAGCCTGGTGGACCTGTACGACAAGTTGATGGCCAACCAGGACCTGATTCCGTCCGGTGCCGGACCCTTCCAGGTCAAGCCCCGCGACATCAACGACGTTCCGATCGTCACGGTCACGCTGTGGAGCGAGCGCTACGGCGACGACCAACTCCGCCGGGTGGCCGATCACGTGCTCGAAGAGATCAAGAAGATTCCAAAGACCTCGGGGGGATTCGTTGCCGGAGGGCATCCCCGGCGGTTGCGGATCGAGCTCGATCCCTCCCGTCTGACCACGCACGCGCTCACCCCCCTCGAGGTGGCCGACCGGATCGGCGGCGCCAATCTCCAGCGGATCGTGGGGCGGCTCCAATCGGGCAATCGCGAGCTGGTTGTCGAGGCGGGCGGGTTCCTCTCCTCGCGCGAGGCGTTCGAGGGACTCGTACTGCGCGCCTCGCGCGAGGGGGTCGTGCGCCTCGGCGACGTGGCGGCCGTCCGCGACGAGGCGGAGGAGGTGTCGCGCTACGCGTGGTTCGGCGCGGGGCCGGCCGCCGCGGCGAAGAAAATTCAGGCCCCGGACGGTCTGTTCTCCGCCGTGACCGTGGCGGTCGCCAAACAGCCCGGGGCGAATGCCGTGACCGTGGCGCGCGAGGTGACCGCGATGGTCGAGCGCCTGAAGGGGACGGTCATTCCCTCCGACGTCCATGCGACGGTGACCCGCGACTACGGCGCGACGGCGAACGAGAAGTCCAACGAGTTGCTCGAACACCTCCTGATCGCGGTGGTCGCGGTCGTCCTGTTCCTGGGATTCGCGCTCGGCGTGAGGGAGGCCGGCGTCGTCGCGCTCGCGATCCCCCTCACGTTGGGGGTGACGCTGTTCGTCTCGTTGCTGATCGGGTACACCATCAATCGGGTGACGCTGTTCGCGCTGATCTTCGCGATCGGCATTTTGGTCGACGACGCGATCGTCGTGGTCGAGAACATCTACCGGCACCTGCGGCTCGGCCGCCAGCCGCCCATGCAGGCGACGATTGCGGCCGTGGACGAGGTGGGCAACCCGACGATTCTCGCGACGCTCACCGTGATCGCGGCGTTGCTGCCCATGGCGTTCATCTCCGGGTTGATGGGTCCGTACATGCGGCCGATCCCGGTCAACGCGTCGATCGCGATGTTGGCGTCGCTGCTCGTGGCGTTCATCGTCGTGCCGTGGTTCTGCCGGATCTGCCACCGCGGGGGGCCGGAGCCGACCGGACGCGTCGCGGACGCGCCGATCGACGAGAGCCGGCTCTATCGCTTCTATCGCGGGCTGCTGACGCCGCTGATCGCGCGCCGCGGGATGCGGTGGGCGTTCTTCGGCGCCGTCGCGGTCCTGCTCGTGGCGTCGTTCTCGCTCTTCGCGAACCGCGCGGTGATCGCGAAGATGCTGCCGTTCGACAATAAGAGCGAGTTCGAGATCGTGATCGACACGCCCGAGGGGACGACGCTGGAGACGACGGCCGAGGCGGCCCGCGCGCTGGGCCGATACGTGGCGTCGATCCCGGAGGTGACGGATTACCAGGTGTACGTGGGCACCCCGGCTCCGTTCACGTTCAACGGCCTGGTCCGCCACTACTTTCTTCGGAACGAGCCCCACCAGGCCGAGATCCAGGTCAATCTGATCGGCAAACACGAACGCGCCGCCCAGAGCCACGAGATCGCGCGGCGGATCCGGCCCGACGTGGAGCGCCTCGCGAAGGCCCACGGTGCGGTCGTCCAAGTCGTCGAGATGCCGCCCGGGCCGCCCGTGCAGGCGGTGTTGGTGGCCGAGGTGTACGGGCCGGACGAGGGCGCGCGCCGCGCGACGGCGGCCGTGGTGTCGCGGGTGTTCGCCGACACGCCGGGCGTGGTGGACGTCGACGACACGCTCGAGGCCGCCCGGCCCAAGCTCGCGGTGTCGGTCGATCAGGCCAAGGCCGCCGCCAGCGGCGTGGCAACGGCGGAGATCGTCGAGACGCTTACCCTGGCTCTCGGGGGGCTACCCGTGGGATCGATGGCCGACCCCCGCGAGAAACAACCGGTCGACGCGATCGTCCGCCTACCGTATGACATCCGAACCGGGATGGACAGCCTCCTCGGCGTGCGGCTGCGCGCGGCGGGCGGCGGGATGGTTCCGATCTCCGAGCTGGTCCGAGTCGAGCGGACGCCGGAGGAGCCGCGGCGGTATCACAAGAACCTCAAACCGGTCGTGTACGTCACCGGAGACGTGGGGGGGCGCGAGGAGAGTCCGGTGTACGGGATGCTGGACATCGACGCGCGCCTGGACGCGCTCGGCGGCGCGCCGCTCGACCGGTACTACACCGCGCAGCCCGCGTCCGAGGCCCGCACGGCGCTCAAGTGGGACGGCGAGTGGCAGATCACCTACGAGACCTTCCGTGACATGGGGATCGCCTTCGGGATCGCGCTGGTGCTGATCTACCTCCTGATCGTCGGCCAGTTCCAGTCGTTTCTCGTGCCGCTCGTGATCATGGCGCCGATCCCGCTGACGCTGGTCGGGATCATCCCCGGGCACTGGGTGACCGGGTCCTACTTCACCGCAACCTCGATGATCGGGTTCATCGCCCTGGCGGGAATCGTGGTGCGAAACTCGATTCTCCTGGTGGACTTCATCAGGTCCGAGGAGGCCGAGGGACGGCCCGTTCGCGAAGCCGTCCTGCGCGCGGGCGCGATCCGAACCCGTCCCATCCTCCTGACCGCAGCCGCGCTGATGGTGGGAGCCTTCGTCATCATCCTCGACCCCATCTTCCAGGGGTTGGCGATCTCGATGCTCTTCGGGGTGTTGGTCTCGACGTTGCTCACGCTGGTGGTCATCCCGCTGCTGTACGTGACGCTCACGGAACTGACGGTGAAAGGCGCGGGCCGGGCGTGATCACAATTCGGTCTAAAACGCATTCCGGTCGATTGCCGTCCAGCGACTCGCGCGCTGTGGCAAGTCCGTCGGGGCGAGCAGAAAGACAACAGCCGCCCTTGATCGCTCGCCTCAAAACAGATATGCTGCCGGTATCTTCACTTCTCATGACCGCCGGGGTCGCCCGGTGGGCGACGATTGCGAAGGATCAGGACGTCGGAAAACGATCGCTCGCTGCTCCTTAGAACCCTGAGAAGGTGTGCCAAAAACCTGTCCGACACGGGTTGAATCTGAGCGTTGATTTGATGAGAAGCTTTAGAGCGGGACGGGTAGGGTCAAAAACAAATGATTCTGAACATAGGTCTGAAATGAGGACAATTTTAGGTTTTTCATCATTTGTCTTCGCTTTTTTCATGGTGAGCTGTGCTACGTCAACGACAGTTCAGCAACAGACATCAACGACAGTTCAGCAGCAGACGACCAGATTTCGGCTCGACGATCCTACAAAGGTTATGGCGAATAGTTTCTATCTGTTGCACGAACAAATATTGATGACAGATATCAATGAGGAGGAAGGTGGAGTTCAGACCCTTGGCGGAAAGGAGGCGTACGATCAACTATTAAAACAACTTGAGGATCTGAACTCAGATGCTCTTGCCGTTGAATATCTCAGAAGTCTGGACGGGGTTAGAAGTTCTCTAATAACCTTAGACTTCGTAAAGTTCATGTCCCAACGAGATCCGACAAATTCACAGAAACTAAACGGTCTCGAAGCCGTTATTCTCCTACCCGATGGTAACAAGATGGCGCTACCTCTTGCCAAGGGACTCCTTGTTCATAGCATCATCATGCGAGCCAGCGCCGAGGCCCTTGCCAAACGCCAGCCGCCTCGAAGTGTTGTTGGGACATACGAAGCGTCGGTAACTGGTGAGTGCCCATTCCAACCTGGAGTGATACAACTCACCCAACGGGACTTTGTGGTAGAAGGAACCCGCGATCAACGTCTTCTGCTTATGGGTGCACTCGGTCAAACGCGAGCAATGTTTCTAGCAGTAGAGCAAAGATACGGAAAGCTTTCATTCAATAATCAGGAACTTAAAATGAGTATAGCTGTCCCAGATCAGCCTCCAGAATTATATGGCATGGAGTTGGGCCGCCCCAACCTTACCCTTTCTGGGATGATGCGGACGCAGTGCACAATCACACTAGCCGAACAGCCATAAATTGTTGTTTTTGACGCACTCGGCTAAATCCCGTGAGGCCCACGTAAAAGGGCCGTCTGCCCATCTTCCGCCATCGGGGTTTTTGGGCCGCGCGAGTCTAGTTCACTTCGCGACGACTCTACGGGTGATCCTCGTCTTTAGATGCGGCAGGCGTCCGGTCGGCGTCATAACTGTTTGACTCCGAACAAGAATCGGCTTATACAGAGTGGTGAGACGTAATTAAACACGTCTCGTTCGGACGTCTACTCAGATGTTAGGCAAGTGTATGCAAGATGTCGCCACTGATAGAGCCAGAATTGTTGCTCCTCCTCCGGTGATTTACCTGGGGATTCTCAGCCTTGGTCTGCTTCTCGGGTGGCTTTGGCCAACTCGACTACTGAACTGGTCTCTGGCTGTGGGCGTGGGATCAGCCATCCTCGTTTGTGGAGTGATCGGATTGGCGGCCGCGATCCGAACCATTTGGCGTGCGCAAACACCGATCGATCCATACAAAGCCACAACAGCGCTTGTGACGGATGGTCTATTTCGGTTTTCGCGAAATCCGATTTATCTTTCAGATACGCTCATCTATGTCGGCCTATCGCTGGCCCTCAACGCATGGTGGGCGCTTGCATTGACGCCTGTGTTGGTCTGGATGATGCAGGTCGGCGTCATCGCGCGGGAAGAGGAATACCTGGAACGCAAATTCGGAGATGATTACTTTCGGTACAAGCGGCAGGTCCGTCGCTGGCTCTAAGTATTGGCCAATGTTTCGCAGCCGCGCACGGCGCTAGGGCACTTGCCTAACCCCCGGTTGCAGGACGACGCGCCGCAACCGACGCGTGCCTGTACCGGAACGTTGGGCGTGATCGAGACAATGGACGATTGCTGCATCGATAAGACTTGCGCCATCGACCGGCTGCGCGAGCGCCAGACGGCGACTCTTCGCCTCGTTCTCCTCGTGAACGGTGCGATGTTTTTCGTGGAACTCGTGTCGGGCTTGCTTGCCGGGTCCGTGGCCCTGCTCGCCGACTCCCTCGACATGCTAGGCGACGCCCTTGTCTATGGTTTCAGTCTCTACGTCGTCGCGCGAGGCCCCGTCTGGAAAGCGCGGGCCGCCGTGGCGAAGGCCGCGGTGATGGGGGTATTCGGCGTGTTCGTCTTTGGGCAGCTCGTGTACAAGCTCCTTTATCCTCAGCTCCCGACGGTCGAAACCATGGGTGTTGTCGGGGTGCTCGCGCTCGCGGCGAACGGTGTTTGCTTTGCCGTCCTTTGGCGCCACCGTGCTGAGGACATCAACATGCGGTCGGTCTGGCTCTGCTCGCGAAACGACCTCCTCGCAAACGTCTCGGTGTTGCTGGCGGCGTGGGCGGTATGGATGACGCATTCGCCCTGGCCGGACCTCGTCGTTGGCGCGCTTATCTGCGCTCTGTTCCTTCGTTCGGCGGGCCTGGTTGCTCGTGAAGCGCGTACCGAGCTGGGGCTGAATCACGCCCAACCACCCGCTGCAGCGGACGTACCGCAAGCGGCGCGCCGCTGAGCAGGGACGTTCGGCCTCTAGGCAGGCCACCCGAGGAGACACCGATGCAAGACCTTCCCATCGCGTGCGGATGTGCGCCCTGGTGCAGGTCAGCCGGGCGGGGTTCTATGGGGCAAGTTTTTCAGACCCCGGGAGGTGATCAATCCCGTGAAAGAGAATGGGTGAAGAAACCGACCATGTAAAGCGAAGAGACGAGGGGGAGAAACACTCTACACCAACCCGCCGGTGTGCCAATTCCAAACTGTCTCAACAGAGGGGTTCACTCTAATGGACTGTGCTCGTTTTGTGCTCAAGCCCACAGCTCTCCAGCCTATTCAGGCCTACTCAGGCCAAAGTTGACTGAACGCGCAACTCTTGGCTGGAGTGGGGTTTAGTGAGTTGGAGTGCGGTGGAGGAGGGGGCGTCTTGCCGAGTGAGAGGCCAGCGTCCTAGGCCACTAAGCAGGCTGTTGTTCGCTGTGGCTAATTTGACCCCCTTGACGTCGATCGCTCGACGGAGCGCCGGATCTTCCTGGTTTCCAAAGGTCACTGTTATCAGTGCAATACCAAAACGCCATGTCTATCCATTACATTTAAGAAACACACGATGAGGACCGCGCTACTCAATCTGGTAATTTGGGCAACATCGGGGCTGTCACGTCGCCGCTCCAATTTTTCTAAGTGATTGATTTCGTAATATGAACACGGGAACCAACCCTGAAAGATTGCGGGTCTCCTTCTTGCTTACCTCTCCCGGGTCGTGATTTGCGGCCGCGCGCTGTGCGCAGCCGCCAACACCGGAGGGAGGAACGTATGGTTGATTGGGGTTCAGCGGTTTTGGCGTTTGCCGCCATTACGGGCGGGATTGGGTGGATGGTGTTTTTCGGATACGAACTCTATACGCTCGTTCCTCCGATGCCCGCCGCAGAACACGAGCAGAAACTCCATCATAAGAAAGCCGCGTGAGCTAAGAGCCCCATCCTCGCCCGAGGATGGGGCTCTTAGTATGTACAGCGATTTACTTCGTCAGCAGCTTCCTGATTGTTTGTAGTTCCCCTTGACGTTGCATTGCAGAAACGGGGACAGATTTGTTTCCGTCTTGTTTGAGACGGAACGCCGGACAGCCTGTACCCTTACCTCCTGAGATGCTAGGCGGCGCACGCACCGTGAGTCCGGTGGGCTGCCGTCAGCGGGTATCAGCGAGGGGCCATGTTTGAGCGGTTGAGCGAGTTGTCTCATGAGGCGTGGCGGCCGGTGTTGCATTGGCACCTCGCGCTGGCGTCGTTTGGTTTTGCCTGGGTTCCCTATCGTCTCAAGACCGCGGATAGTGGCTGGGTACGAATTATTGATGATGCGAACCTGGTGTTTCATGAAGCCGGCCACCCGATCTTCGGCCTCCTTGGACCGACCTTGGGATTGTACGGCGGCACGCTGGGCCAGCTCGCGATTCCGGCCGGGATCGCGGCGGCGTTCTGGGCCAGACGCGAAGCCGTGGGCTGCGCGGTGACGGGGTTTTGGTTCTTCGAGAACTTCTTGAACATTTCGCGCTACATGGCCGACGCTCGCGCGCAGGCGTTGCCGTTAGTTGGAGGCGGGGAACACGATTGGACCACCATCTTCAGCCGCTGGGGCGTGCTGTCGTCCGACACCACCATCGCCGCCTTCGTGGCGGGGGTTGGTTGGCTGGGGATGATCGGGGTGTGGGGCTGGTTGGTGTGGCGGTGGCTGGTTTCGAACGCTCATCGCCTGGACACGGAGGAGACGGTCGATCGCCCGTCTCGATGGAGCGCGTGATGACGAGAACAATCGGGGATAGGGCGGCGGGTTCGCTCACCCCTTGAAAGTGGTGCCGAGGGGGAGAATCGAACTCCCGACACGAGGCTTTTCAGACCTCTGCTCTACCGACTGAGCTACCTCGGCCCACAAAAATGGCCCCGTAAAATAGCAAAGCGCCCTCTCGTTGTCAAACGGTGGGACAGGGGGTGTGGGGCGCAAGGATAGACGCCCCTATTTGATTTTCATCCCGGGCTGGACCGGCTCGGCGAATCCGATCAGCGACGCCACCTCTTTATCGCCGGCGGCGAGAATCATGCCTTGGGATTCGAGTCCCATCAGCTTGGCGGGTTTGAGGTTCGCGACGACGGCGACGAGGCGACCGATGAGCGCCTCGGGTTCGTACTTCGTGCCGATGCCGGCAAGGACTTGGCGGGTCTCGGTGCCCAGGTCGACCTGCAGCTTCAGGAGTTTGCTCGACTTGGGGACCCGCTCGGCGGCCAGGATCTTGCCGACGCGGAGGTCGATCTTGGCGAAGTCCTCGATCGCGATCTGGAGTGGCTGGGGTTCTGACGTGCTCGTGACCGTTGGTTCTGGTGTCTGCAAGGTTGTCCTTCCGGATGTCTCGATGCGGGGAAAGAGTGGCGGCGCCTTGTGGATGAGGTGTCCGACTTTGAGATAACCCCACGCGGCGGAGCCCCCGTTCGGGACGTCGGCGAGGCCGAGACTGGAAAAGATCGCGCGCGCGGTGTGGGGCATGAAGGGCGAAATCAGGCGGCCGATGTGGCGCAGGGTTTCGACCAGCGTGTAGAGCACGGCCTCCAGGTGCGGCCGCGCGGTCGGGCTCTTGGCGAGAACCCACGGGGCCGAGGTCTCGATGTAGCGGTTGGCGCGATCGACGACGGTCCAGATCTCTTGCAGTGCGCGATGGAATTGAAAGTCGCGCAGCGAATTCCCCATTTCCCGGTCCGTTGCCGCGACCAGCTCCTCGAAATCATCGTCGGGGCCCGGCTGCGGAATCCGGCTGTCGCTGTAGCGCTCGATCATCGTGAGCGTGCGGCTCACCAGGTTGCCGAGATCGTTGGCGAGGTCGCTGTTGTACCGGCTCATGAAGGCGGTGCGGGAGAAGTCGCCGTCCTGGCCGAACGGCACCTCGCGGAGCACGAAATACCGGAACGAGTCGACGCCGAATTCGTCGACCATGGCCCCCGGGTCAATCACGTTGCCCCGGCTCTTCGACATCTTCTCGCCGTTCACCGTCCACCAGCCATGGGCGTAGATCGTCTTGGGCAGGTCGAGGCCGAGCGCCATGAGCAGCGTCGACCAGTAGACCGCGTGCGTCGTGAGGATGTCCTTGCCGACGAGGTGGACGTCGGCCGGCCACCAGCGGGCGAACCGCGCCTCGTCCGTTCCGTACCCGGGGACCGAGATGTAATTGACCAGCGCGTCAACCCATACATACGTGACGAACGCGTCGTCGAACGGGAAGGGGACGCCCCACGGCAGCCGCGCTCGGGGGCGCGAAATACAGAGGTCGCCCAGCGGTTGCGCGAGAAACCCCAAGACCTCGTTGCGCCGCGCCTCCGGCCGGATGAAGTCGTGGTGGGTTTCGATGTGACGGACGAGCCGGTCTCGGTACCGACCCATCTTGAAGAAGTAATTCTGCTCGGAGAGGCGCTCGACGGGGCGCCCGCACTCGGGGCACTTGCCGTCCGAGACGTCGTCGTCGGCCCAGAACCGCTCGTCGGGGAGGCAGTACCATCCCTCGTAGCTTTGGCGGTACAGCTCGTCCTTGGCCTGGAGTCGCCGGAGGATCTCCTGGACGACGGCGGTGTGGCGCTGCTGAGTCGTGCGGACGAAGTCGTCGTTCGAGATGTCGAGGCGCTTCCAGAGCTGTTCGAAGCGGATGACGAGTTCGTCCACGTGTTGCTGGGGCGCCACGCCGCGTTTGGCCGCCGCTTGCTGGACCTTCTGACCGTGCTCGTCGGTGCCGGTCAGGAAGAAGACCTCATCGCCGCGGAGTCGGTGATAGCGAGCGAGGACGTCGGCGGCGATCGTAGTGTAGGCGTGCCCGATGTGGGGGACGTCGTTGACGTAGTAAATCGGCGTGGTGATGTAGTAGGTCGGCCGGCTGCCGATAAGGGGCGTCTGCTGCGTTGTCACTTCAGCCTCGCATTGCTTCGCTACGCACACACCGCGTTCTCACGTACGACCCAGTACGCTCCGGTGCGAGGCAATGCCCATGGCAATATCCCAACCGGAGCGCCTTGCATTCGCCGCCTTGCTTCGCCACCGGGAAAGATGGTTCTCGACAGCCGATTGGTCGGCAGCGGCGTTTGGATGATTCAACGACATCATCCTGCTTGGAGCTGGACCAGCTTCTGTTTCGGCGCCGGGCCTTCGTACTCGTAGGCGAGGCAACACTTGAGCCGTCCGCACGCGCCGAGCAACTGGGAGTTGTTCACCGGGAGGTTTTGGGCTTTGACCATCTTCGTCGTGACCGGGTGGAACCTGGTGAGGAACAGCGAGCAGCAGAGTTGGAGCCCGCAACTGCCGACCCCGCCCAGGATGCCGGCCTCGTCCCGCACGCCGATCTGCTTCATTTCGATCCGCATCTTGAATTGTCCGGCCAGATCCCTCACCAGCCCTCGGAAATCGACGCGCTGCTCGGCCGTGAAGGAGATCACGGTTTTGCTCTTGTCGAACAGAATCTCCACGTCGGACAGCCGCATTGCGAGGCGGTGCGTGGCGATACCTCCCCGGCACGCGTCGCGGATCGTCGGTTCGATCGCCAGGCACTCTTGAATGCGGACGAGGTCCCGCTCGGTGGCTTTGCGGGTGATCGGCCGCAACGAGGGCGTTTCCAGCAGCGGGAGCAACGGACCAGAAGGTGTGTGGACCTTGGCCGGCGTAAGGGCGCGCTCGGTCTTGACGAGCACCCATTCGTCGCGTGCCAGATCGAACTCGGTCGGGTTATAAAAATACAGCCGGCCCTTATCCCATAAACGGATGCCAACGGTCTTCATGCCTTCTCCTGACGCCGAGGGTGGGTGATGCGACACGAGATGTGCAGCAGCGCCACCTCGGCAATCAGTTGCGGGTTGAGGTTCCGATGACGCGATGCCCAGACCGCGTGGAGCCCCGACGCCAGATCCAGCACATCGTCGATGGCGAGCCGATCGGCCCACCACGTCAGGTCCGGACGGCGGTCGGCGTGCAGCACGCGCCCTGGATCGCGGGTAATTTTCCACACCAGCACATCGCGCAACCAGAGCGAGAGCCAGGCGAGGAGGGTCTTGAGCGCCTGTTGGTCCTTGCCGATCCGCGCGGCAAGATCGAGCAGCGCCACCGTCTTCGAAATCGTCGATGGCGCTCCGATGTCGTCCAGGGACAACGGGTCGTCGTCATTGGCCTGGGCCCCCTCGATGGCGGGGCCGATGTGGCCATGCGCGCGGACGAACAGCGCGCGGGCGCGGTCCGGCGCCAGGCCGAGGCGACGGGTCAGATGATCGATGACGGCTCCCTCGCCCGGCGGCGCGCAGCGGATCGCTTGGCAGCGCGAGACCAGGGTGGGGAGCAGGCGTTCGCGCTGCGCGGCGATCAGGACAAAGACGACGTGCGACGGCGGCTCCTCGAGGAGCTTGAGCAGCGCGTTCGCCGCTTCGAGATTCAGGCGGGACGCGTCGGGGATGAGCACCACGCGCCGGGACGAGAGCAAGGGGCGGTACGGGAGCACCGCCTGCGCGTCGCGGATCTGATCGACGGTAATGACGGTGGCCTCTTGCGGTTCCAGAACCAAGAAATCCGAGTGCGTGCCCGAGGCGTGGCGACGGCACGACGCGCACGTCCCGCAGGCCTCCGCCTCGGCGGGATGTCCGGTCGGGGTCAGGCACTGGATCAGGCGGATCCAGGCCTCGGCGACCGTGCGCTTGCCGATGCCGTCGTCTCCGTGGAGCAAGTACGCGGCGGCGAACCGGTCACGGGCGTACGACGCGCGCAACCGCGCGATGGTGTCCGCGTGTCCGACCACGGCCGAGAAGCCCACGGCCGCGCTCCTCATCGCGCGCTCCGGGTCGGCACGCGCTGGCACAGCGGCTCAACCGCGTCGAGGATCGCCCGCTGAACCTCCTCGACCGGCCGACCGGCTTCGAAGAGGCGAATGCGAGTCGGCTCGCGCGCCGCGAGGGCGAGATACCCGTCGCGCACGCGCTGATGAAAGACCGTGGGTTCGAGATCGAGGCGATTGGTCAGGGCCCGTTGCCCGACCCTCCGGAGTCCCTCCTCGACGGGGAGGTCGAGCAATAGGACCAGGTCGGCGCACAGTCCGCCGGTCGCCAGCGCGACGACCGCTTCGATCTCGTCGACCGGCAGCCCGCGGCCGTATGCCTGATACGCCAGGGTCGCTTCGGAGAATCGGTCGCACAGGACGATCGCGCCCGACTTCAAGGCGGGGAGGATCACGCGCTCGACGTGCTCGGCGCGGCTGGCTCCATAGAGGAACAGTTCGGCGCGGGCCGACATGCCGGTGAAGCGGGGATCCAGCACGAGCTGGCGCACCGCCTCGCCGAGCGTCGTGCCGCCGGGCTCGCGAGTGGTGACGACGGACAGGCCGCGCTCGACCAGCGCGCGGCCGAGTGCCGCAAGCTGGGTCGATTTCCCGCTGCCTTCCACCCCTTCGAAGGTGATGAAGCGGCCGGGCAGGTCGCGGGCCGATCGCGGGCCGATCGTCATGACGGAACCAGGGCGATTTGCACGAGGCCGGCCGATTCGGGCGCCGGGCTATTGGTGAACACGACGATCTGCCGGTCGGCGCCAAGCCGAGTCAACGTGTCAAGGACGATCCGGCGGCTCTGGGGATCCATCCCCGCCAGCGGGTCATCCAACAGCAATGGAAACCCGAGCCCTGCGCGCCGCGCGGCCCATGCGCCCAAGACGATCGACAGGCGCGCCTGGAGCGTTTCTCCGCTGCCGAGCTGCTCGATCGGAGCCTCGGCGCCGCCGCGTCGACGAACCCAGACCGTGCCGTCGCGGGCGGCGAGAGCCTGGAGGCGCTCTTCGGACAGGCGGAGCAGGCAGGCGTTGATTTCTGAGGCATGCGCGGTCAAGGGGTCGCTGCTCGTCGGCGGCGACGGGGATGGGGCCGCGGCCGGAGCCGTGGCGGCGCCGGAGGCGTCCAGGTCCCGCGTCAAGAGACCGATCGCGTCGCGGAGACTTTCGAGATCGACGTCCTCTCCCGCGACCTGCATCAGCGCATCCGCGCGAGCCTTAGTCGCCTGCCAGTCGGCCTCGAGGCTGTCGCGAGTGCCCCCGCCGAGCACCTTTGCTTCTTCTCGCTCGAATCTCGCCTGTTCCTCGGCCCACTCCAACGCGGCTCGCCGCTTAGCCTTGAAGGTCTCGGCATCGGGACATCCGGTCTGCGCCATCAGCGCGACCGGGGCCGCGTAGGTCTTTTTGAGGCGCTCTTCGAGGCGCGCGAGCTTTCGGGACAGCTCGGTCCTGGCGGTTTCCATCGTTTTTTTCCGGCCCAGGCGCCGAAAGTCGAGGAGCAACGACGCGACCAGCAACGCCAAGCCGATGCCGATTCCCGCGAGGCACACGTAGCGGGTCCAGCCCGGCAGGGGGACGAACATCGCGACGAGGAAAGAGACGCCCGTTACGCCGGCTCCGGCCCAGAACAGGGGTGTCTTCAACAAGGGGGCGGCATCGGCGCGTTCGATCTGTCCCGTGAGCGCGAGCACTTCTGCCTCGATGGCCGCCCGCTCCTCTTCGAGGGCGGGGAGCGCCTTGATGTAGCCGTCGAGCAGCGCGTCGATCTCCTTGGGGCCCTGGAGAAAGGGCGCCATCTCGTCCTTGCGCTGGGACGAGGCTTCGCGCCGCGCGCGCAGGGCATCCAACGCGGCCAACCGGTGGCGGGCTTCCGCTTCGTTCGCCCTCGCCTCGGTCCGCTCGTCGGCGGACTGGGACAGCCGCTCCGCCTGAGCGAGCGTCGTCTTCAACTCGGCAAGACGCTGGACCTTCGCAATCCGCTCGTCGGCGGTCATAGTGGCGGGCGCCGTCATGCCTCCGGTGAAGTCGGGAGCGGCCGACTCTCCCGCCGGGACATACGACGTTCGGGGCGACCAGGCGGTCAACGCGCGGACGGCATCGAGGGGCAGACCGTCGCACTCCGGTTGCCAGAGCCGGCCGAGGATGTCGGGCTCCACTGGGGTGGCCGCAAACGCTTTTGCGGTCGGGTCCCAGCGCAGGATGTGGAGCGAATCTTTGGCGAAGTCCTTGATCACGCGGTAGACGTCTCCTCCCCGAAGTCTGACCGTGACGGCGGCCTGAGAAGAGCCGTTGGCTCCGGTGATGCCGGAACGGAGAGGCTCGGCGTCGAGGCCGAAGAGCAGGACCTGGAGGCAATCAAACAGGGTGCTCTTCCCGGCTCCGGTCCGGCCGTGGATGACGTTGAGGCCCGGTTTCAGCGCCAATTTGGTGACCTGGCGGAAGGACCGGAGGCCGAAGCAGGCCAGTTCGAGAATGATCATTCAGTCGTCGCGACGCGCCCAAGACAGCGGAGCGAATCCTACGTGACTCGGTCCGAAAATGCAAATAGATGCCGACGCGGTTTTCTCGAGCCGGGACACACGATACTCCTTGAATCTCGTTGAAAAACTTAGTAGAGTGATCCGTCGCATCGAGGGCGCGGGAGCGGTGGCGGCGAGCGTTATCACTATGGAAATTCATAGCCAACTCAAACGGTATCTCGTAGCGGGGCTGCTCGTGGTGACCCCGTTGTGGGGGACCTATCTGATTCTCAAGGCCCTGTTTTTCTCCTTGGAGGGGGTGCTGGGGAGTCTCTTGCGGACCTATACTCCGTATTACATTCCCGGCCTCGGCATCGTGGCGCTGTTCTTGCTCTTGGTGGGCGTGGGGATGGTGGCCACCAATATTTTCGGGCGCAAACTGGTCGCCCTCTGGGAGAGCGTCCTCTGACGATGAGCGTCGAAGACGGGATGAAAATGGTGGTCTCAGGGGGCATGTACACGCCGCCGAACGCCGGCGCCCCGGTCCCCACCATCGCCGGCGAGCGACGGTGACGGCCTCGCGCCGAGCTGCGGGCAAGGGCACGGCCGTTCTCATCTTGGCGGCGGGCCAGGGAAAGCGGATGAAGTCCCGCCTTCCCAAGGTCCTCCACCCGGTCGGGGGCCGCCCGATGCTGGAATCCGTGCTAGAATGCGCGGCCGCGCTCAGGCCGGCTCGGACCGTGGTGGTGATCGGGCATCAGGCCGAGGCGGTCCGCGCGTGGGTGGGCGATCGGGCCGAAATCGCGCTGCAAGATCCTCCGCGCGGGACGGGGGACGCGGCGCGGCG
>Ga0184615_10000087_pt1 | contig 58545 bp, 22 predicted proteins | sample PLM4_65_coex_FD_133134 | JGI IMG/M metagenome (GOLD analysis project Ga0184615, IMG submission 133134) | Groundwater sediment microbial communities from an aquifer in East River, Colorado, USA - PLM4_65_coex | ecosystem: Environmental > Terrestrial > Soil > Riparian zone | place: USA: East...
CAACCCAAATCAGGTCGTCCGCGAGACACGTTCGGCTACGCCGGCGTCACCGCGCCGGTTCCAGTGGTCGATCTGCTCGCCCCGGCGCCGCTCAAGCAGCAGGAGCTTCTGTCGGGGGCGGCTACGCTCGTGGGCGCGACTTGGGCAGCGAGTGGCGCAGCGGCCGCGACGGGAAGTGGCAGACCGGTGACGAGCCTGACGAGTGCGCCGCCACCAGCGACCGCCTCGGCCTCAGCAGCGTCCACCGCCGCGCATGCTCCCTCCTCCAGTGCGACCCCGCCCGCCGCGCTGGCACCGTGGCGTTCCGAGCCAGACAAGCCGGCACCGCAGACGGCCACCGAGTCCGGGCCTTCTGTTTCCCAGCCGCCGGCGCAGGGGGCAATTGCCGAACGGCTGCGGCAGCTGAACGAACTGCGCGCGGAGGGGCTCATCAGCGAGCAGGAGTACGTCGAGCTGCGGCGCAAGATCCTTGCTGAGCTGTAAACGGGCGCAGTATTCGCGCTATCCGATTTGCCACGCTCTATGTCTGAGCGCTGAGCGCCTTTTTCTCCTGCTTGCTCCGAACCGCCCACGGGGCTGTTCTGTCCAATCACAATCCTGAAGCGTTCGTCAGAGGCGTGGGCAGCTATCGCTTCGCGCCGCAAAACGACTATCTGTTCGCCGACCATGATGGGCCGGTTGCCACCAAGATTCACAACTTCCTGGTCCGCATCCACCCGCAAGAGCACCGTCGAGATATGGCCAAGACGCCGCTCGCGAGTCCACAACTGTGTGGGATTTGCCACGCGCAATTCATGGATAAAGACGTGAACGGGTGGGGCTGGGTGAAGATGCAGGATGACTACACGGCCTGGTTGAACAGCCCCTACTCGCGACAGCAGGAGCAAGAATTCTCGCACGACCCGGTGACCCGCTGCCAGGATTGTCATATGCCATTGGCCCCTGGCCACGCCCCCTCCGCGGATACGAACGGACTGGTCCGATTCCATCGGTTCCCCGGAGCGAATACGGCCATCCCCTGGGTGACCCAGGACCGCGAACAACTGCAGGTTGTCCGGGACTTCCTCCGGTCCGGGAAGGTCCGCATTGACATCGACGAGCCGCACGAAGCTGGTGCCACGCGCAGCGCAGAGTTTGTTGAGCGGGAAGCTCGTGTGGAGACTGAAGCGCCCTCTTATTTTGATTTAGGGGACACGGCGAACCTCAAAGTCTCTGTCATCAATCTGCTGGTCGGGCACAACTTTCCAGGCGGGACATTGGACATCGATGAGGCCTGGATTGCATTCCGAGTCGTGGATGCCCAGAATCAACTGGTGTACGAGAGCGGCGGCCTATTGGACAGCGGCGCTGTTGACCCTCAGGCCGATTTCTATCGCTCGACTTCAGTGGATCGAAAGGGCAAACACGTCTGGCGCCACGATCTGTTTAATGTGATCGGCAATAGCTACGAGAACTTCGTCCCGGCGGGCGGTACGGACATCGCGGAGTACACATTTCCCATTCCCTACTGGGCGAAAAGCCCGCTGACGGCGAGTGCAGTCCTCCGGTATCGCAAGCTCAACATCAAGTACGCGCGTTGGGCGCTCCAGGATGACACCATCGACTTGCCGATCGTCGACATGGCTCGAGACGCCATCAGCATCCCGGTTCGGTACAAAGCGGAAGTGGAACGGTAACTTCGCAACCCAACGTCAGATGTGCCAATGCCAAAGTGGCTCACCAGAGGGGTTCACCCCAGGCCATTGTGCCCAAATTGTGCCCGCGAGCTGCGAGGTACGTACTTGAGACGCTGGCAAACTGTATATTCGTTGGTTCGCCAAACTCGATGTTAGAGAGCGAAATACCTCTTCTCCTCCCTCGCCAAACGCCCTGCGCCGGGCCGTCCACGAGTATGTTGAGCACTACTACCAGGAGCGCCACCACCAGGGGAAGGGCAATGTGCCGTTGATGCCCTCTGGACACTCAAGCCATCGACGTGGCTCTCCCATTCAGTGTCGGGAACGGCTCGGGGGACTGTTGAAATATTACCATCGTGAGGTCGCATGAGTGTTTTGACCATACGGGACTCCGCGCTGCCGTGGGTTTTCCCAGACACTGATTGCGGCTCGATCTCCAATTCGCCAGCCACAGGTTCAGCGTCGCTGGCTAGGGTGTGCCGGTCAATACCGCGTCGTGGTGGACCTTTCGCGGCCTGATTCCTTTTCCGACACCCCGGCCCTCTGCGACTCTCAGATCGTAGTCATTCTGAAGGTTGAGCCAGAATTGCGCGGGTAAACCGAAATACTTCCCCAGTCGAATCGCCGTGTCGGCGCTGACCGACCGGGTTCCTCGCACGACTTCATAGATGCCGGGAAAGTTCAGCGCTTTCGCTAGTCCATAGGCGCTGACACCCATAGGCTCCAGGAACTCGGTCTTGAGAATCTCTCCAGGGTGGACTGCAAAAACCTTGTTTCGTGTCTTAGTCATACGGTACTCCCCATTCCTAGTGGTAATCCACGATCTCAACATCAAAGGCGTTTCCATCCCGCCACACAAAACAGACTCGGTATTGATCGTTGATCCGAATGCTGTGCTGTCCCGTTCGGTTCCCACGGAGCGTCTCCAGATGATTCCCTGGTGGCACTCTTAAGTTGTCGAGCGCGACGGCCGCATTCAAAATGGCGAGTTTCTTAAAGGCTCTTCGGTGCAGATCAGCAGGCAGGTGACGACTCTTGCCCGAGCGCCAGAGCCGTTCCGCCTCGGTGTCTCGGAAACTCGCTATCATCGTTGAGGATACTAACGCAATACAATACTACTGTCAAGCGAGAGCATGGCATTCGAGCGTCTGAGCGCACAGGTTTCGCGTTCTCGTGTGGTCAAAATATTCAAAGGCGCCACAATCTCAGGAGACCGCCCTCCCGCTGCCTGGGCTCCAATCCGCTGTGGCGCGGTGGAGGATGAGGACAACCTGGGCGCGCGTGCTGGTCTCTTTTGCCGGAACGGTAGACCCAGAACTCTTGTGACGAAACGAAGACCTGGTCGACGAGCAGCGGATCCTCAACGCGCAAACGCAGGGGCCGGTTGAGGCGATCGGCCGCCGATAAGGTCACGCTGGCCGCAGTGGCGCCCCGACTGGGTCGCAACGCACTCGCGGACGTGGCTAATGCGGCGAAACCGGACACGCTGGTGGCGTGGGGCCGGCAGCTCATTGTTCGTGAGTGCGACAGATCGCGCAGTCGCAAGTCGCCAAGCCGGTCCCGCGTGGATCCTGACATCGCACAACTGGTCGTGCACATGGCGAAGGAGCATCCGGGCTGGGGCGACAACCGGATCGGCGGTGCCCTGGCGAACCTCGGCGACACCCTGCCTCGGGACCTGTTCTCAACTCATTCCTGGTGCAGTGTTTCGGTTTTAGGTTACTCCTTGGTGCCAATGTGGTGCCAACCTGGTGCCAAACTACCCTGAGTCTGTCAGACCAGCGCGACCGATCGTCAGGCCGGATCGGTTGGTTTTGTTGAGGATACGTCAGGATCGGTCGGGCTGGTCTGGTCGGGAGGTGGTTCGTAATCAGCAGGTCGTCGGTTCAATCCCGACCGCCGGCTCCAATAAAATCAGCAACTTAGATGAAGTGGTTGGTGACCTGCTGATAACTGGCTATTAGTCAGTTGCGGGGAGTTGCGATTTTCCCCTGCTCTGCCCTTAGACGTGTCCCGATCTGCGGTCACGGACAATCAGTTCGAGCCAATGCCGCGTGGCGCTTGACGCCCAAGTTTTGGGTATGCCTTAAAAAAAACCGAAGGCTGACTCTCGCGAATGCGAATGAATGAATGCGAACGCTGTGTGTGCGGAACGGCTTGACAAATGGGGGTGATTATCGGTATCTGTGGTCAGCAATGCTGAGAGTAAACCGTTTGGATTTGTTGCATTGTCCGTTTTTTAGTGTCCTATAGCTTCCTCTTGCCTCCGAACTTGAAAAACACTGAGCGATGACACAACGGTTTGAACCGATTCGCAATCTTTTCCAAAGATAAGCTAAAAGTAGACCACTTCAGCAGCAACCAAGTAGAAAGGATGGCTACCGTGGAGAGTAGGTCACCAATAAGTCCGAGTCCGTTGATCTCGCTTGAGCTCCGTTGGTTTCTCGATGGCAAGTTTCCACCCACATTGGATAAATGGTTCCGCGAATCGTTGCCAGGCTCAGAAATCAGCCCGGTCGACGAACGCGACGACATCTATCTGTCCCAATCTCGGATCGATGACTTCGGAATAAAGCTTCGCCAAGGCAAGTTGGAAATCAAGTGGCGTGAATTCGCGAGACCATACAAAGGCGCTCATGGTATGGCCGGGCACGTGGAGCGGTGGCTAAAGTGGGGCTGGGAAGATCCGAAGGGGCCAGGACCCAGTGACATTTCCGCTTTCGCTATCCCCCGGGGGCCTTGGATCACGGTGGCGAAGGAGCGTCGGCAGCGCAAATACCGATGGGACAACTTCAAATTCGTCCCAGCACCGGCCGAGGACATTCTCGACTTCGGAGCCGCGGTGGAGTTGACGGCGATCGAATTGCATCGTCGTTCGCACAGCACCGTGTTGGTCGAGACGTTTGCCCCCGACCAAAAGATGCAGGAGAAACTGCTCGACGCCGCGGTCGATTACCTGTTTCGCGATTTCCCGAAGCCTCGCCCGGGTCCTGCACGGTCCTACGGGTACCCGCATTGGCTTGGGAAATTCGGCGCCACATGAGGACGTCTGCATCGGTGGTTGCATTTCCAAAAATGTTGGCCGCGGGAGGGGTGCCATGTCCGACAACGCTCAAAACCAAGGTCCGGCGCAAAGCCTGCGCGACAAAAAACTGCATGAACTGATATCGGCTGAGTACAAATACCTTACCGAGCAGTTCATCGCCAACGAGGAGATGGGCGAAAAGCGCGTCGCCTTGTTCGTAAGCCTCACCGCAGGATTGGGCGCAGCAGCAGTGCTGGCGCGGGAAAAGTTGGCCAATGGTTCCTCCGTCTCGTTTCCGGAGGTCTTCGTTGCGGTGAACGTCGCGTGGCTGCTGTTCGGCTACTTGACGTTTCTGCGTATCATCCACCGTAATGTCACCACAGATAAGTATAAGAGGCAGTTGCGCAAACTTCGCGAATGGTTCGTGGAGGAGGGCGACGCCGCGGCGCGGGTCCTGATCCCGTACGATCCATACGGCCCACCAGACAAGAGACGCAAGGGGTTGACGTTCTGTGGCACCAAGGGCGGCAACGGCGGGTACGCTGAGCTGGTGGGCCTTATCAATTCCGTCATTGCCGGGACGTTGGGCTGGCAGGTGACACATTACGCAATCGATCTCGTCAGCGCTGTACGCACCGGTGCAGCACGGGAAGGCAATCTCTTCGCACTCGTCATCGCGATGCTTGTCGCGTGGTTCGCGTGGAAGTGGCAGGGTCGGCACGCCAAACAGCGGTATCAGGAGTAAGCAGCCCGGAAGGCGCGTTCCGGTTGACGCTCCCTACGGGGTCCTGAATGTGGACTGACCGCTTCCTGCGCATACTGCTCGCTGGAGACAGTCTTGACTGCCATGCATTTGTGGGACTGGACTTAATCGTTTATCGACCGTAAATGTCCTTTGCCAATCTTCGGATGCATTCTGATGAGGTGCTGGCGGGAGCTGGCCTGGAGTTTGCCGAGCGCTCGTTCAATCGGTACGCGCCACGGTTTCCGTTTCACAAAACGTGACGATACCAACTAGGACCGGCGCGTTGACTCCCCGTGCGATTTATGGCACCGCGACTTCGACCGACGTGATTTCGTCCCGATCGCTCCCCATCCGCCGGAGGATAGGTTCCTCGGGAAGAATGTTGCGGCGGAAAGTCCACGAGAGCCGAACCGTCCCTGACGGAACCGGGCTGACTGCGGTGGCTGCCTGCCTGAAGAACAGCAGTGCGCGGGTACCGTCGCGGCTGCGAAGAATTCGGAAAATGCGAGTAGTAAGCCCTGCCCGAACGAATACGCGCTCGTGAAGGACCTGCGCGGCGGGATCGAGCAGCCGAACCCGTGTGTCTGCACTCCCGAAGCGACGTTCAACGGCACTGCCGGCGTCTTGTGCGTAATAGTGGTTGATTTCTGGCGCCGGATTCGCATCGGCGGCAGCTGTGCCCGTGTGAACGCGGAGCACGGTTCCCTCGGGCGTGACCTCATCTTCTGGGAACGCGAAGTAATCCTGCCACGTGCCGACATCATCCTGCACCTGAATTTTCGTGCCGGCCAGATCGAGAGACTCAAGGAGGATGATGTCGACGAACTCTTGGACCAGATCCGCCGCCGCGTCGGATGGCGCGAAGCCCGCGGCGATGAATTTGACGGGCGACATCGGCGTGAGCAGGGACTCGAAGGCGGCCGCGCGACGCCTCACAGTGAGCTGAATCCGTTCCCAAGCTAGCGGCTCCGGGCTTTCGATGAGGAGTGCGTAGGAGCGATTCGCGTCGTCGAGCACCGTTACCTCGACTCGTTTAGGCAGCGCCTTCCCCTCCATGCCGACCAGAGCGAAGACGCGGTCGAACTGCTGTCCCTCCTCGTCGCGCCGCTGCTGCCGTTCCTCCGGATCCGCGTAGGCCGGGACGCCGAGCGGCCTTGCGGCAACGAGCGCCTCCAGCCAGGTCAATTGCTCCGCCGTCAGCAGGTCGCCGGCAGGCTGGCCGAGCTCGTCGTGCAGGCTGTGGACATCATCCCGGAACGACTGCAGATGATGGACGAACGTGGCGAAGCGCGAGGTGGTGAACGTCCAGTCGTATACTCGAACCAGTGTCTGGGCCGGCGTGATGAGCTCGAGCGCGATGCCATCGAGCATCGCTAGCTCACCGAGGTGCCCGGCGTCAAACGCCACGACTCCCTCTTGCGCCCCGAGCGACGTCTCGATGATCACGTTCGGCCCGATGAGCAGCTTGTTAGCGTCGCCTGACGAGTACATCTGGTTGAGTTGATCCGACGCCGAGCCGGCGAGCTCGATCACTATTGGCAGACCCGCCGCGGTTCGTGCAATCATTCCGTCCGGCGCAAGTGGTACGATGGCGACAGGTGTGAGCGGACCCAATACCGCGCGATAGATCGTGTCCGGCGCGAGCAGCAGTCGCGGGTGAGCAGCCCACATGCCCTGCGGGTCCGGCGGTCTGACACCGGCGACATCCGCGCAACCTCCGGCCGCGAGCCGACCGATCCACGCTGCTTCCTCGGGTCGCTCGACTTCGCTGAGTTGCTCCGGCTCGATCGGGCGCCACTGACCCATCAGGTTGAGCGGTTCGCCCGACGGATCCGACACCGGCTCGCCATTGGAATCGTGCAGCTGCAACACGAGCGGCGTGCCGTCGAGGATGTACATAGCCTCGACGTATGATTCGTTGAACTCGACGCCCACGTCGTACGCGCGGTACACGGGTCGTGCGCCGTTTCCCGGCACCGTCCGGTGCACGTACGGACTCAGGTCCTTCAGAGGACCTCGTGCCGGGTAATGCTCGCTGTCTTTGGATGGCTCGAGCTCGTTACCGCTCGTGGCGGCTGCGAGACCGGGCGCGGACTGTGTCTGGAAGTACCCCGTGTCGGTGAAGCTGCCGACGTCCTGCCAGGAATCCCCACCATTCGCGGAACGCTCGACCACCGTCTGGACAGTCATCCGATATTGTCGATGTGGCTGGAGAAGCTCTGCGGTCGCCGTCATCGCATCGATCGCTTCCGAGCCGACCGCTGCCGTGGAGCGCTCACCGTCTTGAACGCGATCCCACTCATCCCGTGCGACCCAGCACACGCGGAGCAGGAGCACGGTTCCCATCAGGTCAATGTAGGTGAGGTTTCCGGGCTCGGCGTCTACCTCAATGGGTTTCTCGACGTACGCGATCTCACGCGGCTCTCTGCCCGGTTGCGCGAGAACCCCCTTTGTCCCGCGACCGACGTACAGGAGGGCGACTGCGGCGTGAGGCGGGAAGACGATGCGAAGTGCTGATTGACGCGGATCACGCGAATGTTTCTCATACGTCTTGACGGTCGTCTTGCCATCGATCACTGCAGCCCGGTCGACGTCGATCCAATCATCGCCCCACTTGATGATCTGGGCCTCGCGCGTTGCAATGACCATACGGTCCAGCGCGGAGAACGGCGGCATCGGTCCTAGGGATCTGTCCTCGAAATCCGCGCACTCAGCGATCGGAGTCCAGTCGTAGCCGCACGGCCACGCCGGATTCTCGTCGAGGAAGCCGTCCTGCGTCGCCGTGCCCCCGGTTTCGCGGCCGTAGTCGAAGGGTGTCCGGCTCCACATCATCAGCTTGGTCATCGGCGGGACGCTCTGCGGGCTGGGATCGCTGGAGGTCGCCGGCACCGCCAGCCACTGCGTCCAGATGTTGCCGGCAGGGAGCGACGGGGCGGATGGGGTCGTGGCATCCACCCACGCCTCTCCCGAGGAGGCGCGCTTCTCCAAACGAACCTCGTCCAGCCGATAGCGGAATCGGAACCCACCGACGCGCTCCGACGCCGATGGCAAAGCGTTCGTGGCGAGTCCGGTGTGGTCGGTCATCCGGCGCTGGAAGGAGAGCACGGGGCGAGCGTCGAGCGGAACCACAGGAGCGTTCTCCAGGCTCGACGCCATGAGCCATTTCTCGCTCACCTTGAGGTGCTCTAGGCCGAGCACTTCGAGCGGGCGAGGGGTCGGCGGCGGAATCTCTTCTTCCCACGTCAGCTTCACTTTTGCCTTGGGGTCGGGGAGCGGCCAGGGGAGATTCATCTTAACGCTGAACTCGGCGTGGACGCGATACGGATGCGGCGCCCTCACTTCAAGCAGGGAGAAGAGGTTGAGGCTCGCGCCAATGCCGAACGCTTTCAGGCCGACATCGCCATGGAGCGTCAGGCTCCCCTCGAACTGCTTAGGCGCCCAGCTCACCACGGCCGCACCCTCAATCCACGCCTCCAACGTGACGCGCAACGGGCCGTATTTCCATTTGCGGTCCAGGCCGAACCACGCGCCCATGCGCGCGCTGGTGTGATCCAGCATGAAGTAGGAGTTGGCCTCGAATAGCTCGATGATGTTGGCGCGGATCCGCTTCGATTCGGGCGCGTCCATGCCGAGGTAAATATGAAAGTTCTTCGCGTTCGCGAAGTCGAAGAACACCTCGGCGAAGCCCGTGATGTCGATCAGATCGCCGGTCTCAGTGTACGCGTAGTGCGCTTGGACATTGAAGAGGAGCGTCCTGGCGCGGCCGTCGAAGACCGCCAGGCTCAGGAAGTTTGGCTCGCCGCTGCCGCGAGCCTGAAGGAACGAGGCAATACCGTCAAGGAGTATCAGCGGGCCAGGGAGGACGAGTACCAGAAGGAACCTTCCATTGAAGGTATAGCCGTTGTCGGACCCTGTTCCGATGGTCGTGCCGACGCCGAGGGCGAATGCGTCGCGCTCATCGCGCCACTTGTCGACGCCAGAGACCCCGACCGGCGGCTTCAGATACCAGCCATCGAACCACGGATCGTCCGCTCCCTTCGCAGGGGCGACATTGTAGCCTACCAGGCCAGCGAAGCCGAAGAACGAGAGCCCTGTATTGAGAAGCGGGATTCCGACGGGGAGTTCGGCGGCGACGAAGATGTAGGCGAAGCTGTAGGCGGGACTCTGGGAGTTTCTGCCGATCAAAAGTTGCGCGTCAATGGTAAGGTTAATCGGGATGATTTGGAGTTTGACGCCACCTTTGAACCCCTGAACGGTTCCCTCGTCGATGAATGCGATCTTTCCGTCTAGCCGCAAAGTCTCGGGGATCAATAGCTGAACGCCAACGCCACGGACTTCGAGTGAGATGTCATCCTCTTTCCACTTGATCTTGAGTCCCTCGACGCTGCCGCCCAGCGCGAAGCTCTGGACGAACTGAATGCCGGCGGAGAAGCCGATCCAACGTGTGCCGTCCTCTTCTGTGCCGAAACCGATGCGCGAGACCTCGGCGCGGAAGCCGTAGAGCTCGAAAGAGATTGGAGACGTGAGGTCGAGCCAGCCCCCGTCGAGCTTGACATGGCCCTTCGAGTCGATAGACAGCTCGCTGATCTGGAAGGTGGGCCAGGCGAGCCCAGCCACAGTGGGCGTTATGCTTCCCTGGATCGACACCGTGACCAAGCCCTCGACTAGCTCGAACCGCAGCCCCGCGATGACCAGGTCGAGTAGGTCGGGGATCGATAGCTGGGCCACACCGCCTGGCGCCGATAAGCTGGCCGTGAGTCCGCCCGCGGCATCGAAGCCCACCACCACGTCGATTGGTTGATCGAAGTACGGCAATACTACGCCGGCCCCAATATCGAACGCAGTGGGGACGTTCTGGACGAAGGCGAGACGAACCGAGCGGATACCGCCCTGCAGCCCGAGGACCGACGTGGCGAGCGGGCCCGCAAACGTACCCGTGGCCGCGTCGAAGCTAAGGGCGAAGTCCGCGTTCAGCTCGCCATAAAAGCCACCGGCACCGATGCCCAAACCGTTTGCCCCAATTTGGCCGTCGAAGAGCGAGGGGACGTAGATTGTGACTTGATCGAGATACAGGCCCTTCCACCCAGCTGGCGCGCCAACCGGCCGCGATCCTGTGCCAGCGAAGTTCAGTGAGATACCGGCGGCCTCGAAGGCCACGCCCGTGTTGCCGATCATCGCTGGCGGCACTGACAGCGACGTTGAGTCACCCGCAGGCACGTCAAAGTCAAATGACCACTCTTCGTTCTGATAACGGAGTAGCAGGTCGAAGGGGAGAGGTATACCGACGTTCCCCTCTATCGGCGTCACCACCACATGGCCGTCGGGCCGAGTAACGGTCACTGGCCGGAGAAGTTCCGGTCCGAACGATAGGCTCAGCACCGTGGTCCTGAGACGGAACGTCACATCTGGCGGGTCATCGGGATGTAGCCGCACCGAGAGCTGCACATCGACGAGCCCGGTGTCCTCTGAGTCGCCCTTGCCAAGGACGATGGACGCACCCTGGAGAAACGGCAGACCGATGCGCGCCTCGGCCATCACTTTGCAACGCACGAACACCTCGAAGCCCTCGTCCGCCTCCCCTAACGGGTCCTCTGCAACCCCCCGGTCGTCGTAGATGAGGCAAGCGAGGTCGTCGAGGAATCCGAGCGCCCCTCCATCAAAGATGCCCTCTGGTACGAGGGACCGGGGGAGGACTGCGGACAATGGTGTGTAAGGGAGCGACATGGGCTCACCGTCTCCAGAGCCGAACGGTGGGTTGTTGCTGGCCCCCAGGAAGGGCGTTGAAGAGGGCCACCGCCGCATTAAAGAACCGCGTGCCGTGCTGCGGGTACTCACCTCCGTAGTACCGGAGTGCGAAGAGCCGGAGCCATTTGGTGGCGTTGTTGTCTCCGACGACTGCGGCGGGCACACCGTTTGCGCCGTCGTTGTAACCACTCGCAACTGTCGGAAAATCAAAGTCGCAGATGAAGTTGTTCGGGTTCGCGGCCGACCCCGCTACTGAGTTATAGATTCGCTTTACGTGGGCCGCCCCTGCAATGATGTTGTGGAGCGCCCGCTTCATTTTCGTAAGAGTGGCCTCAACGTTTGCGGCCGCGTTGGTGTTAGCTCCAGCAGCGTCGACTGAAACGCCGAACCAGTCGGAGAAAAGGTCCCCTCTGCCGAGGGGAGGTGCGTCGACCATCAGAACGACACCATTGTGGATAATGCTCAATGCGGGGATGGCAGCAGTGCCGTAGACGTCCTCCAGCCATCTGATGTCACTGCGAGCAGTTTCGACCAGGGTCTGCATGATGCCTGGTGATACCCGCACGTTTCTCGGGAAGTCATTGATGAGTTGTCGCAGGTCTGCCCAAGTGAGGGGATTCCCGGCTCGAACTGCGGTGGCCGCATCCCAGGGCACGGGGATCTCAGCGTTGGCTCCGTTCGCATGAGGTGCCCCCGCCACGCCCGCACCGCCACCCGCTATGTTGAGGTAGTTCGTCAAGCGAGCCTGCTGGGCAGCCACCGCGGAGATGGCGTTGGGGTTGGCATTGAGAGGCTCTATGCGGATGATGTCCATCTCACGACTGTTGGCAAAGGTGCCCGCGTTATACCACGCGCCGCCGGCCGTTTCCTTACAGGCAATGGCGACGAGGATCTCGCACGGCATCTCGAACGCATCTGCAACCAGATTGAAGATGTGAGAGTACCGGTTCCAATAGGTCGCGACCCTGTTGGTGTCGTTCGCAGCTGGAGCGTAGGTATCGTCGAAGGCAGCACCGCCCGGCAGCAGGTTGATCATGCCGGCCTTAACCTCGCTCCGGAACTCGCACCACTCGATACGGTTCACGTCGCCCACCTGTGACCCGTAGAACCGCCACCGTACGGGTGCGGCGGTCGAGAATGGGTTGGAGGCGTTCCGGGACTCATGCCAGTCGCCGAGTGAGTTGATGGGGAGACCTCGCCCGGCTATCGCGTTGCCCCCAGCGTCCTCCACGGGGACCGTTACCATACGCGGCTTTGGCGGGTTCACAATCGCGTGGTCGAGCACATGGTCGGCGTTGCCGCCGCCGGCAGCGACTACCGCGGCTGACAAGAGGTGGTCGAGTGGGTGGGTCTGATTGAGTGCCGCGGGGGCAGCGGCCAGGCTGGTACGCATGTTCACCTGGGCTGCGTTTCTCGCTTCTCGAATGATGTGTAGGTAGTAGGACGGGCTGAGGGGCCGCCCCGTCGGCCTGATGGGGCCGGCAACCCCAATGGCTGGGTTCATGGCGCCGCACGAATCAAGGAAGTGGAGGTCGACAACTTGAGCGCGGAAATTGCCGATCACATCTCCGGCTCGCACGAACAGCTGAGCAGTGCCGTTCATGAAGGCCTGAGCGACAATGTCAATGTTGCCAGGGGCCGCGGCCAGAAAGGCCTGGAGAGTCATGGTGCCGCCGGCTGGGTTGACGACGCGGCTGATTGTCCGGCCGGGATGAGCTGCATCTGCGAGCAGGGCTCGGATCTGCGACTCCACGTCGACACCAGGTGCGGCATCGAAGACATACTGCACATGCCGCAGCTGAGGGCCAGTCGGTTGGAGGCGAAGGAACTGGCGGCCGGTGTTGTAGGCGTTGGCCGGAGCTGCGTTGAACTCCCTGGGAAGACGAAGGGAAAGAACTCTATTGTCGAGTAGCGAGATGAAGCCGTGGGTGAAGGCGTAGAGGTTCCACTGCCGGTCGGCTAGCGGTGCGGGGGCGACGGGGTTCGCCCTTAGCTGCAGTCCCTCTGAGGTGCCCTGCCCGAAGTAGTGGACCACCTCGAAGATAGAAGCGGCGCCGTCGTAATAGCCGGTGTAGTCAACTGCGCCTGTCTCATGCGCGATCGGAAGTGCGATATCGATCGGCATATCAGTGTCCCGCGATCTCTGTGATGGGCCCTAAAGTGCTGTTACCGTTTGTGCGCCGAACTCGCAACCGATATCGGTACGAAACAGTCTCGTCTACCTCCTCGTCGCGAGATGTCAGCGCCCCGGGCTGCCAACCGGTGATGGCTGCCCATACCACCTGGCCCGGTCTCAAGCGCTCGATCAGGACCTCATCGTTTGCTTCCGGCCCTGACCAGGCCAGTCTGATCGCCGAGATGGCAGAAGCTACCGGGTCATCGTAAGGGTGCTCGACACCGTCCTCACCGACCTTGACCCATTCTGAGCGCTGCCACTCCGGCACGGCAGGGACGGACAGGTCATAGGCTCGGCCGACGGCAGGTGCCGACGGTTCTGAGCGCAGGCGCCGAACCTCGCCCCCGACCTGCGTGTCGCGGGCGGCAACGGCCACGTACCATGTATCCACCGCTCCCGGCCTATTGCCGTCGACCCATCGTAGGTGCCCGCCGGGTAGAACTGTGTATTGAACGCGCGCGGCTGCGTCGGTGAAGACGACCACGACCGGAGTCCCATCGGGGGCGCCCACGCCCCCAACCCTCCCGCCCGCGATCGGCGCTGGCGCGGCGAGGAGGTCAGATCCTGGTGCACCGGCCAAGGGGTCATCGGCGGCCTCGAGGTCGGCCAGCCGGTACACGTGCTCAGCGGTGACTCCCCCGGTGTCGCTCCCGAGGTCAACTTCGCCGCCCGTTACGACCGGTGGTACCGCCGGCAGTTCTACGATGGCGGGACCCAGGAGACTGAGATCGCGCGTGTCGTCTCGCGTCCTCCCGCGATAGACGAGGAAGCGCGTCGCCTCCGGAACGGCCGTCCAGCGCAGTTCAATCCAGCGGTCACCATTAGTCACGGGAGCGAGAATCGGCGTGCGGGGCACCTCGAGGTCGCGGAGCCAGATGGGCGGCGTACTCACCGACACGGGCCCCACATTCCCCAGCGAGTCCACTCCACCAACGCGGTAGAAATACGCGTTCTTTCCCAGTCGCGGCAGCGATCGATCGATGTACAGCCGCCGATTCGCCTGCGGCGCATACGCTCCCTCCCCCGGTCCCGCCGTCTCCGTTGGCCGATCGGCATACTTCGCGTCGTCCCACGCAATGAGTTCAGAGTTGAGTCGCGTGAACGCGTCCACCAGCACGTCAGGGAAACTCGCCAGGATGTGCAGCAGACGGTTCTTCGGATTCAGGCTCGCGTAGTCAGGTGGATTCGCCTGCGTAACAAACAAGTCGAACGCTTGGTCCCGCAGCGTGCCTTCCGGATCCGGGAACTGATCGAGGAATGCGTTCCAGTTCGCGCGAACCTTGGAGCGCGTGCCGCGCACCCGGCGGTCGATCGCGAAGAGTGCCTCGTCGAGCGCGCGGTACACGACGTACCCCAGCCCCTCCGCATGCTGCCAGCGATGCGCGTAGGAAGCATTCCCCTCATAGGGCGCGGGAAGTGAGGCTTGGAGTGGCGCGATGTCGCCAGGCGCGTCGGCGCCGGGCACGGGAATGGCGGCCGGTTCGTTCGGTTTCGTCCGATCGACTCGTACGAAGCTCGCCGGAGACGATGCGGCGCCTAAGGTGCCGGCCGTGGCCGTGGCGAGTGCGGCCTGTCCGTACGCCGTCCGCGTCGCATCCAGTAGCGCGGCATCGGTGAGTATCCGATGACGGCGCGGTTCGACCAGTGTGCGGCCGACTGCCTCCCCGAGCTCGGTCTGGCGAATGAACACCTCGTAATCCCCTGGGCCCTCCGAGGGCACGGGGCCGACCGACATGTCCCAGTTCGCGGGATTGCGGAAATCGGTGTAGGGAGGGCTCAGTGGCGGCAGCTCGACCGTCACGCGCTGATTGGTGAGCGCAAACATGAACCACGGCAAGGACTTTCCCTTTCCGCGGTCGATTTCGACGGTCACCCGTACGCCGTCTCCAGCGTCCACCGCGCCCGCACTCGCCAGGATGGCCCAGCGTTCCTCTCCGGCCAGCACCGCGCCGCCAACGAACCCGGCCGGAGGTACTGCCCGAAGATCGCCAATCAACAGTCGCATCGCTCTCCTGCCACCGGGCGCTGGCGTGACCTGTTCGACCACTGCTCGGACGCTCGGGAGCAGCGGCACGGCGAGGTCGGTGCCGGTGCGCCATCGCGGCATCCCTGAGTTCGGCAACGTGCAAACGAGTGTCGAGACAAAGGGCTCGACCATTGCGGTGGCCGTGCTCGACCGAATGTGGTACGGCACGCCCCCACGGGACATCGTCATTCCCGCGAGGACGTTCGCGTTCAGTTCGCGCCCGAACTTTACGTCTACGGTGAACGCGTCGGCGCCGGTCGCGACCGGGTCGGTTTCCGCGGTCCCCGTCAGGAGGTTGAGCCAGCCGCGCTCGATGAGCACGTGGAACTCCTCGGCGAACGGCGACTGCCGCTCCTGGGAGTCGAGCCACGCCCAGCGCAAGAGCAACCCGGCCTTATCGTTGCCGTCGATCCACTCGCGCTCATCGTCTGTGAGGAATCGATCCGCGGGATCCAGCCACTTTGCCGACACGGCAGAAGGCGGCGGCGGTGCGACCGCCTGCACGTTCACCTTCTCCGACCACGGGCCGAAGCCGCTTTGTCGGCCGAAGATGTCGATCCCTTCGACGTGATACCGATACCTTCCCGGGTATGGCACGATGTCGACCACGTGCTGCCGCTCCGTCGGCCAATCGAGTGGCGGACGACCCTCAGAGTCAGGGTCGGGTGGGACGACTGTCACGGGGTCATCGCCGCCCACGAGCACACTGGTCGCATCGGGGTTCTCGCGCTCGACACGGAATCGCACCGGGTCCTTGGCGAGGAGCGTTCCATCGGGCGCGGCCGGCACCGCCCACCGCACGCCGACGAGATGTCGTGTGTCCGCGATCGCTCCTTCACCCAGTGGCTGGCAGTCGTTCTGCTTACGCGTGACACCCCGAAGCGCTACGCCTTTCACATTGCCAGGTGCCGCGAGCGCCGCAGGCGAACCGGCCACACGTCCGAAGGTGATGTGGCAGTGTCGCCCGTGCGAGATGTAGTCCTTCTCGTAATCGATCTTGAAGAGCATCCGGAGGTCTCCATACACGAAAACGGTGTCGATCCCCCCGTCTGCGTGCGTTGCGAGAATAGCGTCCGGGCTCGCCGATTCCGCTGTCGCAACTTCGTCTCCGTTTCGAAACGCGCGCATCTTGAGAACTTCGCCACTGTGGCGCGCGTACAGTTGCACCTCGCCAACCGGCTCAGCAAATCGAATCGCGACGTGAGGCGTGTCGACCGCACTGCCGGGAAAGAACGAGGACCAATCGAACGTTTCCGGCTGGAGCGCGACCGCCTGACGGGTGCCCGCGAAGTTGGTCGGCACCGTGATGACCCGCGACCAGCGGTTGAAGACGAAGGCGACGTTCTCGTGCGACCACGCTGGCGGCACGATCTCGCCCGGCTCGCGCTCATCGAACCCGATGGAGTTCTCGAGCGTCCACAGCGTCCCCTCGGGCCAGATGCCGACGATCTTATAGTCATACTTCTGCCCTTCAATCGCCGTCGTGTCCACGTGATAGAGGCCGAGCACGCGGGCTACCACCGGATCGACCGATGTAATGAGGAGCGCATCCAGCGCCGATACCCCTAACTCCGGCACCTCGGTGCCGGGTGGTGGGCAGTCGTCCGCGGACGCCGGAAGATCCGGGAGCCGCGAGCCCATCGTGGGGCCGCGCGTCGGATCGACCGCGGCGCGGATGACGTCAAGGAGATCGTCGAGGTTCGCGCCGTCGTATTTCCCACGCACGCAGGGGTCCTTCGGGAGTCGATCGCGCGCCTCCTCTTCATCGCACCCTGGACGCCGGTGTTTGCATCCGTAACCGCGGTGACTGATGGGAAGACACATCGGGCAGATGCCGATTTGCTGCCATCCTTCCATGTCGTCACATGGCTCAGGCCGAGCGAAACAGATCCGGACTAGTCGCAGATTTGGGCCCGCCACCTCGACGGCGTCGATCAAGTCGGCGCGGAGGAGCAGTCCGATCGCCCCGCCGATACCAGATTGGCCTGAAGCGTTATCCACTTTCCGGTCCAGCGCATACGCGGACGCGCGGGCGCGCTTACCCCGCGGCGCTATGACCTCCACCAGCACCATTGAAGTCGGCGGGATGGCGATGCGAATGGGCTCGGGCGCGCGGAGAACAGTCTCTTGATTGTGCCGCGGTGCGTGGAGTCCAAGCTTCCGTAGTACGTCGAGCGCTCTGTCCGGCCTGGCTACCGACACCCGTTCAGCGCGGATCGGCTGGGCCGACTCAAGGCGAACATCGAATTCGGAGTGCGGCAAGACCACGCGCCCGTGGACCCCGGCGCGAACGTGGCCGAAATCAACGCACTTCATCGGAGGGATCTGAGCAGGGCGCCGATGCAGGCAGAACCCCCCGGGAGGAAAGCCAACCTCGCGGCGGAACGCCCAGCGGAGGTGAATTCCGCGCTCGAGGCCGTCGGAGCCGTCGGTTCCGTGACCGATGAGTCCTAAGACAGGTCGGCCCACTGACACCGCCCTCCCTCGCCTGGTGCTGCGGCTGAACGACGGCCGATGGTGAACCGAAAGACCGTTATCCGGAGGACTTCTTTGTCACCAGCGGTCGTCTTTTGGTTTGCCATGAGTACTTCCGTGACTCACGGTGGTCTGGTGTCTTGCTGGGTTTGATCGTTCCCGTCAGCTTACTATTCGAGATCCACGACTTCAGGAAGGATGTAATGATTCAACGGGGTCCCACTCGATAGCTCTTTAAGCCTTCGCAAAGCCTGATGAACCTCGGTGGAAGCAGGACGATTGCCCCACGGAATGAGCGCTCCGAAGAACTCCAAGCTGCCGATGAACAAATGGCTCGGTTTTAAATTCCATCATCAGCTCTGTAGATCTGGAGTGTGCTGCCTACCTGTGCTAAGCGTCCGGACAGGCATCTATTATTAGAAACCGCATCTGTATAACAGAATTCCTATGTAGAGTCAATTGGACATGGACACACTATAAACACGCACAGTCCTTCGTGGACTCGCCAAAAACCCGACAGGTCCGGCCGAAACCCGGCATCTGACCTCAACGCTGGCTTTGCTACGATTGTGCAAGATGATTCCGTTAGTGGTTCGTTTCTTCGTTTTCAAAACCGCTTTCAAGATTTTCATTTATTATGGGACTCCGTCGGGACCGCTGAAGCAGCGCGCTCCCGGCATTCTCGTGTCGTTCCAAAAGTCTAGTAGGGATCTGTCGGGCAATAGACGGGACTTAGGACACCTTCAGGAGGCGATCAGGGCAGATGGTAACTGCGATCTTTTCTCGTGGGCAGGCGGCGGCCCTCGACTTGGTTGCGGATAGTTGCGTGTTTGCGTCCTGGATGTCACGTTCTGCCGAGATTTGCCCATTGATTCTCCTCATCATTTGGAGTGTATTGATGATCTGCTGCAATTCGTAATCAGCAGGTCGTCGGTTCAATCCCGACCGCCGGCTCCACTTTCCTCAGTAGATTCAGTCTCTTGCAGAGTGGCCGCGCTCTCGGTTGGCGCCTCAGTTATGGTGTTTGGTGCCAACTCTTTTCAAGATCGCGCCAAGCCACAAAATTGGTGTCAGTGTTGGGCAGATCAAATGGGTATTAGATCGCAGAGTCGTTGCGGGCTTGCTGCCCACAAGCTGCTTGGCGATGTAGCGCCCAAGGGATGGAGTTTTTCGATGCGGGCGTGACCCCGGGGGGGCGGCGTCAGCATTCCATTCAGCGTCGGGAAGAGCTTGTGGTCTGTTGAAGTATGTCCATGGTGAGGCTTAAGGAGTTTTTTGACCCTACGCCCGTTCTCGTGGGCTGTTCCATACTCTGATAGCGGCGTGATTACGAATGCGCCAGCGACAGGTTATGGAACGGTCATGCCCGCGACATGTGGCTGCCGCCAGGAAACAAGATCGCTGCCAACGCGAGCCCACGCGTTTGCACCCATGACCTGCCATCATGGTCTTCGAAAGTCCGTGCCGGATTGGCCCCCGACTCCTATGGTTGACAGCAGTCTGACTAGAGGGCTATAAGTGGGGAGCGTCTACCGATCCAGACAGGCGTGCACCGGTCGAGATCGGCAAGTGCCTAAAAATATAGCAAGGCGAGGCGCAATGAAAGGGCTGGGCAGACTGTATCGGTGGGCGGTTCTCACCACCGCCGTTCTGGCTGCCTGTGGGGTGGGCGGCAGTGGCGGAGGAGGAACCACAGGCGGGGCACCTTCGACGCTCTCTGGCACCGTGATGGGTGGAGCGTCGCCGATCTCGGGATCGACCCTTACGCTGTATGAAGCGGGCAACACGGCCGGAGGGATCTCAATCTCGCTGGGCACCGCGACGACCGACTCCAACGGCAAGTTTTCGATGTCATTCACGAACCCCGGTGGAACCCCCATTCTCTACCTCGTGGCGCGGGGCGGCAATGCGGGGCATGGCCCCAATTCCGCAATCCAACTGGCGCTGATGCTGGGTGCGGCAGGCAACCTATCCTCCACCCCGGTGACGGTTAACGAGGTCACGAGCGTTGCCGTGGGATACGCCCTGCACTTCTTTATCCAAACCTCCAGCGATCATTCCATCTCGGGACCATCCCCCTCCTTGGAGCATGCGGCTGCAACGGCATTGGCTCTGGTCAGTCCGGCCACCGGAGCGGCGCAATCCTCCCTGGATTCGAACGCACAAAACATGCTCAATAGTCTGGCGGCTATCTTAGCGTCTTGTGTAGGTGGGTTACCTTCAAACTGCGGCACACTGTTTGCCAACGCTACGCCTTCCAACGGGAGCGCACCGACGGACACCCTTTCTGCAGTCTTGGACATGGTGGAAAGTCCCACAAACTCGCTAGCGATCACCTTCGGGGGCGGGGGCATCAACTGGCCCATTGGGATCGCGGTCGACGTCTCCGGCGATGTTTGGGTCGCGAACTCCGGCCAGGACAGTGTGACGGAGATTTCGAAGGAGGCTAGCTCAGACTGTTCGTTGGGCTGCACCACCTTTACCGGGGGAGGGATATTCCGGCCGCAGGCGGTCGCGGCAGATGCGTTCGGCAATATCTGGGTTGCGAACGCCGGCAATAGCAGTGTGACGGAGATTGCGAAGGAGGCTAGCTCAGACTGCTCCTTGGGCTGCAGCACCTTCACCGGAGGAGGAATCTTTGGTCCAGTCGCGATTACTGTGGACGACATCGGCAACATCTGGGTCGCAAACAACAGTGGCTACGGCAGCGTGACGAAGATTTTGAAGGGGGCGACCTCCTGCTCCTCGGGCTGTATCAGCTTTACCAGCGAAATTATCAGTCATCCTGCTGGAATCGCGGTGGACGCCTCCGACAGCATCTGGGTGGCGAACAATAGCAGTAGCAGTGTGACGAAAATTTCGGAAGGAGCGAGTCCAGACTGTTCCTTGGGCTGCACGACCTTCACCGGCGGGAGCATCAATGGGCCCGATGGGATTGCGGTGGACGCCTCCGGCAACGTCTGGATTGCGAACTACATCAGCAACAGCGTGACGGAGATACGGGGAGGGGCGGCGTCAGATTGCTCTGCGGGCTGCACGACCTTTACCGGGCGGGGCATCGATAGGCCCGCTGGGGTCGCCGTAGACCCTTCCGGTAACGTCTGGATTGCGAACAGCTCGCCCGGTAACAGCAGCGTGACGAAGATACCAAAGGGGGCAACGTCCTGCTCTTCGAGCTGTACGACCTTTTCCGGGGAAGGCATTATCTCTCCGGGTGCGATCGCTGTGGACGCATCCGGAAACATCTGGGTCGCGAACCTCGGCAATGGCAGTGGGATTAACAGCAACGACAACGTAACGAAGATCGTGAAGGGTGCGACCTCTTGCTCTCCGGGATGCACCGCCTTTACCGGCGGAGGTATCAGTAGACCCATCGGAGTTGCAGTAGACGGCTCCGGCAACATCTGGGTCGCCAACCTCGACAACAGCGTGACGAAGATTCCGAACGGGGCGAGCTCTTGCTCTTCCGGCTGCACCTCCTTTACCGGCGCAGGAATCAATAACCCCGTCGCGATAGCTGCAGACCCCTCCGGCAACGTCTGGGTCGCGAACTCCGGCAACAGCAGCGTGACGAAGATTCCAATGGGGGCGAGCTCCTGCTCCTCGGGCTGCATCACCTTCACCGGAGGAGGCTTCAGTGTCCCTGCTGGGATTGCGGTGGACGCCTCCGGCAACGTCTGGGTCGCGGACCTTAACACGGGCATAACAGAGATTTCGAATGGGGCGGCCTCAGACTGTTCGTCGGGCTGCACCAGCTTCACTAGCGAGGGCAACCCTGAGCGCGGGATCGCGGTAGACGTCTCCGGCAATGTCTGGGTCGCGAACACGTTTGGCAACAGCGTGACGGAGATCATTGGAGCGGCGGACCCCCTCCAAGTGCCGGTGATCGCCCCACCGTGAGCCCGTAGGAACGACCTGAGCGGAAGGAGAGATTCCCATCCCGCGCCCTCGGCGCGGAGCAGGTTCAATCCTGACCGCCGGCTCCAGCAAAATTAAGAACTTCGGTTCCCCCCCTTGCCCCGAACGAAGTCTGATCGCCAGCCGTAGTTGCGTTTGGTTGCGTGAGAGGATGATCTGCTCCGACCGGTCCGTATTCTCGTTTTGACTTCGTTCGAGCTGGGGCGATTGACATCCGTGATGGGGCTATGCTACAAGTCGTCCCCGCGTTCCGGCTCGCTTGGCCATTCCGCTCCGAGATAGTGGCAGAGCGATCGACGGTTGCCATCAATCCCGGATGGATGGTTCCATGTCCTGGAGCCTCAAGCCTCGCGCTGCGGTTGTCCTCCCCCTCCTCGCCCTTGTTGCACTGTCTGTCCTGATCGTCTCCGTCCTCTATTCCCAGACCCCGCCGGTGACGGTGGTGTCGGTGGGTAGCGAGCCGCGGGGCTTGGCGATCAGTCTCACGACCAATCGCGCGGTCGTCACCAATCACAATACGAATACCGTGACGGTTGCCAATCTCACCACCTTCAGCACGACGACGGTGACCGTGGGGTCGCATCCGTGGGGCGTTGCGATCAATGGGACGACCAACAAGGCATACATCGCCAACGAGCAGTCCGACACGGTGAGCGTCGTCAATCTGGCCACCAACGCGGTCACGGCGACGATCGCCGTGGGCGACAGCCCGAAAGAAATCGCCGTCAACTCGTCCACCAACATCGGCGTGGTGGCCAATACCAAATCGGACACGGTGTCAATCCTCGACCTGGCCACGAATACGGTCAACAAGACGTTGGCCGTCGGGGTCGATCCACAAGGCGTTGTGGTCAACGCGTCGACCAACAAGGCCTACGTGACCAACGCCGGATCGGACACCGTCTCGGTCGTGAACTTGGCGACCAAGACCGTGAGTGCCACGGTCGCGGTCGGGGCGGGCCCCACGGGCATCGACATCAACCGCGGCACGCAGCGGCTGGTGGTGACCAATCGGTTGGCCGGCACCGTCACGATCCTCAACACCTCGACCAATGCCGTGGTCGCCACCGTGACGGTCGGGGAGGGGCCGGCGGACGTAGCGATCAATACGTCGACCAACCGCGCGTACGTCACGAATACTCTCTCGGACTCGGTCTCGGTCATCAACCTCGCGAACAACACGGTGATCGCGACCTATCCCGTGGGCCAGAACCCCGACGGTGTTGCCGTCATCCCATTGCTCCGCCTCCTGCTGGTCGTCAACGTTCGGGGCGACACTGTGTACGCCATCAATGTGAACAATCCGCCGGGCGGCACGGCCGTTCCGGTGGGACGGGATCCCGAAGGCGTCGCGATCGATCTTGACACGAACACGGCGGTGACGGCGAATGCCAAGAGCAACGACCTCTCGGTGGTCGATCTCGGCACGGCGAGCGAGCTCACACGGATCCCCGTCGGCAAGAGCCCGCGCGACGTGGCAATCCACCCCACGAGCCATCTCCTGGTGGCGGCCAACTTCCGTGCCAACACCGCGTCGATCGTGGATTTGCCCACGCGCGCGGTGGTCGAGACGGTGCCCGTGGGCAAGGGCCCTCGTTCCGTCGCGATCGATCCGACCCTGAACGTGGCCGTGGTAGCGAATGAGCGCGCCAACACGCTCAGCCTGATCAACCTGTCGACACGCGCCGTGACGGCCACGCTGTCGGCCGGCTCACACCCGACCGACCTTGCGATCAACCCCAACACCCACGTCGCGATCGTGGCCAATAAGAAGACGGATCAGGTCACGCTGATCGACCTGGTCAACCGCGTCACGATCGGCGCCATCGCCGTTGGCAAGGATCCCGTCTCCGTGGCGATCAACCCCGTGACCAACACGGCCGTCGTGGCCAACGAGAAGGCGGGCACCTTGTCGGTGATCAACCTGGCCACCCACACGGTGACGGCGACGCTCGCCGTCCTGCCCACGCCCACCGGCGTGGCGATCAACCCGTCCACGAACGTTGCGGTCGTCGTCGGGCATGAGACCAACACGGTCGTGCTGGTCGATCTGGCCACCAACGCGATCCAGGCCACGTTCCCTGCGGGCCGCGAGCCCCAGCAGGTGGCCATCAACCCCTCGACGAATAGTGCGGCGATCACGAACGAGGAGCCCGGCGCGCTGACGATTCTCCAACTGCCCAACCCCGTGCCGATCGTGAACATGCTCGCGCCAGCGGCGGTCTCGGCGGGCGGGCCCGGTTTCACGTTGACGCTGAACGGGAGCCGGTTCCTCAAGACGTCGACGGTACACGTCGGCACACAGACGTTGCCGACGCAGTTCGTCAGCAACGAGCAGCTCCGCGCCGACGTTCCCGCGTCGGCCATCACGACGGCCGGTCCCGTGGCCGTCACCGTGACCAACCCCTCGCCGGGGGGAGGGACGTCGAACACCCTCACCTTCACGGTCGTGAGTGCAGACACGACGGCGCCCAACGTTTCGATCAACACGCCGCCGAGCGGCGCCACCACCAACCAACTGACGGCCACCGTCACCGGAACGGTGGATGACCTCAGTGCGACGGTCCGGGTAAACGGCGTCGTCACGCCGCTGTCGGGGGGGAGCTTCACGACCACAGTCACGCTGGCCGAAGGATCCAATACGATCACGGTCACGGCGACCGACGCGGCAGGGAACGTGGGCACGGCCAGCGTCACGGTGATTCTGGACACCATGCCGCCGACGATCTCCGCCTCGGTGAGCCCGCTACCGAACGCGGCCGGGTGGAACAAGGCGAACGTCACCGTCAGCTTCGGGTGCTCCGAGACCGGGAGCGGCATTGCGAGTTGCCCCGCCCCCGTCACGGTGAATACCGAAGCAGCGGATCAGGTGATTTCCGGGACGGCGACGGACCTGGCGGGCAACACGGCATCGACCTCTGTCACCGTCAACCTTGACCTCACGCCGCCCATCATCACTCCGAGCGTTGTTCCCGCCCCCAACGCCGCGGGGTGGAACCGGACGGATCCGACCGTGACCTTTACGTGCCTTGATGACCTCAGTGGGATCGCGACGTGCCCGGTTTCCCAAACCGTGACGGCTGAGGGGGCCGGCCAAGATATCTCGATCGCGGCGGAAGATGCGGCCGGCAATCCCGCGACGATATCGGTCACGATCTCCCTGGATAAGACCCCGCCGGTTCTGACCGTTGCCGCGCCGGCGGACGGCCAATTCGTTGCAGCCTCGCCGGTGACGGTATTGGGCACGGTCAGCGACGCCCTGTCGCCACCGACCATCACGGTCAACGGCACGGCTGTGCCGATCGCGCCGACCGGGGCGTGGAGCGGTGAGGCGGCGATCGGGCCTGGCCCGTCGGCCCTGGTGACAATCGTCTCATCCGACCCGGCGGGCAACCAGACGACCGCCACACGCACGGTGACCCTGGACCACACCGCGCCGGTCGTCACGCTGACAGATCCGGCGGCTGGCTTGGCCACGAACCGCTCACCGGTGGAGGTGCGGGGGGCGATCGCGGACGACGGCCAGATCGCGCAGGTTGAACTGACGTGCGCGGGCGTGACGCAGACGCTTGCCGGGCAACCGGGACCGTTCGTCGGGGCGTGTCCGCTGACCGGGGATGGGCCCAAAGGGCTCGTGGTGGTCGCGGTCGATGCCGCCGGCAATCGAGGGACGGCGGAGCGCCGGATCGTCTACGACACGACGCCTCCGGGGCTCACGGTCACCAGCCCCACCGACGGCCTGTTTACCAACAACCCCTCGGTCTCCTTGACGGGCACGCTGGACGATCCCTCGGCGAGCCTGCTCGTAACGGGGCAGCCGGCCGCCGCCTCGGCTGCGTGGCAGGCCGATCGCCTCTTGGCGGAGGGGCCCCAGACCGTGGACGTGGTGGCGACTGATCCGGCTGGGAACGCGACCACGGTGACGCGCGCGGTGACGGTGGACACCGCACCCCCGGTCATCGCGTTGGATGGGCAAGATCGCGCCGTGACCGCGACGCCGAGTTACGCCCTGTCCGGGACCATCAACGAACCCGTAGCGGCCGTCACCGTCAACGGGGCGCCCGCCGCGCTCACTGGTGCTCGCTTTGACGCAGCCGTGAGCCTGACCGAAGGCGATAACTTGCTGACCGTGACGGCCACGGACCCGGCAGGCAATGCCGCGACCACGATCCGGAACATCATCCTGGACACCGTGCCGCCGCCTCTGACCGTGACCACGCCGGAACCGGGACGGCTCACGAACAGCCGGACAATGCTCGTGGCGGGAACGGTGGATGATCCCGGTGCGACGGTGACCGTGAACGGCCAACCCGCAACGGTCACGGGAACCTCCTGGGCAGCATCGGCCTCCCTGACCGAAGGCGACAACACGCTGACCATTCGCGCGGTCGATGCCGTTGGCAACAGCGCCACACGGGATATCGCCGTTGTCGTCGACTCGGTCCCTCCGATCGTCGAGGCGACCGCCCCCGCCGACGTGGGCGCGAGCGAGAATGTCACCGTGTCCGGCACGGCTGACGACGCCGGCGGGCTGGTGCGGCTCACGCTGGCCATCGGCAACGTGACCATTGCCGACGCAGTCATTGCGGGTGCCCAGGCCTCGCGCCAAGGTGCGTACACCATCCCGGTGACCGCGGCCGTGGGCGACGCGTTGGCCTTGGCCGTGACCGCGGTGGATCGCGCAGGCAACGTGGGTACGGCGACCGCTACGTTGCACGTCACCGCCGCAGCCACGCTGCCGGGTTTTATCCAGGGGGACGTGTTTGACGATAGTCTGGGTCTGCCGCTGGCCGGAGCGAGCGCGCTGGTGAACGGCGTCGGCGCGCCGGTGGCGGATAACGGCGCGTTCCTGCTCACGCAGCCGGCCAGCGATGTGGTCGTGCGCGTCACCAAACCCGGCTATACCGCGGTGGAACGAACGGGGAGGGTCCAAGCGGGGCGAAGGCTCACGCTACTGGATGCACGCCTGACGCCGGTGGATCCCACCGAGATGATGCTGGACGCGACCGGCGGTGTGGCGCCGAGTCCCTCGTCTCCGATTCGCCTCGACGTGCCGGCCGGTGCGTTGGGGACTCCGACGGGCGTGCGGGTCACCCCCCTGTCGCGCCAGGGACTGGTCTTACCCCTGCCCCTGGGGTGGACGCCGATTGCCGCGGCGCAGATCGACGCCACGGCGACGTGGACGGCTGCGGCGGCCCTGGCGGTCTCCCGCTCGGTCCCGTCTACGGCGGCGGCCACGGTTGTCCGCTACGACGAGGCCACTCATCGCTGGCTCGTCATTGGTTCCGCGCAATGGACCGCTTCGACGCTCGCCATCGAGATCGCCGGCCCGGGTCAGTACGCCATGATCCTGCCGGATGTGGGACCCACCGCGCCGCCGGTGCCCATCGTCGCCCAGCCGCTGGCCGGGGTCCCCGCCGTGAACTATCCCGGCGGGACCGCCGGGACGGGGACGGTCGTGCCGCGCGCCGCGCCGCCGACCAAGGACGGGCCCGTCCAACCCGCAGCGCAGGGGACGGTGACGCTGACCAGCCCCACGCCACTCCCCAGCGGGATGGTGGTCACGGCGGCGGTTTCCGAGCGCTTCGACCCGCGCCAGGGCGAGACTGTGGTCGGGTCCGGGTTCCGCGAAGATGTCATCCTCTACGCCACGGCTGACAACGGAACGGCCGGCAACCTGACGGCCACCTTCCCCATCACGCCGTCGCGCCGCTACAGCCTGAGCGAATTGCTCCTGGGCACGATCACGCTCGATCTCCGCACGCCGGAGGGCGAGGTTCCGGCCACGGTCGTGGGATCAGGAGGAGCAACCCTGACGACGCCCGAAGGCGCATACGTCGCGATCCCGGCCGCGGCGCTCACTGCTGAAGTGCCCGTAGTGTTCACCATGCTGCCTGCGCCGTCCATCCCCGTGCCGACTGGATGGCGCGCGCTGGCTACCGTGACGCTGGATCTGCCCCAGGTGTCGCTGGCCGCGTCGGCCACGCTCACCGTGCCCACGCCGTCAACCTATCAACCCGGAACGCAAGTGCTCGTGGCCCAGGTTGTTCCGATCGCGGGCGCGCAGAGGATGCGCCTGGCGGCCGTGGGACGGGTCGATGGCGGGCTTCTGACGACGGAGACGCAGGTTGGCGGCATCAGCTTGGCCGGGATTCGCCAAGGCGGCGAATACGTCATCCTGCAGCCGCCAGCTCCAGTGGGTTTCGTCACGGGCGTAGTGCGCGGCAGCGATCAGGCTGCGCGCGCGGGCGTGGTGGTGGAGGTGGCCACGCTGCCGCTGGTGGATCAGACCGAGGCGGACGGACGCTTCGTGGTGGCTGCGGTCGTGGGATCGAACACGGTAAGCGCGCAGGATGCGACCACGGCCGAGTCGGCTACGGCCACCGTGGACGTAACCCAACGCGATGCGGTCGTTGTTCATGATCTTGGATTGGCGGTTGTGCCCTTTGCGGTCACGGCGATCGAGCCGGCGGACAACGCCACAGGGGTCTCGATCCGCGCCGTGCTCCACGTGACGTTCAACCGACCCGTGGATACCGCCACGCTCACCCCGGCGACCCTAAGCTTCCGCGATGGGACCACGGAGATTGGCGTGCTGGCGATCCCGAGCGCGGACGGCACGCGGCTCACCCTGTATCCTCGCGCGCTGGAGGGGAACAGGCATTACACGCTAACGCTGGGAACGGGAATCAACGATCGTTTTGGCCGGAACCTGCCCGCGACCGTGACCGCCTCGTTCACAACGGCCAACGTGGTGCCGCCCCCGCGCCCGGCCGCCGGGCGGCTCTCCGTGAGCTTTCCCACTGACGACGGCATGATCACCATTACTGCCACGCAGGGCACGGTGGACCCCGTACACACGGTAGTGGTGCTGAACCTTGCCACGGGCGAGACCGTCTCAGTCACGGTCCTGGCCGACGGCAGCTTCTCCGCGCAGATCTTCGGCTCGATTGGCGACGAGCTGCAACTACTCATTCGGGATGTCGACGGGAACCAGACGGTGGCGGATCTGCCGCCCATGCGCGCGACGGACGGCCGCACGTTCGTCTCCACCACGGGCGGCGAGGTGCGTGGGCCGGACAACTCGCGATTACTCATTCCGCCGCAAGCCCTGAAGGTGCCGGCCGTGTTCACGCTGACGCCCGCGCCGCTGGCCAATCCCAATGCGCCACTCCCTGCCCCGTTACCCGACGGGTTGGTGCAGGTTGGCGCGTGGCGGATCACCAGCCAAGGCATCCCGTGGCGGGTGGAGGCCACGCTTGCCGTGCCCAAACCATCGACGTTCCCCGCGGGGGCGCACCCGTTCGTGGTCAAATCGCTTCCCTTGCCGGATGGCACCATGCGGTGGGCGATGATCACCACGGCCAAGGTCGTCGGCAACGAGATCGTGACGGCCAGCCCGCCGTTTCCGGGCGTGACGTCCGAGGGGCTGTATGCGGTGGTCGCGTATCCGGCTTCGGTCCAGACCATCGTGGTCTCCGGGATCGTCTTCCGCGACGCCAACAGCAACGGCGTGTATGACGGCGGGGACGTGGCCGCGGCAGGCGCCTTCGTGGGGGAGGGGAGCTTCACCGGCTTTGCGACCGCGCCGTCGCCCCTGGCCGTGGCGCAGACCGACGGGACCTATGCCCTCTTGTTGAGTGCGCCGACCGGCAGCACGACGTTCACCTCGACCGTGACGGCGCTGGACCATCGCGGGAGCTTGAGCCGCACCGAGACCTTGCCGGCCATCGATCCGAGCACGACGAGCGCGCTGGCAGCGAACCTGCTGCTCGAAGACCTCACCGTGAGCCGCCAGCAAGACCAGGCGCCGCCCACGTTGGCGATCACGGCCAAAGGTCCCGACCTGTTTGCGGGCACGAGTCTGATCAATAGCCCGCTCACGCTGAACCTGGTGGCTCAAGACGACCAGGTCGTGGCCAGCCTCGCGCTGACGCGGGACGGGGTGGTCCAGACCGTGGCGCCGCAAGGGCTGGGGACGGCCAAGAGCACGGCGGAGTTCGTGCTGATCCCAACCGACCCGGGCCTCGTGACCTTCGTGGCCACCGTAGAAGACCTGACGGGGAAGCGCGCCCAGCAACACCTGACGATCCGCATCGTCACGGCCTCAGACCTGAGGCAATTGCCGCCCCCCATTCCCAACACGCCGCCCACGGTCGTGACGGCGGGGATCTCGCCGCCGGACGGGGCCACGGACCTCACGATCGACACCGTGGTCCGCGTGCCATTTTCCGAGCCGGTGCAGGCCACCGCCACGAGCCTGTTTCTGCGGAACCGGACCACGGGCGAAACCGTGGAGACCGAGATCGGCGGTACAGGCGCGGAAGTCATCCTCACTCCGCGAGGCTATCTGCACTATGGAGCGACGTACGACGTCGTGCTCACGGATCAGCTCACCGATGGGGAAGGCAAGGCGCTCGCCAATCCGCTGTCGGTCAGCTTCTCGACCATGCCCTTAGGGGTGCTGAGTCGCACGCCGCTGATGAACGGCCGCGGCCTGCATCTGGACGGCACGACCCTAATCGGCCTCGAACAAAACCAAGGGCTCGTGACCCTCGATGTCAGCGAGCCGGGCGCGCCCACCGAGTTGGGGCGGCTCGATCTCTTGGGGCAGACCAACAATGGATTCGCCGTAGCCCAAGAGGCCGTGGTGGTGGCCCACAAGTACGGCACCCAAACCTTCGGGACGGGGCCCTTGAGCATGGACACCTTTGATGCGGGCTTGGCCGCCGGGACCTTTGGCGGATCATCCGGCTTCGGCGTGGATGTCTCGTCATCGGTGAGCGCCTCGGCCCTCTTCGGCCTCATTCGCATCGTGGACGCCAGTACCCCGACCAGCCCGACCTTCATGAAAGGCGGCGCCCTCACCTGGCCGGCCAATGGCGAGATCGAGCAGCTCTTCGGCCGGAGTCCGGGGGAAGGGATTCCGCTGCGCGTGGCGGTGGTGGGGGACACGGCCTACGTGGCGACTGTGCCTCTGGGCATCCAGGTCGTGGACCTGCACACGCTCAAGACGCGCACGGATCGGCGCACGCCGATCGTGCAGCAAACCGTCAACATCGGCGGGGTGCCGCGCGATGTGACGGCGGTAGGCGACACGGTGTTGGCGGTGAGCCGCCAGGGCCTGACCGTGCTCAATGGCGCGGCGTTCGGCGAGCGGTTGGGCACCCTGGACCTGCCCAACGCGTTTCGCGTCAGCGCGGCCTCAGGCTACCGCGTCCTCGATCCGCTGACCGGGGCTGAACAGGAAAAGACCTTGGCCCTGGTGACGGCGGGCTCAATCGTGCACGTGGTGGACGTGACCCAACCCGCGTCGCCCACGATGCTGGGCTCGCTGGATCTGGGCGAGCCGCTGTTCAGCATCATCGGCATCCCCGGCCGGCGCTTGGCGTTTGCGGGAAATGGCTTCAACACGGTCTATGCGCTCGATCTCACCGACCCGACGCACCCCACGCAGATCGGGACCCTCAAAGGCGAAGTGGCGCCGCGGTATCTTGCGGCGGATGATCAGACGCTGTATGTGGATGCCACCACCAATGACGAAGCCGCTGTCCAGGTCTGGGCTGAAGGAAGGGTGAAGTTCCTCGATCCGACGGATGTCCAGCAAGAGTACGACGGCGGGGTGACCGATGGCGTGACCCGGCTGAAGGTGCGGGTGACGGGTCGGGTCTTGGAGGGCCAAGAGACGGTATGGCTGCGGCTCAATGACCCAGAGACCAAGAACCTGGGACTAGGCCTGGGCGGGCTGTGCCCGATGGGGACGCCTGTCGACACCCCTACTAGCGCCCATTGCCAGGACCCCGTGCTCAACGTGGCGGTCAACCGTCCTCCGGGCCAGGTGGCGTTTGCGGAGGCGCTTTACCAGGTGCCGGACGTGTTCATTCGAGCGTTCCTTGGAGACACCCAACGGGCGAAAGACGAGCAGGCAGCCGTGCGCTTTGCCGATGTGGCAGTATACGAGGCGACCAACAGCAAGGAACTGGTTTCGCGGGTACTGAAACTCAAACGACCGCCAGTGCTGCTGGTGCACGGGATCTGGTCGGCTGGGAAGGATGAAGACGATGCCTGGAAGATCTTTGAGCCGCTGCTCAACGTCCAGCATCAGTTTATGACCGCCAAGGCGGACTATGAAGAGACCAACGCCGCTGGGTTTGCGACCAATGCGAAGCGCCTTCCGTCTTTCATAGATCAAGCCCTCGGAGAAGCCCTAGCCGAACGCCTGACCGTGACGAAGGTGGACGTGGTGGCCCATAGCATGGGGGGACTTATCACCCGGGAGTATTGCCTCCAAAAGCCGGATGATTGTAAACGCCAGATCCATAAGTTCATCACGATTGATACGCCCCACACGGGAACCGAGATTGCCAATGAGGTGATTAAGGTAGGGCTTGATCCCGCCGAGCGAAGCTGCAAGGAAACGGTTATCAGCGATGGTCTTCATGCTCGTAACCCACCCAATCGTGTAGATGAAGGGGCTGTTTTTGACCTCGCTAAAGACAGCCAGGCGATCCAGCGACTCGCTCTCACCCCAATCATTGTGCCCAGCCACACCATCGCGGGGGGCACGCCACTGGGTGCTGCCAGCACATTCCCCGTTCCCTTAACGCCAGATGTTATTTTCTCGATCCCATTGTTTTTCGCATACGATCCTGACCTTGCGTATTTGTGGACGGGGCTCCACATCTATTGTAATCGGGTGCCCAATAGGGAGTTCCTTGTCGGCGACCAGCATACCAAAGTCGTGTTTCCAGATGGTGGTGACGATCGTCTCGTTCCCGTGGTCAGCCAGCTTGGGGGCCTGACCGGGAACGGGGTGAGTATGCCATTTACTGACGTCGATCACGTAACGGTGCATGATCGGGAGCGAGTAGCCAGAGAGGTGATTCGGCTCTTAGAAGCCTCCCCGACAGGGGCGGCCTTTCAGGGCACAGGTTTCTGGGGTGGGCTTCGATAGGGAGGTGTCTATGCGTTATGCCATATCCGGTGTTCTGCTCGCGTGGACAGTGGCGGGGTTCGCTCACAATGCCTCGGCATTGATAATCACTCATCCGAACGATGGGGATGTGTTTCATCCTGGCGATGTGATTGCGCTGGCAGCCGATGTAGGGCCTAATGAGACGGATATCCGAAAGGTAACTTTTAATGGCGATCAGGGGTGGGCTCAATTCATTTATGCGCCCGGTCCTATCTATCGGGCAAATCTTTCTGTACCCAAGGAGTTCGTCGGGACGTTGACACTCTGGGTGACGGGCATAGTGGGACCCACCGCAACGGAAAGTGTGATTCGGTCAGGCTCGATCAAGATCCGAGTCGTGCTGCCCCCCGACATTATTCTCGTATCAATGCGTCCAGACCCTGACAAGGTATTTCTCCGAAAGATGCCTCCTGGCAGCGATCCGGAGGAGGTTCGATTTACTGAGACCAATCGGATTGCGGTCATGGGAAGGTTTTCGGATGGCATCGAGCGCAGCCTCTCATCCTCAATCCGTGGCACAACCTACGAAACATCGGATCCGAAGGTTGCCACTGTGAACTCCGAGGGCTTGGTTTCGGCGGTCGCGCCGGGGCAGGCGACTATCACGATCAAAAACGGCGAGAAACGGGTTCAGGTACCGGTGTATGTGAGGCCGCCGAAGCAATAGACGCCAAATCTGGTGAGTGCCAGAAAAGGGGTCAGCCCTTGACTTGTGACAGATTGGTGAACCGCGGAGCCTGACGACGCATGGCGCGGCCACTCCGGATCGAATACGAGGGGGCGTTTTATCACGTCACCTCGCGCGGCAACGACCGCCAGGCCATTGTCTTTGGGGACCGAGACGCGGCCAAGTGGCGGGAGTATCTGGCCGCGGCGATCGTGAAATATGGCTGCCGCGTCCACGCCTACGTCCTCATGACGAATCACTATCACCTGGTGATCGAGACGCCGCGCGCGAACCTGAGTCACGTCATGCACTTTCTCAATGGCTCGTACACGACCTACATCAACGTCAAGCACCAGCGCAGCGGGCATTTGTTTCAAGGGCGCTTCAAAGCGTTGGTCGTGGACCGCGACGCCTATCTGCTCGAGCTGTCGCGCTACGTGCATCTCAACCCGGTGAGGGCCGGGCTCTCGGCACGGCCCGAGGGCTATCCATTCAGTAGCTACCGCGCGTTCGTGGTGGGGGCGGGCGACGGGCTCGTGACGACCGAGACGACGCTGGGCCTGATGCCCGGTGGTCTCGCGCGTGCGCCGGATGCGTATCGCCGGTTCGTCGAGGCCGGCCTGGGGCATCCGATCGGCGACCCGCTGGCGCAGCCGTACGGCGGGCTCATTGTGGGCAGTGCGGCGTTCGTTCGCGGGGTGCTCAATCGCGTGGACCGCAGGCGGTTGACGAAGACCGAGGTGGCGGGCCGACGCCTGTTGACGTGCGACGTCGATCGGGAGGACGTTGTGCGAGCGGTGAGCGAGGTATTTCGGGTGACGCGGGCGGAGATCCTGGCCGCGAGAACGCCGCATGCCGATGCGCGGAACGTGGCGATCCACGTGCTGAAACGGCGCACGGGGCTGACGAATCGAAACCTGGGGCAGTTCTTTGGCGGGGTCGGGCCGTCGGCGGTTGCCCAGGCAGCGCGGCGAGTCGCGGCGCGCGTAGGGGGCGACCGGTGGCTGGCGACGATGGTGAACCGCGTGCTGTCACAAGTCAAGGGCTGACCCCTATGCGGAGGCAAGTCAAGGGCTGACCCCTATGCGGAGGCTCTGGCATAGAATTCTGGCGCTCGCGTTCCTGCTGGTCGGGTTCGCAGGGGCGGCGCTTGCCCAGCAGCCTTCTTCTGTCTCCTTGACCACCGTCGAGTTCTACCTTGTTGGCGGGCAGCTTGCGCCGGAACCTGGCTACCAGGCGGTACCTAAGAGCCTCACTACGCAGATCAACGTGCCCTTTGTCCTCCCTGACCGCGTGAAGACTGCGGGGATTGTGTTCGGTGAGCTTCAGCCGCTCTTACCGAAGGACCTGCTCGTCAAGGCCGAGTTGCGCGGGCCGGCGTTTGCTTCGCCACTCCAATTATCAGCGCTGCCCAACCATCCGTTGGAGCTGCCGACCTTGCCGGTGGTCGGGATCTACACGGTCGAGAACATTCGCATGGAGAGCGCCGGGCAGGTGGTGGCGGCCTCTCCCAACGTGGTGCAGGTCGAATCGTTCGAGAAGGCGTTGGTCACGCAGGTCACGACCCGGCAACTCACGGCGCAGGAGATCGCGGATCGCGGCATTGCCATCAATGCAAGCAACTTCAACGTGGTCAATTTCACGGCGGCGTTGTCGTTCCAGTCCAGACCGGTGCAACTCCAGATTCCCATCGCGGTGCCGGTGGTGGGGCGCACGCAGATTGACGAAGCCCCGCCGCAGGACCTCGGGAGCCTGGCGGCGGTGGTGCAGACCGGGCCGCTGGGGCAGCCGATCCCGGTGCTCAACACCGACCAAGTGATCCCCAACTTGCAGATCCAGACCTTTACCCTGGACAGTATCACGGGCAGCGTGGACAAGGACCCCGCGTTCCCACCGATCTCCGGCATCGTGGTCATTCCCGGGAGCATCGGGTACCTGCATCAGTTCTTCGAGGCAACCCTGCTCGTGACCAACGGTGCTCCGGCGGCGAGCGCCCTGTCGATTCGCGACGTGCAGGCGACCATCGTGTTGCCGACTGGTCTCGACCGGATTGCGGGGACGGATGCGGCGCCGGGAGATGACCCCTTGCGTGCGGTGGGCACGACCGCCACCGGCGGGGTGCCCTTGCGCACGCTGCCGGTCAAAGCTCCGGGTCCCGATGGGCAGTTCGGCACGCCCGATGACGTGGAGGTCTTCGCGGCGCAGCAGACCGGGCAAATGGCCTTCACGCTCGAAGGGTTGAAAGAGGGCACGCACAGCATTGAGTTTGCCATCAAAGCGACGCTGGAAGGCTTGCCGCGCGGGCCGGTGCAGATTTCGGGCAAGGCCACCGGCGCTGTCCTGGTGCGCAACCCCAACTTCGCGATCACGCTCTCACATCCCTCCACGGTGCGCGCGGGTGTCGAGTACACGTTGTCCGCCACGGTGACCAACACCTCAGACGTGGCCGCCAACCTGGTCCAGGTCACACTGGACCCCCACGCGGTCAGCGGCGCCGCGTTGCTCTCGTCGTCCACGGTGCAGATCCAGACGCTCGTGCCCCACACCGCGGGCACGGTGTCGTTCCGCCTGCGCTCGCAGGTCACCGGGAAGGTCACGGCCACGGTCTTTCCGACCGACGATCAAGTCAAAGGCAGCTTCATCCTCCGTGCCGGGGTGGGCGCCAACAACATCCCGCTCTCGCCGGACACCTTGGTGCTCTCCAGCTTCGCCGACTACCTGCCGGACAGCGTGCGCACGGCAGCAGTGGGCTTCTTGGGGGAGGCCTACAGCGTGTCCACGGCACCGGCGGGCGCTCTGCCCACGGGCATCGCGCGCATCGCGCGCAAGACCATACAGACCGGCGCCGCGAACATCGGTGAGGGCGGCCTACGGATCTTTCTGGGCGAACCGCTGGAGCAGTCGCTGCACACGCTGCTCTTGGATCTGCTGGGCAGCGACACGCCGGATGCCGCGCTCGACGGCCTGCGGCGGATCTCGCCGCTCGCCGAGGAATTTGCCGCGGCGGTCGGCGTGGAATTGTCTCCCGCCTTGACCGCGCACGGTGCGCTGGGGCTCCAGTCGGCGCTCGCGACGGGCGCGACCGATCGCGGACCCTATCTGTCGGTGATGGCGGCGGGCCCGGTGGGCGGCATGCGGCTGCGCGATGAATTCGGGCGGGTGTTGGGCGGCGAGACGGTTGCCACCGCGTCCCGCAACATGCCCTATGCGGATCTGGTGCCGATCGGCCCGTCCGGTGCGCCCGACACCCTGCTGGCGGTCCATTCGGCGCCGGCCAACGGGTCGTACACGGTTGACTGGGTCGCCACTGCTGATGGGCTCGTTAATCTGGGCGTCGTCCTTCCCGGCGCGACCGGGTTGGAACAGGTCACGTTTGCGGGCGTGTCCGTCGTGGCGAACGACCGCCTTTCGCTCACGATCGGGATTCCACGCGCCCAGGAACTCACGCTCTCGATCGACTACGACGGCGACGGCGCGACCGATACGACCGTCACATCCACGGCGATCACGCCGGTACCCGACGCGGGCCCGGCGCTTGAGGGCGCCGTCCAACTGTTCGACTTCGACGAGAGCAAGCTCGATCAATACGGCCGCCTCGTGGCCGTGCTCATGAGCAAGCGCCTGGTCAAGGCCCAGGTGCAGGACGTCGGTCATTCATCGGTGGACGACAACGCAGTGCTGACCGCGCTACTGCAACCCAGCGGCCGCGTCATCTTCGTGGGGCTGCGCGATCCGATCGGCCCGTACATCGACCGGCATCTCACGGTCGCGGGACTGACCGATCGGCTGGGCGTGTCGATGCAGCCCGCGTCGCAGTCTACGCTCATCCGGTCCACGGCCACCGCCACTGGCGCGGTGGTGCAGGGCCGCGTCCTGACCGCGGACGGCCGCCCGGTGACCATGGCGCAGGTGTCGTTGGTGTACCTGGCGGACACCGGCAACCTTTTCGGCGACGTGGCGAGTTTCCGGATCGGCACCAAGGCGGTCGATGCCGACGGCGGCTACCACTACGATTACGCGAGCAGTGCGTTCAGTTATACCGGAACCGGGTTCGGGATCCGCGCGGACGATCCGGTCACGGGCCGGTCCGTGCAACTGGCCACGCAAGAACGGTTTGCGGGCCAGCGCATGACACTCGATCTGATCTTCCCCGGACAGGGCACCGTGACCGGCACGGCACGCGACGACCAGGGCCGCGCGTTGGGCGGCGCTACGGTGGTGATCCGCTCCGCGGTGTCGGGCACGGGCGGCACGGTGATCGCGGACGCGGCGGGGCGGTACACGTTCGGCAACATTCCGGTGGGCAACGTGCTGGTCTCCGCGACCGCGTCCGGCGGCTACTACGGCGCCGTCAACGGCGCGCTGGCGGGCGACGGCGCTACCGCGACGATCGACGTCGTGCTCTTTCCGCCGCTGGCCCGTCCGGAGGGCCGCGTGATTGGCACGGTCTACGCCGATGACGGCGTGACGCCGCTGGGCAACATCCCGGTGGTGCTGACCGTGGGCAGCGCGAACTATCAGAACTACGTCTTCACCGGCGCCGACGGCAGCTTTGCGTTCGAGCGCGTGCCCGCGGGCGGACTGACCGCCGAAGCCGTGGACCCTGCCACCGGCAATCGCGCGCGCGCGTCGTCCACGCTGGCCGCGGGCGACACCGCCCATCTCACCGTGGTCTTCAACGCCCTGGGCTCGATTTCCGGAACGGTCTACACCCAGTTCGGCTTGCCGGTGGCCGGCGCGCTGGTGACGGCGAACAACAAGAGCTTTGCGTTCACCGACGATCAGGGCGCGTATACGATCGCCGGCGTGCCGTTGGGGAGCGTGTCCCTGCAAGCGAAGGACACACAGGGTCGCTCGGGGTCGGCGTCCGTCTCGTTGAGCTTCCCGGGCCAAGCTGCGACCGCGATCATCTATTTGACCAGCGGGCTGCGCGCCTCGATCGTGGGCGCGGTGTACGAGCGCGACGGCGTCACGACTGCGGCGAACGTGGCGGTGCGGGTCATCCTCGATATCGAGTCCAACTGTCTGGCGGACCCGTGTCCGCCGATCTACAAGGTCCTTCAGACGACGACCGACGCCCAGGGCGGGTATCGGATCGACGGGATCTCGATTCCGCCGAAGTATCCGACCGCGATCGCGGTGCGTGGCGTGAACGCCGACGTCGGCAACGCCGCCTTCCGATTGGTCTCGGAAGGCCAGGCGGTCAAGACCGACATCGTCCTGACCGGGCCGGGCACCGTGACCGGCACGGTGCGGGATCAGGGCTCGGCCAACCAGCCGACCGGCGCCAACGTGATCGTCCGCGGGGTCAAACCCAACGAAGCCGGGCTGTTCGAGCAGCGGCTCATCGGCACCACGCAGGCCGACGCCCAGACGGGCCGCTTTGCCGTGGCGGGCGCATGGCCGGGGTCGTTTTCGGTCGAAGCGTCCAACGCGTTTCGGCCCAATCCCGCCAGAGCCTCGGGCACGATCCGCTTTGCGGGCGATACGCAGGACGTGACGCTGACCCTCATCCCCAATGCCGGATCGATCAGCGGTGTGGTCAACCGGCCCAACGGCACGCCGGTGGGCGAGGGCGTGCAGATCACCCTGACGCTATCCGGCGCGCCGGTCACGGTGACGACGGATACCTCAGGGCGATTCCGGTTCTCGCCGGTCCTGCCGGCCGGTACCTACCCGTTGAACGCCGAGGACCCGGTGTTCGGGCTCAGAGGTATCGGGTCGGCCGTGGTGCAGGGCGGACAGGACACCCCGGTGACGCTGCGCCTGTTGGGGCTTGGGACCGTGGAAGTGCTGGTCAAGAACGCGGACGGGTCCGCGACGCCTCAGGCCACGGTCGACCTGGCACGCACCAGTTTCCCCAATGATAAGGCTTCGGGCGCGATCGGCCCGGCGGACAACGGGCGGCTGGTCTTTCAGAATATTACGGAGGGGGATTTCGCGGTGGAGGCCCGCGACCCGAACGGATTGGGGGGCCGCGTGTCGGGCCGGTTGGCGGGCGAGGGGCAGACCGCCGCGGTCACCCTGACGCTCGCGCCCGCCGGCGTGGTGGCGGGCCGGTTCTACGGGCCCGACGGTCGCACGCCGATCGGGAACGGCCAGATCCAATTGACCCAAGGCGGGCGGGCCATCGGGTACCTGACGACCTCGACCGACCACGAGTCGTTGGGCGCGTATCGGTTCGAGCACGTGCCGCTGGGGTCGATCGTGGTGGAGGGCCTCGATCCGGTCAGCGGGCGGCGCGGCAAAGGATTCGGCCAACTCGCGTCGAACGGCCAGACGTTGGTGGTGGACGTGCTCCAGATCGCGCGCGGCACCGTGATCGGCCGCGCGCTCTCGGCCGACGGCTCGCGCCCGGTCGAGGGCGGGACGATCGTGCTGTCTCTGTCGGGCATCTTCTCCGAGTCGTTCCAGGGGCTCACCGCATCGGATGGGAGCTTTGCGTTCCCCGGCGTCCTGGCCGGCGAGTTCACGCTGACGGTGCAGGATCCGATCACGAGCTTGCGGGGGATGGCGAAAGGGCGGCTTGCGCTCGAAGGCGAGGTCGTGACGACCGAGGTGCGGCTCGAGCCCACCGGGACCGTGTCGGCGACCGTGGTGCGGTTCGACGGCGTGACGCCGGCCGCGGGCGCTGTGGTGAGGCTGCAAGGGCCGCGGACGTCTCTGACGCTCCAGGCCGATCCCGAAGGCCGCGTGAGCCGGTCGCTCCTGCCGCTGGGCCATTACACGCTGACCGCCACGGCCCTCAACGGGCTGGACGGCGGAACCGCGACCGCGGACCTGGCCGCTGACGGCGACGCGGCTGACGTTTTGGTCCGCTTGAACGGCGTCGGCTCGGTGGACGGCACGGTCTTCGACTCCGACGGGGTCACGCCCGCGGCGGGGGCGCTGGTCAAACTCGGCGCGCGAGGCGTGATCTCCGCGAACCTGTCGTACCAGACCGGCGCGGACGGGCGGTACGTGTTCGCGAACGTCCCGGCCGGGACCCTGTCGCTCTCGGTCAAGAGCCCGGACGGGCGACTCGGGGGATCGGGATCCGGCACGCTCGCGCGCGAGGGGGAAACCGTCACGATCAATCTCACGTACCAGGCCTCGGGCACGGTGAGCGGACGGCTCCTGGCGCCTGGCGGGGTGACGCCGTCCGCTGGCGCGCTGGTCACCCTGCGCGTGGGCAGCCTCACGTTCACGCTCATCGCGGACAACGACGGGTCTTTTACCGCGGATCCCGTGCCGCTGGGGACGGTCGCGCTCGAGGCGATCGAAGCGGTCGGCAAGGGCGTGGCGTACCGCGCGCAGACGCTCGCGACCAACGGGCAGGCGCTGGACTTCGGGACGATCGTCCTGGACGATGCGCCGATCCGCGTGATCGAGGTCCAGCCGGTTGACGGGGCCGTGAGCGCGCCGGTGACCGCGCCGTTGTCGATTGCCTTCTCGGAGGCCGCGGATCCGGCCACCATCACGTCCGCGACGATCCGGTTCTTCGAGGGGACAACGTCGTTGACGCTCACCCGCACCCTGTCCGCGGACGGGACGCGCGTGACGCTCGTACCCGCCGCGACGTTGAAAGGCTCGACGCGCTACACCCTGGTCGTCACCACCGGCGTGCAGGACCTTGCGCGCCACGCGTTGCCCGCCGAGGTGAGGACGACGTTCGTGACGCTGGACAATGTGCCGCCGACCGTGGCGTCGATCTCGCCGGCCAACACCGCGATTCAGGTCGATCCGACCGCCGTGGTCCGGGTCACGTTCTCCGAGCCCGTGGACCCGGCCACGGTGTCGCTGACGCTCACGCGGTCCGGACTCTCGGTCGCCGGGCGGGTCGATCTGGTCCAGAACAATACCGTGGCGATCTTCACGCCGACCGAGTTGCTGGCGACCAACGCCACGTACACGGCGAGCGTGTCGGGAGCCGTGGATCTCGCGGGTAACGCACTGGCCGCTCCCGCGACAAGCCGCTTCGACACGCTCGACATCGTCCCGCCCACGGTGACGGGTCTCTCGTTGCCGTCGGGCGTCAGCCCGGTCCGCGGCCGGACCGTGATTGCGACCGCCACGGTGGCGGATACGGACGTGGCGTCCGTGGAATTCTCGATCGACGATCGGCTGGCGGCCCTCGACGCGACGTCGCCGTTTGCCGGGTCGGTGACGCTGCTTCCCGCGAGCGGGGACACGGTGGCGCTCAAGGCCGTGGCGGTGGACCGCGTGGGCAACCGCAGCGCGCCGGTCTCGCTCCTGGTGACCGTGATCCCGGATCAGCCGCCGACCGCGATCGTGAGCGCAGCCGCGACCGCCGAGGTCGGGACGAACCTGTCGGTGACGGTGACCGGGCAGGACGACGTGGGCGTCACGTCGCTCAAGCTGACGGCCTCCGGCGCAATCACGAGCACGCAGAGCCGAACCTACTCGACGCAGAGCCCGGCGACGGGGACCTTCACGCTGACGATTCCCGCCGCGGCCGGGCCGGGGTCCACGATCACACTGATCGCGACCGCGGTGGATTCGGCCGGCGTCGCGTCCGACGCGACCGCGACGGTCACGGTCGTGGACACGAAGGCGCCGACCGTGACGATTTCGGCGCCGACCAGCAACCAGGCCGTGACCGGCTCGACCGTGACGGTCACGGTCAGCGCGACGGATGCCGTGGGCGTGAGCCGGATCGATCTGGCCGCGTCCGCGGGCACGATCACGTCGCCGAATCCCGTGACCATCGCGCCGTCGCTGACCTCGGCGTCGGCCAGCTTCACGCTGGTGGTGGACGGGACGATCCCCGTGGGCCAGGCGATCATGCTGACGGCGAAGGCGGACGACACCTCGGGCAATCGCAGCGCGGGCACGACCAAGTCGCTGACCGTGGTGCCGGTGGCCCCGAGGCTGACCGCGGTCGAGGCGGTTGCCGCGACGGGAATATCCGCGTTAGCCGGACCGTCCGCCAACCTCGGCCAGACCATCACGATCGTGGGCGCGGACCTGCGTTCGGATATTCGCGTCCGGTTCACCACGCGGAACGACGCGGGCACCGCGGGCACCCAGGACGTCTCATTGGTCACGGGCAGCGTGTCGGCCGACCAGACGCGCGCCCAGGTCGTGGTGCCCTCGGCGAGCGCCGTGGCCACCGGGCCGGTCATGCTGTACGATCTGACCTCCGGCGCCCTATCCGAGAGCGTCACGCTCCAGATCGTGCCCACGATCACGATCCTGGACGCGCCGATCTTCGCGCCGGGGCAGGTGATGACGATCCGCGGCGCGGGCGTGATCGAGAACCGCGGCAGCGTCATCTTCCATCCCGCGACCGGCAACCACGTGTCCGTGGTGGACCTGTCCGCTGAAATCGACGTGCAGTCGGGGAATACCCGGATGGTGTTGACGATCCCCGCGGGCGCGGCCGGCGGGGACGTGGTCGTGACGACCGACGGCGGAAGCAGCGTCCCGTTCACGTTCACGGTGCCGAGGCTCACGGCGCTCGTGGCCACGGCAACCACGGGCACGCCGGCCGATCCGACCAAGCCGTCGGCCAACATGGGCCAGACGATCGGCGTGACGGGCGCGGGACTGAACGGCTCGGTGATCCTGCACGCGGCCACGTTCTCCGAGACCAAGGTCGCGGGCGCGCTGGACCTGCCGTTGTCCCAGATCGCGGCCGACGGCTCGTCGGCCCAGGCGGTGATCGATCCGCTCGGCCTGGTCACGACCGGCGCGGTCCGGTTGCTCGATCGCGCCACGGGCGTGGGGTCGGCCGAGTCCATTCTCCTCCAAATCGTGCCCACGCTCGATCCGGTGACCGCCACGGGCTTCGGCGCGGCGCAGCCGCTGACGCTGACCGGTAGCGGGTTCGTCGAGGACGGTTTGATTCTGCGCTTCCCTCAGTCGGGAGGCGGCGTGATCGACGTGGCCGATACCGGCGCGAACATGGACGTGACAGCCAAGAACCGCTCGGTGAGTTTGCTGTCGCCGTCGGGCGTCGGACCGGGTTCGCTCACGGTGACGACCGCGGGCGGGACGAGCGCGCCCGTGACCATCAGCGGCTCGTCGGGCAATGCCTCGTCGGTGACGCTCACTCCCAACCCGGTCGCGGTCGCGCCCGGCGCCACCGCGCCGGTCACGGTGAGCGTGCCCACGGCCGATCCGTTCGATCGAACGATCGCGCTGAGCACGGCGGACCCGACGATCGCCACGGCGCCGGTGAGCGCGATCCTGCCCGGCGGGTCCGTGCAAGCCAGCGTGTTGGTGAGCGGCGTGGCCCAAGGGTCCACGACAATCACGGTGCAACTGACCAATCCCGACGGCAGCGTGGTGAGCGCGAGCGCGCCCGTGTACGTGGCGCCGCCCTTCGCGGGTTCGGCTCTAGCGTATACCGCGGTGGGCGTCTATGTGGACGAGTTGGCGCCCGGGGCCTCCGCGCTCTCCACCCGGTCGGCTCCCGTGGGCGTGATGATTCCGGGACGCGACGGGTTCAACACGGGCGACATTCGCTCGCCAGCGGTCGGCGTGCGGGTTCCGGAATCCGGCGCCGTGGGCGGCGGCGAGGTGTTCAGTCCGCGGGTGGGTCTCGCGGTGGCCGAGACCGTGACCGGGCTGTCCCACGCCACGCTCGCGCAGGGCGAGTCCGTGACGTTCCGCGTGACCGGGACCGATCTGACGCGCGTGGTCGCGGTCACGTTCGAACCATCGACCGGGATCACGGTGGTCAATCCCCCGGTGATCGACGCGGACGGCCGCGGCCTGTCCCTGACCGTATCCGTGGCTTCACCGGTCGCCGAGGGACTGCGGAAGGTCACCGTCCTCACGGCCACGGCCGCGATTCCGGCCGCGGTGCCCGAGGCCGCGACCGTGACCGTCACCAAGCCGCTGCCCGAGATCACATCGGTGACGCCGGGCTCGGCCGTGAGGGGGAGCGTGGTGACGTTGACGATCACCGGTCGCCGGTTCACCGGTGCGACAGCGGTGACGATCACGCCGGCCGCGGGCTTTACCGTGCAGAATTCCCCGGCGGTCAGCCAGGACGGGACGCAGGCGACGGTGACGGTGACGATCGATTCCGCGGTCGCGGCGGGGACGTATCGTGTGTTGATCACCACGCCGGTGGGGAGTTCATCGAGTACATTGACGGACGCGAATGATGTGGACATCACCGCGCCGTAGGGCGGGTCGATGGCAGACAGGGGCAGACCCTCTGGCTGCCTTGGGTGGTCACAGGCCGCCCCGACGAGATCAAGGGAGGTACGTATGAAACGATATCTGATTGGCGGAATTCTCGGAGCGGTCGTGATCGCGGGTTCAGCGGGACACCCCTTGGCCGCGCCGTTCGTGAGCGGGAGCACGGGCGCGGATGGGGCGTTTGCGCCCCAGGCCTCGACCCAGGTTCAGCTTCCGGACAACGGCGTGTTCAACTTCACGACCGTGAACGTGCCGACCGGCGTGACCGTGACGTTCAAGAAAAATGCGATCAACACGCCGGTCACGATCCTGGCCACGGGCGACGTGATCATCAACGGCACGGTCGATGTGAGCGGCACGGATGGTGCGTCGGTGGTGGATAGCGTTTCTGCGGACGACACGTTGCCGGGAGTGGGTGGGCCGGGCGGGGCCACCGGGGGATTCGGGGCGAGCAAGACCGCACCCGGAACCTCGGGCGGCGGCGGCCTCGGGCCCGGCGGCGGCAAGCCGGGGCCGGGGTACTTCACCGGGAGTGTCACGGTCCCCATGAGCGGTGGCGGTGGCGGGTTCGGCGCCGACGGCACGGATGCGACGGGCACGACCGGATTCAAGGGCGTCGCCTACGGCGCGGCATCGTTGCTTCCCTTGATCGGCGGGTCTGGTGGGGGTGGCGGCGCGTCCACCGGGACGTATAACGGCAGTGGCGGAGGCGGAGGGAGCGGCGCGATCCTGATCGCGTCACCGGGAAGCATCCAGCTCGCTGGCGCGATTAAAGCCAACGGAGGCAGGGCAGGCGCCTCCTACATCGGGAGCTGTTCGACGATCGGTGGCGGGGGTGGAGGCGGGGGGAGTGGCGGCGGCATTCGTCTCATCGCGAATGCGATAACCGGGAGCGGGAGTCTCTCGGCAACCGGGGGCGCGGCGCAGAGCGTGGTCTACATCAACGCGTCCGGAGCCTGCGCCATTGGTGGTCTGTCGGGCAAAGGCGGCGACGGCCGCATCCGCGTCGAGGCCTCCACCATCAGCCTGACGGGCACGGCATCCCCCGCGGTGACCGCCTCGTTCGCGCCGGGTCAGATCAGCGTGCCAGGCCTGCCCACCCTGGCCATCGCATCCGTGGGTGGTGTGACGGCGCCCACGGCGCCGACGGGAACGTCCGATGTCGCGCTACCATTTAACATGACGAATCCCGTGGACGTCGTCCTGTCTGCGACCGGCATTCCGGTCGGGACCGTGGTGACCGTGACCGTCACGCCGGCTTCTGGAGCGGTGAGCAGCGCGAACAGTGTGCCGCTGTCTGGCACGACGGCCTCGTCAAGTGCGACCGCGTCAATCACCCTGGGCGGCGGGCACAGCGTGGTTGCCGCGGCCGCGACCTTTACGGTGACCCAAGCCGCCGCGCTTGGGATCAATCCACCGGAATATCTCGCGGGCGAGCCGGTGGAATTCATTCGTCTGGCTGCGACACACGGGGGCGGCTCGATGTGGAGCTACGTGACGAAGAGTGGAAAAGAGGTGCCGATCCATCCCGCCTATCCGGTGAAAAGTCGACTGTGATACACTCGCGCGGAACGTGGTCGAGACCCACCTATGACCGGGAGGGAAGGGGCGGAGATGGACGTCGGATTCGTCGGTCTCGGGAAAATGGGGATGAATATGACGGCGCGGTTGCGGCGCGCCGGGCACCGGGTCGTGGTCTATGACCGCGCCGCGGAGCTGGTCACGCAGGCGGAGCGCGAGGGGTGCGTCGGCGCGACCTCGCTCGCCGATCTGGTCGCGAAGCTGGCCGCGCCCCGGACCGTCTGGCTGATGGTTCCGAGCGGGCCTCCGACCGAAGAGGCGGTGCGGGCCGCCGCGGTGGTCCTCCAATCCGACGACGTCCTCATCGACGGCGGCAACACGAATTTTCACGACGATGTGCGCCGGGCCGCCGAACTCAAGGCGAAGGGCATCCATTATATGGATGTCGGCACGAGCGGTGGCGTGTGGGGACTCGCGAACGGGTACTGTCTCATGATCGGCGGCGACCCGGCAATCGTCAAACGCCTCGAACCGATCTTTGTCGCGTTGGCGCCCGCGGACGGCTGGGCCCACGTGGGAGGGCACGGGGCGGGGCACTACGTCAAGATGGTCCACAACGGGATCGAGTACAGCATGATGCAGGGGTACGCCGAGGGCTTCGAGTTGATGTCCAAGAGCGAGTACCGCTTCGACCTCGGCAAGATCGCGGACCTGTGGATGCACGGCAGCGTCGTGCGGTCGTGGCTCCTGGAACTGGCGGCCGGAGCGCTGGCCCGTGATCCGCGCCTGGAGCGCCTCAAGGGGTACGTGCCCGATTCGGGAGAAGGCCGCTGGATGGTCCAGGACGCGATCGACAAGGGCGTGCCGGTGCCGACCCTCACCACGGCCCTGTTCACGCGGTTCCGCTCGCGCCAAGAGGAGTCGTTCACCGAAAAGATGCTGGCGGCCCTGCGCAACGCGTTCGGGGGACACGCGGTGAAAGAATCACGACCGGAATAACCCAAGGCAGAGGAGCGATCGGATGGCCGTGACGCGCGCGTTCCCTCGCGGGAAGGTTCTCGTGCTGGGTGTCATCGTGCTGGGCATCGCGACGTTCTTCGTCCTCGACCTCGGCCGGTATTTCACCTTGGCCGAGCTCAAGACCCACAAGGACGCGCTGCGCGACTATACCGACGCCAACTATTCGGCGACCGTGGCGCTCTTCCTCGTCGTCTACTGCGTGCAAACCGCCCTCTCGTTGCCCGGCGCCGCGATTCTCTCCGTCACGGGTGGATTCTTGTTCGGGATTCTGTGGGGGACGGTCTACGTGAATCTCGCGGCGACGTCGGGAGCCACGCTCGCCTTTCTGGTCGCCCGCTACCTCGTGCGCGATACGATCGAACGCCGGTTCGGAACCAAGCTGGAGTCCATTCAGCGCGGGTTCGCGCAGAACGCCTTCAATTACCTCCTCACCCTGCGGTTGATCCCGCTGTTCCCGTTCTTCCTCGTGAACCTGGCCTGCGGTTTGACGCGGATTCCGCTCTCGACCTACGTGCTCGCCACGGCTATCGGGATTCTTCCCGGGAGCGTCGTCTTCACCAACGCGGGACGGCAGTTGGGAACGATCACGTCGCTCGGGGACGTCGCGTCGCCGAGGGTGCTCGGGGCATTCGCGCTCCTGGGACTCCTGGCGTTGGTCCCGGTGGGCTATCAGAAGTGGGTGAAGCCATCGGCCGCGTAGCCCTCGGCGGGTTGGTGTGGCTGGCGGTTGTCGCCGGCTCCGCGGCGCTCCCATTGCCGAGCGACGCCGACCAGGATGCGGTCCTGACGGTCGGCGCCTTCTCGACCGCCGCGGAGGGGCAAGCGGTGCCGCCCGGCTGGACGCCGCTCAGGTTCAAGAAGGTTGCCCGCCACACGGAGTACCTGGTGGTGAAGGAGGACGGGGTCACCGTCGTCCGGGCCGAGAGTCAGGCCGGCGCGTCGGGCCGCATCCGCGAGGTCGCGATCGATCTCAAGGACTACCCGATCTTGCGGTGGCGTTGGAAGGTCTCCAATGTCATTCAGAAGGGCGACGTCCGGAAGAAGGGGGGAGACGACTACGCGGCGCGGATCTACATCACCTTCGCCTACGATCCCGATACGGTGACGTTCTCCAAGAAAGTGAAATACAAGATGGGCCGGCTGTTGTTCGGGGACATTCCCATCGGCGCCATCAATTACATCTGGGACGCCCACGCGCCGGTGGGGACGATCGTCGATAACGCCTACACCGACTTCGTGAAGATGATCGTGGTGGAGAGCGGCGACCGGTCCGTGGGGCGGTGGATGGCCGAGGAGCGCAACGTGTACGAGGACTACCGGCGGGCGTTCGGCGAGGAGCCGCCGCTCGTGAACGCCGTGGCGATCATGACCGACACCGACGACACCGGCGAGACCGTCACGGCATACTACGGCGACATCGTCTTCACGCGGGCGCGATGATGTCGAGGGCGCATCCCGCCGGCCTGCTTCCCGATGACGAAGACGATCGGGCGCTGCTCGACAACGTCCACCCGCCGCGCTGGCCCAACCCCGAACCCGGCGGCCGCTACAACCTGGTCGTCGTCGGGGCCGGCACGGCCGGGCTCGTCACGGCGGCGATCGCCACGGCCCTGGGGGCGAAGGTCGCCCTGGTCGAGCGACACCTCATGGGCGGCGATTGTCTCAACGTGGGGTGCGTGCCCTCCAAGGCGGTGATCGCGGCGTCGCGCGCCTGGGCCGGGGTGCGGCGGGCGTCCGAGTTCGGCGTCGGCGGCACGGGCGGGGTGACGTATGACTTTGCGGCGGCGATGGCCCGGATGCGGCGGCTACGCGCCCGGCTCAGCCCCATCGACTCCGCCCACCGCTTTAAGGCCATGGGAGTCGACGTGTTCTTCGGTGACGGGCGCTTCACGGGGCCCGACACGGTCGAGGTGGCGGGGAAGACGCTCGCGTTCGTCAAGGCGGCGATCTGCACCGGCGCGCGGGCCGCGCCCCCGCCCATCCCCGGTTTAGTCGAGGCGGGGTACCTGACCAACGAAACGCTCTTTACGCTGACCGAATTGCCGCCGCGCCTGGCCGTGATCGGAGCCGGTCCGATCGGGTGCGAGATGGGACAGGCCTTTGCCCGGTTCGGCAGCGAGGTGACGCTGTTCGAGGTCGAGGGGCGGATCCTGCCCCGCGAAGACGTCGACGCGGCGCGGATCGTCGCGGCGCGGATGAAGAAGGACGGCGTCCAGTTCGTCCTCGGGGCCTCCGTCACACGGGTCGACGGTCGGGGCCGCGAAAAGATCGTCCGCTACGAAGCCGGTGGCCGGACGTGCGACATCGCGGCGGATGCCCTCCTGCTCGGAATCGGGCGAGCCCCCAACGTGGAAGGATTGGGCCTGGAGGCGGCGGGCGTCGCGTACGACACGACCGCCGGCGTGCGGGTGAACGACCGCCTGCAGACCACCAACCCCCGGATCTTCGCGGCCGGGGACGTCTGTTTTCCGTTCAAGTTCACGCACGCGGCCGATGCGACCGCTCAGCTCGTGATCCAGAACGCGTTGTTCCCGCACCCGTTCGGCCTGGGTTACGCCCGTACCGGAGCCTTGATCGTGCCCTGGGCGACGTACACCGATCCGGAGGTCGCCCGCGTCGGCCTGTCCGAGGCGGAGGCCGCGGCCCAGGGTATCCCGGTCGAGACCGTCACCTGCCGTCTTGATGAGGTGGACCGTGCGGTGCTGGACGGCGAGGACGAGGGGTTTGCGCGCGTTCACCTCAAGAAAGGGACCGACACCATCCTCGGGGCCACCGTCGTGGCCGCGCACGCGGGCGACTTGATCAGCCAACTCACGCTCGCCATGAAGGCCGGTCTTGGCCTGCGCGCGATCGCCGGCACGATCTATCCCTATCCCACCCAGGCCGAGGTGCTCAAGAAGGTGGCCAATGCGTGGCGCAAGACCACCTTCAGCCGGAGCCAACAGCGCATCCTGCGCCGCTGGTTCGCGTGGACGCGGTGACTGGGTGTGACGAGACGCGTCGAGCGTTCGGTGCGGTCGTGGGCGAGAGAACGCGGTCTCAGCCGCGTCAGACGCAGGACTGAAAGAACGGGCTGGTGTGGTTCGGGTCGGCGTCGCCGGTATTGAGATAGAGGAGGTAGTGGATCGCTTCGTGCTTCCAGACGTAGGGGGAGCCGAGTTTGATCGTGTTGGGCGTGACGAATTCTCCGCTGCACGAGTGATTGTACCAGCGACAGGGGAAGCTGGGGGGCATCATGACCACCGTGGTGTCGGCGAAGGCGCCGTTGGACAACTCGGTGCACGCCTTGGCCTCGCCGAAGGCTTGTTCGAGGTGGGCGGTGAGCGTGGTGTCCGTGAAGACCCCGGCCGGCGTGGGTTCGCTTCCATCCGAGGCGTTGGATGTGCTGCAGCCCTGGAGCGCGAGGACCGCGGCGAGCGCGAGGATCGCTCCCACGGTGGCACGAAGATTTCGGATTGGCTCCGGCATCCTAAGCACGGGGGTCATTGAAAGCAAAACGGATGCCGAGTTATAAGGGTATGTCTTTTCAGCGGTTATCAGGAACGAGGGCTGGCAATGGCCAAGAATTGGCTCGGGTTATGTAGTCGTCGTGTGACGGCCGCGATGCGTCAACCCTGCCCCCATGTGATCAAGGGGGGATGGAGGGATGTTCTCTGCAGGACTCCGGCGATCATCGGGGGGCTCTGCGTCGCGCTGCTGGTCCTGGGGGCCAACCCGCCGTCCGCCCACGCGGCGGAGTCCGAGCTGGAGGCGCTGCGGAGCGACATGCGTGAACTGCGGACGATGCTGGAAGCGCAACAGGCGATCTTGAACGAGCTCAAGAGCAGCCTGAAGCGCCTGGAACAGACGGGAGCGCAGGCGACGCGCCGAGTTCCGGAGCCTGCGCGAGCGGTGACGATCAGCGTGGAGGGCCGGCCGTTCAAGGGTCGCCCCGATGCGCCGGTGACGGCCGTCGAGTTTTCCGACTATCAGTGCCCGTACTGCGGTCGCTTCTTCAGCGACGTGCTGCCGGCGGTCGAGCGCGAGTTGATCGCCACGGGCAAACTGAAATTCGTGTACCGCGACTACCCCTTGCCCAGCCACGCCTACGCGCGGGGCGCGGCCTACGCCGCCGGTTGCGCGGCGCAACAGGGCAAGTTCTGGGCGATGCACGACTGGCTCTTTGCGCACACCACCGGGCTGGACGCCGCCGCGTTCAAAAAGGCCGGCGTGGAAGTCGGCCTCGACGGCGCGGTGTACGAGGCGTGCCTGCAGGCCGAAGGGCCGAAAGCCGACGTCGACCGCGACGTGCGCGACGGCGTGAAGGCGGGGCTCCGCGGGACGCCCTCGTTCGTGGTCGGTCGCACCACGCCGGACCAGACCGTGACCGGAGAGATGGTGATGGGCGTGCCGTCGCTGGAAAGCTTGCGGGCCAAGGTGAACGCCCTCATCGATGAATGACGCCCCCCCCAAGTCAGTGTCAGACTTGCCTAACTTTCCTAAATAAATTCGGAATGTGATCCGCTCTGCGACGTCACGTCTTTAGGTGTCCGACGACGTTCTGTGTAGGGATTTCGTGATGACGGAGGGGTGGCAGGAGAGGAATTTCGCGATCGCCGACGCGGAATGCCCTTCGGCGCCTGCCGCGCGTGCGATAAACCGATCCCGTGCAGCCACGATGCGGGGGCGCCGCCCGCCGTGTCGGATCGCCTCGCGGCTCAGGCCGCAGCGTGCGGCTTCCTCGATGAGCAGCGCGTCCAACGACTGAGCCGGTCTCGATGGAGGCTGGGCATCCGGCCGACGACTCAGCGTCTGGACAAAATCCTGCGACCCAAGAAACGGGCTGGTCTCTCCCGGATGCCATTCCGAGCGATAGCCCTCGTTGACACCGTCCCGAACGAACCGCTCGTACGCCGGCCGTGTGGCAAGGAGACCCGTGATCGGTCCCGAGTCGATGCGTCCGGCCGCAACGCGCCCCAGGTACTCGCGATGCCCCGTCCAGGGCCAGTCGTCAGGCCGCGTGACGAGCTTCGCCCGAACCGGATTGAGGTGGATATAGCGGACGAGTTCCAGGAGATAGCTCTCCCGCTCGCAGACGATCGCGCGATACCGGCCTTGGAACACGTGGCCCCTCCGCCGGTACCGGTCGTTGAAGTAGCGACTATACCGAGTCAGCATCGACTGCATGATGCGGCCGGTCGGCGAGTCGCGCGTCTCGATGAGGAGATGGAAGTGGTTGGGCAGCAGTGCATAGGCGTACAGGGCGAACGGGTAGCGGCGCTTTGCCGTGTCCAGGGCCTTGAGAAAGAGATGGTAGTCGGTGCGGTCGCGGAAAATCGTGTAACCGTTATTGCCGCGCGCCATGAGGTGGTAGACCAAGCCGGTCGCGTGGACTCGGGGATGGCGCGGCATGGGCGGTATCTTACGCGCGACGGGTCCGCGGCGCAAGTGCCGAGGCCGCCGGCCATTCTTGGGAAAGATAAGAAACTGTGGCAAGTCTGACACCGAAGCAAGGTGTCGGGGTTAGGGGAGTGCGGTGAGGCGGGCGCGGGCGGACGCGGCGATGGGGGCGCGACCGGCGGCAAGGGCGAGGCGCTCGGCGGTTGCGTAGAGCGCACGGGCGGCGACGGGAGAGCCGGTCAGTTCGGCTAACAGGCCCCGGTGGTAGAAGACATCGGGGGACTCGGGGGACGCGGCGTCGGCGGTCTTCAATGCCGCGTCGGCTTCCGCCCATCGGCTTTGGAGCAAGAACAGGACCCCCAGATTGAGCAGGCTTGGGGCGTGGAGGGGATTGATCGCCAGCGCCCGCCGGTACGCACGTTCGGCCTCGGCCGCGTCTCCCGATTCCTGCGCGACCAAACCCAGGTTATACCAGGCAGGGACATAACCGGGCGCCACGTCCACGGCTCGCTGGTATCGCGCCCACGCGGCGTCTCGGTCACCGCGGTAGTGCGCGGCGACCCCTTGCCCCACCAGGGCGGGGGGGTAGTCGGAATGGAGTGCGAGCGCCGCCGCGAAGGCGCCCTCCGCGTCGGTCCATCGGCCCGCGGAGGCCAGCGCAAGCCCGGCGTTGGTCTGCGCGCGGAAGGACCGGGGCGTGTGGGATCGCGCATCGTCCCATAGCCGGACCGGATCGCTCCACGCGTGTCCCCGTTCCACGACCAGCCAGGAGAACAGCACCATGACCACGATGCCCGCCGCGATCGCGGGCCGCCGCCGGGCGGGCCGCGCGTCGATCGCGCGGACGGCGCCCAGGGCCGCCAAGGCGGCCAACCCGGCGTGCTGGAAGTACGCGCGGTGTTCCTGAAACGGCACGTTGAGCGGCCAGAGTACCGTGGGGAGGGTGACGATGAGAGCCCAAGCGGCGAAGAAACCGGCTCCCTTCAGCGATGGAGACGGGGATCGCGCCGCGGCGGCGGCGAAGCCGACCAGGGAGAGGACAAGGCCCCAGAGGAAGACGGCCCCGGCGTCGGGCCACGCGGGAAGGGGATGCTCCACGCTCAGTGGCCACGGGACGAGAAAGAGCCGGACGCCCAGGCCGATCGCTTCGAGTTGTTGCACGACCACCCCCAGGTAACGGCCGACCTCGCCGGCCGTCTCGACCGCGGCCGCGGCGGGTCGCCATACCCCGGTGGCCGCCGCATAGAGGGCGAAGCCGACCGCGAGTGGGGCGTATGGCCCCCAGCGTCCCCACGCCGACACGTGCGCTCGGGCCGGCAGCAGCCATCGGTCGGCGGCCAGGCACAGGAGCGGGAGGGCCGCGGCGGTTTCCTTGGCGAGCAGGGCGAGGAGCGTGAGCGCGACGAACGCGGTGGCCGCCCCGAAGGCGGAGCGGCCGTCCGCCTGCCGTTCGCGCGCGCGCGCGAAGCACCACAACGCCGCGAGCGAGAGCACGACGGCCAGCAGACCGGCGCGGGCCGAGGCGTAGAACACGGTTTCACTGTGCGCCGGATGGAGCGCCGCGATCGCTCCCGCGACGAATCCCACGCGCCCGTCGCCGGTCAGCCGTGTCACCACGCCGATCAGGAGCCAGACCGCGGCGAGGTGGAGCGCGAGGTTGCCGGCGTGAAACGCCGCGGGAGTCACTCCGGCCGCGCGGATGGTGGCCCAATAGCTCAGGTACGTCAGCGGCCGGTAATGCCCGCCGGCAGACTCGGCGCTGGAGAGCGTCGTCCCGCTGAAGGCCGCTTTCCACGCCCCCGGTTGGCGCAGCGCGGCGTTGTCGACGATCGTGTGCCCGTCGTCGTACTGAAACGGGTGGTCGAGAGAGAGCGCGTAGACGAGCGCGGTGAGCAGCAGGAGCGCGGCGACGGCGGCGTGTCGCACGGAAGCGGTTACGGCGAAGACCGGCCGACCAGCGACTCGCCGTCTGTGAGAGAGAAGAGCGAAAGGCGTGGACAACGGATCATGCGCGCATCGTACTCGGGATTGGCCGCGCGTGCAAGGCGGAGAGCAACCGCGGGATACAGAGATACCGATAGTCAATTAGGACACTAAGGCAAGTCTGACACCGATTTGGGGGGGGGCGGCCTGCAGGCTGCTCAAAAAGTTCCAGATGCAAGGCCGCAGGGAGGAGGAAACCGGAGCGTACTGGGGCGTACGTGAGGAGTTCCGACGACTGAGCACGCAGCAGATGGACTTTTTCAGCAGCCTGCTAGGGGGGCGGGAGGGTGACGCGGATGACGCCGTCGGGGTTGGTTTCGGTCACCAGCGCGGTGGTGCCGCTGGGCTCGATGACGATCCGTTGGGGGTGGCTGAGGCCCTTGACGATCGTGGAAGGCGCGGGCATGGCCGCGCCTTGGAGAAAGACCCTCACGATGGCGCCGCCCGAGGGTTGCCGGGTATCGGTGATGACCAGGGCAGAGGTTCCGGACGGTTCGACCGCGACGCCGGAGGGGTTCGGGAGGTTCGTCGCGACCGTTTCCGTCGCGCACGGGTTGCAGCTCGCGATGTCCCGCACCTTGAGGAGTGTCCCGGCAAACGTGTCGGTGATGTAGGCGTGCAGGCCGTCGGCCGCCTGTGCGACGGCGATGGCCACCGGGGTGCCTGAGGTCAAGGGGAGTCGGATGATCTTGCCGTCAGCGAGGGTGACGCGGACCAGAGAGCCGGTGCGCTCGGTGACAACCAACGTCGATGCATCGGCGAGTGCGATTCCCGAAGGAGAATACAACGTTCCCGTCGGCAAGTCGGTGGCTTGACCTCCGGTGAGGGGTATTTGGCGAATCGAGCCGCTCGACGTGTTGCCGATCGTGCCGGCTTCGGCCACGTACACGGTCTGGCCGACCAGGACCAGCGCCTCCGGCGCGGTCAGCCCTGAGGCCATCTCGGTCACGGTCCCCGTCCTCGTATTGACGCGCGAGAGGGCGCCCCCGTCGGGGGTATCGTTGCGCTCCAATACGAGCGCCGTGTCGGGCCCTTCGATCACGAGATCGCCCGGGGCGCCGAGCCCGGCCACCGCCGGAGCGGGCGGCTGACAAGGCGGCAGGGTGCACGCGGCGGGGTTGAGCACGACCAGGTCGTTGGTGGCATGCTGCGCGACGACCACGCGGCCGTCGGTCAAGCGCGCGATTCCCGTGGGGCCTTTCAGAGGACTGATGTGCGGCCGGAGCGCGCCCGCGCCGGACGTCAGTCCATCCACCCGCACGAGGTGGTTGGCGGCCTGGGCCGTCACGTAGGCGACATCACCCCCGCCCACTAGGTCGAGGCCGAACGGCAGTCTCAGGCCGGCTTGGCCCGATATGATTGTGGTGACCAGAGGTTGACTCGGCCGAAGATCCACGCGAATGATGCCGCCATTGGCCGCATCGCCCTCGGCCACCAAGAGCACCCCGGCCCTCTCGAACGCGAGGCCCCGGGCGCGGGCCAATCCGAGCTGGTGGATGACGTCTTGCCTGGAGCCGTCCGATCGCCGAATGCGGACGAGATCGCCGGTGCCGTGTTCCACCACCCACACCGTGTCGGGCTGAGCCGGGTCGATGGCGAGACCGGTCGGTCGATTCGCGAACAGGGTGACGGCCGCGATCGTGTTCGTCGCCAGATTGACGCGCGAGAGCCGGTCGGATTCGGTCACGAGCACGGTGGCCGCCTCCGGTTCCATCACCATCGCAAAGGGCGAGGAAAGCCCCGAGGCAACGAGTGTGACCTCACCCGTTTCCAGGTTGGCCAGGGAGAGTTCGCCGGTCTGTTCCTCGAGCACCAACGCGTGGGGCGTGTCGCACACCGACACGATCGCCATCGGTCCGCTAAGTCCGGGCAGACGTCCCGGCGTCGCCGCGGATGACGAAAATGGACCGATGCACGAGGAGAGCGTGGTCGGCGTGGCGCCGCCTCCCCCGCCCCCACCCCCGGCTCCACAACCGGAGACGAGGGCCAGGATCAGAGCGGGGAGCAGCCGGGACACGCAGCGGAAAGCGGATTCTCTCACCGGGACTATCATTAGAGGAAGACCATTCGAGACCATACGTTCCAAACTGCCCCACCCCACCAACTATTCCCCCCATGCAATCCCCGCGGCGATCCAATTCGGGATACTCGAATGTCCTGAGCCACACGTGGTGGAAGTTTCTTGTCCTTTTTAGTCCAAACGCTTCCCTATTAAAAGGACACGAGCGGCTGAGGAGATCGTGGTGAAAAAAACGAGTCATCTGAGATTACCCTTGTTTTCCAAATGGATTGGCATAAAAATTTCCCACGGAATATTTCGGGAATAGCTATTGCATCCCCAATAGGCCGTCGTGGTTTATCTGCGCCGGATGGACTATCGGCGCCTGTCATAACCGGTCATGGGTGCGACCGGAAGGGGCTTGAGTTGGCTGATACGCTTCCGGTTCAGCAAGGGTTCGTCCCTCATCTGTCTAGTTCGACCGACGGGATGCAGTGCGTCCGTCGGTCGTGTTGTTTTGTAGGGTTGCGTCCGGCGGTTTGACCTCCGTCTCATACACCTTATTTACGCGGGAGAAGAGTGGCCACGGATCGGAAGCTCATGTGGGAGTGGGAAATGAAATCCTTTATAAAGGCGAGCTTTGGAATCCCAGTGGTGTTTCTGGCTTCACTCTTGTTAGCCGCAGTACCCGCTAAGGCGGGGAACTTTGATTTTACATGCATTCCGCCCCCGTTACTTCAACAAAATTGTGACGATGGACAGGCTCAGACTTCCGTGGGAGTCACGGAGCCAAGCTCTGGACAGGTCCTGTTCACATTCACCAATGTCGGCTCTATCCCTATGAAAATTGGATCTGTATATTTTGACGATATGAATGGCGTGCTTCAGGGCCCTATGACTATTATTGAAGCAGGCCCCGGATTGGTAGATTTCGCACAAGAAGTGCCTGCGAAAAATCCCCCCCGAGGCGCCAACCTTATTCCGCCCTTCGTTAGTGAATTCTCAGCAGAAAAGGTTGATGGAGAAGTGGATGCTGTCGATCCGGGTGAATCCGTTGGGATTCAATTTACCATTTCGAGCGGAAAAAGCTTTTCAGATATCCTCAATGGTCTGGGGAGTGGTGCTTTACGAATTGCGGAGCATGTCATTAATTTTGCTGCGACGAATGGTAGCAGTGAGTCATTTGTTAACAACGCCAAATATGGCCTAACGGTAACCCTTGCGGGAACAGGAACTGGGACAGTGAATTCCGCCCCGTCGGGCATCGGCTGTCCTGGTGATTGCTCGGAATTTTATAACACCGGCACGATTGTGACTGTGACGCCCACGCCGAATGCGGGCTCGGTCTTTGCTGGCTGGAGCGGGCATCCGGATTGTACTGACGGCCAGGTCACCATGACTGCCAGCATCACGTGTACGGCCACGTTTACCCCTGAAACTGCGGATCTCTCAGTTGAGAAATTGGATTCGCCCGATCCTGTGCAAGTAGGTCAGACCCTGACCTATACCATCACGGTGACGAACGGCGGGCCGAACAGCGCCAGCGGCGTGATCGTGACCGATACGCTGCCGGCGGGTGCGACGTGGGTCTCCTCGTCGGCCAGCCAGGGGAGCTGTAGCGGGACGACCACTGTGACGTGCAACCTGGGGATACTGGCCAACGGGGCGAGCGCGCTCGTCACGATCGTGGTGACGACGACCGCGCCGGGGACGCTGAGCAATACCGCGAGCGTGACGAGCGGCGTGTCGGATCCGATTCCGGGCAATAACAGCTCCACCGTGTCGACGACGGTCAATAGCCCCGTGGTCGTGACGGATCTGGTGGTGACCCAGTTGGTCTCTCCGGCCTCGGTCGATGTGGGGATCCAGACGACGTTTACGATTACGGTGACGAACAACGGGCCCGACCCGGCCACGGGCGTCACACTGACTGACACTCTGCCGTCGGGCGTCACCTTTAATTCGAACACCTCGCCTCCCCCCAGCCAGGGGAGCTGTACGGCGCCCTCGGGCGGTGCCTTCACGTGCAACCTGGGCAACCTCGCGAACGGCGCAAGCGCG